>Ga0115007_10002222_pt1 | contig 12040 bp, 16 predicted proteins | sample ArcOceMetagenome_2_FD_87166 | JGI IMG/M metagenome (GOLD analysis project Ga0115007, IMG submission 87166) | Marine eukaryotic phytoplankton communities from Arctic Ocean - Arctic Ocean ARC135M Metagenome | ecosystem: Environmental > Aquatic > Marine > Oceanic | place: Arctic Ocean | collected... | reverse complement strand
GTGAACCCTGGGGTTAACTTGGCGACCGTTTCTACCGTTAAATCCAGTGACGTGTCAGTCGCGACTCCGCGCAAATGCACGCGCATTATCTGGCATCTCCCCTTGAAATCGGGCGGGCCCACGAAAACCCGTCGGGTTAACCGCCCCGGTCGCAGTAACGCCGGGTCCAGGGCTTCTGCTCGGTTAGTAGCAGCGAGCACCAACACACCACCCGGTTTGTTAAACCCGTCCATCTCCACGAGCATCTGGTTCAAAGTCTGGTCCCGTTCTTCGTTCAACCCGGCGCCGCGACGCGCACCTTTGGAGTTTTGCCAGAAAAGTGTCAGTCTTTCGTAACGTGGCCTGAGTAATTACTCTGGACAACCGTCAAAACGTGGAGTCTATGATTTGGGAAAGGCAACACGTACCGATCGCGTCGAGCTCGTCGATGAAGATGACGCTCGGTGAATTTTTCCTCGCCTCCGCGAACAGCTCTCTCACCCGCGCCGCGCCTCTTCCCACGAACAACTCGACGAACTCACTCGCGGCGACGCTGAAAAACGGCACGTTAGCTTCACCAGCCACCGCTTTCGCGAGTAAAGTCTTCCCCGTACCGGGCGGACCGACAAGCAAACACCCGGTGGGTAACCGCCCGCGCACGTTTTTGTACTTGTCCGCGGATTTCAGCATCTCGACTGCGGGTTCGTTGTGTGGGGAACAGTCAGAGGAAAAGGTGGGACGAGGGGGTTGGTTAGTACGTGAAACAAGTGTCGTTGGGGTCGTCGGTTCGAAGTCAGTCCGGCCCGATTTGGTAGGGTGGGTGCTGCTGTCGAAGTTGTGTTACTCCAGAAAAAGCGTTTACGTGTACTTCTCAGGAGCGCAAAAAAAGCCGCCAAAAAAACCGAGGGGTTTTCCTTTAAAAAAACGCACCCAGTTCCACCAGCTCCGCTTTCGCCTCGTCCACGCCCGCGACGTCGGCGAAGGTCACCCGCTGACTGGGGTCCACCGCCCCCCCCCGCTTCGCCTTCTTTCCCGCGTCACTCCCGTTCTGCTTGTTCGCCATGTTGCGCATGATGAAGTATAGCGGTATGAGGGGGATCCACAACGCGAACGCGGTGAGGGCGCCTTTTGGTACGGTAAAAGCCGAAAGCGTCAGGGAGGTCGTAGGTCGTAAGTGTTTGAGTAAACAGGGAAGGTCAGAGGTAATAACCGTCCCTTCGCAGGACGAGTAACGAGCAAACAGGGAGGCTTTTGATTTGGGTTCCCAGGCCCAAGGCCGTACCTTTCGATAGGTAAGAAGTAGCGGGCGCCGCGATGGACCCGAAATCCACCCCCGCCGCCTCCATGCGCGTCATGAGCTTCTCGTCCGGAACGCGCTTCGTGGCGAGAATTGCGCCGGTGTGAGGTTTTGTGGCAGTTACTTTGGCCTTAGTCGCTTCGGCAGCCGTGGTTAAATCCGACTTAGCATCATTCGCTTTAGGTGCTAACGATGCTTTATCCGCTTTACTTCGAGTCGGCGGCGGCACGTTTAGCTCGTAAAGAATCCGCGAAGTGCCTTCTTCGAACCGCACCTGTTTCACCCGCTTTGCCGCTAAGTCTTTCGTGAACTGGCTGTACAGCACGGTTTGCGGCGCTTGTGCTTTGAGGGTGGCTCTTTTTGAAACCGCGGCTTTCACGGTGAGTAACCCTGATGACGCGATGAACACCGCGAAGACCGCGATGAACGCCCTCGATTTGAAAAGCGATTGGAAGAAACTCACGGCGCCGCCCGCGAGCAACAGGAAATAAAGTTTCGCCTTGAGCAAGAATCGCCGACCCGGACCTAAAGGTTGTCTGTTGTTGTTGGAGTTGGGAGGATTACTTGAAGTACCTGTAGAAGTACCTGTAGAAGTGCTTCCAATAGTGTTTCCAGGCTTGTTCGATGACGCGGTCTTCGTGTCCTTGTCCTTGGCGCTTCCGTCTGACGCTCCGTCTCCATCAGTCACAGACGGACTACTGCTTCTCACTGGATCCTCCCTTACCTGCCGCTCAAGCTGGTCCACGTGGCTCTCAGACGCGCCAACACGGCGTGTTTGCCTCGCCGCCCCTCCTGCGCGGCCAAGAAAAGCGGACCCCACCCGTCGTTGTGTGGACAGGAACGCGAACTTGTTGGTGTCACCCACCACGCGACCACGCATCACGACTCTGGTCGCGCGCCACGTCCTCATCTTCGCCCCTCCGTCTCCGCGCGCGGTGCTCTTTGGCCCAGAGGTAACCGCGCCAGAGCCAAACACGGCGCGCATACACGCACTTGTCATCACGACGCGAACTACCAACACACGCGCGCACGAGTCGTAAAACCCGTTACCCCTCACGGAGACGGGTCCGTCGGGGGAGTGAAGGCATCCGTCGTTTCTTCCGAGCTTTTCATCCGCGTGTTCGAGCGACGTGGCGCAGGATCACACAAACCGCTTGCGCCCCCGCGCCGACAGAAGAGTCACTCAGACTCGGCTTTCTTTTCCGACGAACTTTCGCGACCGCGACCTTTCGCGAGGGTTGCGATCACTTGTCTTCACGCGAATGACCGGACGCGTCGACTTGTGGACTGGCACGGCCGACACCACACACACGCGCGTCTCCACGACGCACAAAAACGCGTGTCGCGTCGCAGGCTCCTCCGCACCGAGCGTCGAGGTACGAACCTCATTGTGATCATGACATCCGCAAAATCTTGCTAGCGTCAACGTGACATCCCTAAATCTCGTGCCACACGACTCGGTGCGGTCGCCAACTCCTTCGGCACCCCAGGTGTGTTCCCTGGACGTTTCTGTTAGCTCTAACACGTCACCCACCCCACCACGCATTCAGGACCTCCGCGTCACCGCCACCAAACGCCGCAAGCGACACGCGCCGCGTTCTCGTCGTCGAAACGAGTTCCCGAGGCTCATCGCTTGCGACAAAACCAAATCCGCCGTCCGCGGCCGTCGTTCGCACCCACACCCGCGCCAAGCGTCCCCTTCCGCGGTCAAGCAGCTTCTGCCCAAACTCACAGAGGGCGTGACCTACGCCGCCGTGACCGCCCGGTTTGTCCCAAAAAAAGCCCTTCGTCTGCGGCCGAAACTACGTCAGCTTTTTTTGTGCCTAGGGTCGGTGACGTGCAGACGGAAACGAACAACAACCGCGTTTGCAAAGTTTCTCTTTGACCCCGAAGCGACCGCGGCTGCAAGCAGCTTGATCGACTCCGCGTTTGCAAAGAGCTTGACTAACCCCAAGGCGACCGTGATTGCAAAGAGCTTGACTAACCCCACAGCGCACTCGCACTCGCACTCGCACTCAAAATGCATCTCGCGCCCCGAGAAATCGACAAGCTCGCGCTTCACGCCGCTGGTTCCCTGGCGCAGAAGCGCCTGGCGCGCGGAATCCGTCTCAACCTTCCCGAAGCCACCGCGCTCGTCGCGACGGTTTTGCTGGAGCTCATCCGCGACGGCTCCGACGGTGCGGGGCTTTCCCACTGAACACATTAAGAGCCTCCCTGATTGCCCATACTCCTCCTGCGAAGGGACGGTTATTCCCTCTGCCCTGACTGTTTGGACGTAATACACATCACGACCGACTGACACTTTTTCTTTTACTATCAGGTAAAAACTACGGGGTCGCCGACCTCATGTCGCTCGGCCGAAGCTTTCTGGGCAAACGGCACGTCCTCCCCGCGGTACCGTTCGTGTTACTTGAAGTACAAGTCGAAGGCACCTTCGTTGACGGCACCAAGCTCGTCACCATCCACGACCCAATCGCCACGGATGACGGGAACCTGGAGCTGGCGCTGTACGGGAGCTTCTTGCCAGTTCCGAAGCAAAACGTGTTCCCGCTGCCCGGCGCCGGGGCGAAGAGCGGTAAGAAGCGCAAGGCGATTGATGATGAGTCCTTCGACAACACCTCGATCGCCCCGGACGCTCTCGCAATCCGCGCTCCTGGTGAGGTTGTTCCCTTTGACGGGCCTGACATCGTGCTTAACGCCAGGCGGCCGGTAATCGGCGTGAGCGTCACGAACACGGGCGACCGCCCCATTCAAGGTACGTATTTCCCACTCACCACGTTCCGCCTCTGCGATCGGCCCGATTACTCTTCCCTGTTTACGTATACGTACTGGTACCTGTTACCGTGGTAACGAATTCACACTACGGTACCCTGTCCAATCCCTCAGGTTCACGTTACGAGACACTGACACTTTCGGCGTTAATCGTACAGTCGGGTCGCACTACCACTTCGCGGAGACGAACGGTTTGTTGCGTTTCGATCGCGGCGTGTGCATCGGTTTGCGGCTAAACGTCCCCGCCGGTACTGCGGTGCGGTTCGAGCCCGGTGAGACGAAGGAAGTCCCGCTGGTGCCTATTTCCGGTAACCAAATCGTCCGAGGCGGGAACAACCTGATTGACGGACCTGCTTTTGATCTCGATAAAAACGGTGACAAAAGAATCTTGGCGCAGCGTCACAAGGACATCATGGACCGAATGGCCGCCGGCGGGTTTTTACACCAGCCCGGCCCCAAGCCCCCCCCCGGACTCCCTCCAGTCACGATTTCGCGACAAAAGTACACCAGCATGTACGGCCCCACGGTCGGCGACAAGGTACGTCTGGGTGACACGAACTTGTACGTCGCGGTCGAACACGACTTCACGGAGTACGGCGACGAGTGCAAGTTCGGCGGTGGGAAAACGCTGAGGGAGGGAATGGGACAGCAGTGCGGGGTCGGGTCGGTTGATACCCTAGACACCGTCATCACGAACGCGCTGATAATCGACCACACTGGGATTTTCAAAGCCGACGTGGGGATCAAACACGGGATCATAGTGGGTATCGGCAAGGCGGGGAACCCGGTAAGGGCCTTTCCCATTTATCACATTCCGCCGACTGATTGCCCATACCAGACTGACATTTCTTTTTTTACAATCAGGACGCGATGCGGAACGTCACGCCCGGGTTGGTGGTGGGGGTGAACACCGAAGCCATCGCGGGTGAGGGCCTCATACTCACCGCCGGCGGCATCGATACGCACATCCACTTCATCTGCCCGCAGATCGCCACGGAGGCGGTGGCGAGCGGGCTTACTACGTTACTAGGGGGCGGTACAGGCCCGGCGTCCGGGTCCTGCGCCACCACGTGTACGCCGTCCCCCAACCACGTCGCGATGATGTTGAAGTCGAGCGACGCGTTCCCCCTGAACTTCGGGTTCACCGGGAAGGGCAACACGTCAAAACCTGAAGGGTTGCAGGACATCATCGACGCCGGGGCGGTTGGTATGAAGTTGCACGAGGACTGGGGCACCACGCCCGCTGCGATTGATTGCTGTCTCACCGTGGCGGAGCAAAACGACGTCGCGGTGACGATTCACACGGACACGTTGAACGAAAGCTGTTGCGTGGAAAAGAGCGTCCTCGCGTTTAAGGGAAGAACAATACACACCTACCACAGCGAAGGCGCGGGTGGCGGGCACGCGCCTGACATTATAAAGATCTGCGGCGAGAAAGAGGTGCTGCCGTCAAGCACCAACCCCACGCGCCCGTACACCAGGAACACGGTTGACGAACATTTAGACATGCTGATGGTTTGTCACCACCTGGATAACTCGATTCCGGAGGACGTGGCGTTCGCGGAGTCGCGAATCCGGGCGGAAACAATCGCGGCGGAGGACATTCTGCACGACCTCGGCGCGATTTCCATCATGTCGTCGGATTCGCAAGCCATGGGCAGGGTGGGCGAGAGCATCACGCGGACGTACGTATTGAATTTCCCAAATCCCAACGCTGTTTACAGTACCTCTTTGACTATTCGAGTGCACGGCCGTCATTAAAAGGAAGTGCACTACATACAGCACAAACGCACTGTTTTATCTCTCAGCTGATGACTGTTCGGACCGATTACCCTGACTGTTGTCCATACATCGTCCAATACATAGCGATATACAGTACACCCAGACTCGCCGACTCGAGACTGACCTTTTTCTTTCCCACTCGCAGGTGGCAAACCGCGGCGAAGAACAAAGCCCAGCGCGGGGTTCTTTGCGATCCAAAAGCTGACAAGTCGTCACCGACCGACCCGTCATCAACCGACGACAACTTCCGCGTCAAGCGGTACATCGCCAAGTACACCATAAACCCCGCGATCGCGCACGGGATGAGTCACCTTGTTGGTTCCGTGGAGAAGGGAAAGCTGGCGGATTTGGTGCTTTGGAAACCCGCGTGGTTCGGGTCGAAGCCGGAAATCGTGGTAAAAGGCGGGCAAATCGCGTGGGCGCAGATGGGGGACCCGAACGCGTCGATTCCAACTCCCGAACCCGTGCGTATTTCCCAACCCCCACTCTCCGCCTTCGCGATAGCCCATACTCGTCCTGACGAAGGGACGGCTATACCCCTGACTGTTTACTCATACACATCACGACCGACTGACGTTTTCGGCGTTACTCTCAGGTCATCATGCGGCCGATGTGGGCGGCGACAAACCCGGGAAACACGTGCGTATTTCTTACCCACCACGCACCGCCTCTGCGATCGGCCCGATTACGGGTGACTATTTACTCATATGTACTGGTACCTGTTACCGTGGTGACAGTTACGAAGTTACACCCCGGTACCCTGTCCAGTCCCGGATATACACATGGCCCGAAAGACTCAAGACTGACACTTTCTTGTTCATCGCGCCAGGTGCGTCGCGTTCGTTTCAAAAGCCTGCGTGGCCAGCGGGATCGCGGCTTCGTACAACCTCGCGAAACGCGTGGAACCCGTTTTGAACTGCCGCGGCCTCACGAAGCTGGACATGAAACTCAACGACGCGCTTCCCGTCATCACCGTGGACCCGGAAACCTACGTCGTCACCGCGGACGGCGTGGCGCTGACGTGCGAACCCGCGGTTTCCTTGCCGCTGACGCAGAACTACCAGCTGTTTTAAGGAACAGTTTGTTGGTGGTTTAACTTAAGAGTAAGGACGACGAGATGAGTAAGCGGGGACGAGAAACCGGGATCGATACCGGGGAGGAGGAGGTTAAAAAAAGAAAAAACGCGACGAAAGACATGGACAACGATAAACACGACAAAGAATCGGATTTTTCCTGGGCCACGTGGCAGCTCATCGACCCGTTGCTTCCCACCGGGGGGTTCGCGCACTCGTGTGGTTTGGAAGCCGCGGCGCACGCGGGTTTAGTCAAAGGTAAGTATTGCATTTCCCAAATCCCAAGACTGTTTGACCATACAATACTGACACTTTTCTTTAAAACTCAGGCGGGGACGCGAGGACGCGGCGGCGCGGGGAGACGGAAAGTGGTAAGTATTTCCCATTTACCACATTCCGCCGACTGAATGCCCATACAGACTGACATTTATTTTTTACAATCTCAGGGATGGAGCTCGGGGCGTTCGCCATGGAATCCGTGGCGAACGCGGTCGCCGTGTCGGTGCCTTTCGTTGAGGCGTCGCGGTTAGTGTTTCGGGGGCTGGTTGAACAGTTGGAGGCGTTGGAAAAGCGAGCGGAGTCGGGTGGGTTGGAAAAACAAACCACGCAAACGTCGACTCCACCGGTGTTCGAACCGACCACCGAGGGCTTGGTCTCGCGCGCCGTGGAGGACTGGATAAACTTGGACCGGCGTTTGGCGTCGCGACTCGTGGGAAACGCGGTGGCGACGCGCGCGTCCGCCGCGACGGGCGCGGCGCTTTTAAGAGCCGCGCTCGCGGCGTTCGGGGAGAACGACGACGACGAGCAGGGTGCTGAGGAAAGAACCGAAACTCACGAAAAAGAAGAACAACGCCGATCTGGTTTCGGTTCCAAACAAGTCACCTCCGCTTTTTTGCGGGTAAGCGCGTTTCCCAACTCCAAATTCCCCTTCCCTGTTTGCGCATACTCGTACCAGAAGGGACTATTACCTCTGACTATTTGTCCATACATCGCGATATACAAGATTGACCCCTTTTTTCTTTCCACAGTTGAAAAAGGCGTCGCGCGACGAAACTGCGCGAAACTCAAAGCTACCCGGGGGGCATTTACCCACGGTGTTCGGCGCCGCGTGCGGTGCCTTGGGATTTTCTGGCACGCATTCAGCTAAGGTTTTTGCTTATTTAGTGCTCAGAGACACGCTTTCCGCGGCGACGCGGCTGAACCTGGTAGGGCCTTTGCGGGCGGCGGCGGTTTTAAGACGCACCGTGGGGTTTGCGAATTCCGAGGCGGTTACGATGGCGGCGAGGTGCGTTCGCGCGACCAAACGCGCGCTGAAAAAACACCAAAACGTGTCACTCAACGTCACTGCGCTCTCCGCCTCGGTGTCCCCCCTGCTGGACACGACACAAGCGGGGCACGACTTGCTGTACTCGAGGCTGTTTAATTCGTGATTTAGTTGTTTTGGTAAAGGTAAAGGTAAAGGTAAGGTTACTGGTAAAGTTACTGGTAAAGTTGAGGTAAGTTTAATTTCCGAGGTACCGAGTTGAGGTTCAGGTTTGCGTTAAATCCTTGAGGTAAGTGAGTCCAAGTTGCGTCAAAACACCTTTTCCTTAAAAAGAAAAAAGAAGAGTACCGGGAAAAGGATGGCGTCGAAAAAGCGTGCGCGGCGTTCGGAACCGCTTTTCGGTTCTGAAAACGACGAGACAGGGAGTTTAAAAAAAAGAACAGACGTGGTGGAACCGTCGCATACCTGGGTGGACGAAGTGTGGGGTAACGTGTCATCACGCGCTTCTTCCCGTGTTCGGTCCAATTTTCGGAACTTGGTGACTGCGGATGTGGCGGCGAGGGAAGCGGTGAGATGCGGCGCGCTTGAGGTGGACTTCTCCGGCGGCGTTTCGAGCGCGACAAAGCTTTACCACCAGTACCCGTTGCGGCTGTTGTGTCCGCGACGCGTGGTGGACTTGACGAAATACCCGACTTGTGACAGGTACGTATTGGGCCTTTCCCAAATCCGTCAACACACTGTTTGCCCATACAAGACTGACACTTTTCTTTCACAAACACAGCTGTGTCTGGGCATACGCCGTGCAGTTCGGTGGGGGGTTAGTCTCCGGGGACCGCGTGGGTTGCGCGGTGGACGTCGCGGACGGAAACACGTGCGCGATCGCCACGCAAGGCACGAACAAGGTGTACAAGCACTTGGGGAACGGCGGTCCTGGCGGCGGTGTTTCAAAGGGTGACGACGATGACGATGACGGTTCCGATTCCGATGACGATGACGATTCATCCGATGACGATTCCGAGTCTGATGACGATGCATGCGATGCCGATGCCCTGGACCCTAAGGCACTGACCCTAACAAATCCCGTACCCAAGAAAAACCTGTCGCGATCCCGAGACAAGGACCTCGCGCACTCCGCGTTGCCGACCAAAACCAACCGAACCGCGGTCCAGGCGCTTTGCGGTCGCGTGGGTGACGGCGGTTTACTCGCGGTGCTGCCGGATCCGACGCAGGTACGTGTCGGGGCTTTCCCAAATCCTGACACCTACGTTTGATGCCACGTATGGCGTACGTAACATTTACCAGTACTGGTACATGTTACCGCAAGTGCAGTCAGCAAGTCTTACCACTACAATAAGTGCACCCGACTCCGCCTGCTGTTTGCCCACTCACGGGACTGACTTTTTTCTTTCCCGCGCGTTTCCCAGGCGTTTCGCGACGCAAGGTTTCGAAACGCGAACCGTTTTTTGCTGCACAAAAGCGCGAGCTTGTGTGTCGTGGACTGGTGCGTCAGCGGCCGGGCCGAGTTCAAGGGAGGCGGTGCAGGCGGTTTCGTGTCCGGGCGTGGGGGCGGGGTCGCCCCGAAAGACGACGAGTCCTTAACTCAAGGGTTGGCAAAAGGCGAGCGCTGGCGGTTCGGGAGGTACGAAACAAACACGGAGATTTTCTGCGAAGTGGTTGGGGACGAGGATGGCCGTGCGGAGGATGGCCGGGCCAATCAGTCGTCAAGTAATGTCACCAGTCACGACACGAGCACTCGGTACGCCGAGCTGTGCGCCGAGCGCTTAGTGCTCAAAGGCGACCGGTTCGGAACTCGTCTCGCGAAACGCATGGGCACCACGCACGCGCTTGCGACGGTTTTCCTGTTGGGGCCGCGGTGCGCCGCGACCGCCCAAACCGCCACAGAGGCCGTGAAGGAAATCACGCGCGCCGCGATGGCGGGGGGCGGGCGGGGCGTGTTTTCTGGGGATTTGAATTCTCAGGAGTCAACGACTCATCAAACGAAACGATCCTCCGCGGCAGGGACCCCTGGAGAGACAGACGCTAACAATGATGACACCGGGAATACCACAGAGCACGGCACGGAAAAGACGGAGTGGCTTTTAGCGTCGTGCGCGTCCGTGCCGCCGCCGCGACACGGCGACGCGAGCGACGGTGGCGTGATCATTCGATTCGCGGCGCCGAACACGGACGCGGTGTACAGAGTACTGCGCAAAATCCTGGCACCCCTGGCGCACGAACTAGGCGCGCCGCCGTTCGGGGAAAGGGGAATGGCGTAGAACGAAGGGCTTTGTTAGGAAGATAGAGTGCTTAGTCTATTCCGTTTCCTGGGTGAAGCGTACACAGACGACTCGTTTTAATATTTGACTTGAATATTCTTTTCATTCAAAATAGGTTAAACTAGATAAAAATCAGTCTCTCGTGCTCTCGTGCGCGGCGCGAGTGTTTTCCACTCGCGAGTGACGCCTGCTTTTCGTTCGCAACACCCGTGGGGCAACCCTGGGGCTTACGCCTTGGGTTTCCGCGCCAAGAGCTTGGCGCGGAAGCACGGGTCGTCGCTGGCGTACGGCCCGTCGGGCTTCGCGCCGCCCAGGGCCTTTTCCAGCATCAGCTCGATCCCGTCGAGGCGCATGTGCACGTCGTCGTTGGTGAACGCGCCTTTGCACACGAGCCTTATGCCGTCCATTGATTCCCAGATGGGCATGACGATGATCACCACGGTGGCGACGATACCCCACGCGAGCGCGACGGAAACCCAGAGGTAGAAGTAGTCTTTCGAGAACACGCCGCACTCCACGCCCGACACGCCGCAGCCCGCGGGGAGGGACAGGAGGGGCCAGATGATGACCATCACGACGCAGAAACCGACGCCCCACTTGGTGACGAAGGAAAGCGCGTCTTTGAGCATTTCAGGGTCGTTCTCCTCGGGGTCGAGGTCGGGCATCTTGTCGTCGATCAGGGAGATCTTGTTCGCCATGGTGGTGAAGTCGAAGTTTTGCGGGTTCATCAGCGAGATGATGGCGCAGATCACGCCCGAGCTGAGAATCGCCACCACGTTCCCGGCGAGCATGGGGTAGTTACCGCCCAGCGTGTCGATGCTGACTGACAGTGACGCGCCGGTGGCCTCCGGGTCCGTGGCCACCGAGATCCAGGTGATCACCGCGAGGAGTTGGCCCCCAAACGCGCCGGCGATGACGCCGGTGGCGTTGGCTTTGTCCCAGGTCAGGAGGAACGCGACCGGCATGACCGCGGAGCCGACGAAGATACCCATCATGAGGTACACGAACCCCAAGGACAGGCCGATTTCCTGGAGGATGATGGAAAGCACGCCGCTGAAGATGCCGAACGCGAGAATGGAGTACCGCGACACGCGGAGGATGTCCTCGCCCGTGGCTTTGGGGTTGATGTACTTGCGGTAGATGTCATAGGACACGATCGACGAAACGGCGATTTGCTCCGCGCTCCCGGTGCTGGTGATGGCCATGAACAACATGATGGTAATCGCAGCGGCGCCGCCTTTGCCCATGAAGTGCACGGCGGCGGCGGGGGGCACCAAACCGGAGCCGGCTTCAGAGCCGGTCACGGGGAGGTCCAGCGCGACGGAGGACAGACCCATGGCGGTGGCGAGGGAGAAGGGGATGGTGAACCACACGAGGCCTCCAAGGAGGTACCCCCTGGTGGACGACGAAGGTTTCGCCGCGATCGCGCTTTGCCAGTACGACTGGTCAACGAACACGGTACCAAAGTTGCCGACGATGTTGATGATGCCGAAAATGATACCACCCTTTGAAATCATGGTCAGGTACGACCCGCCGCGGTTGTCCACAACCGGGCCGCACGACTGGCCGTCGTGCGTGTGCACGCCCAACGTGCAGT
>Ga0115007_10002219_pt1 | contig 12075 bp, 9 predicted proteins | sample ArcOceMetagenome_2_FD_87166 | JGI IMG/M metagenome (GOLD analysis project Ga0115007, IMG submission 87166) | Marine eukaryotic phytoplankton communities from Arctic Ocean - Arctic Ocean ARC135M Metagenome | ecosystem: Environmental > Aquatic > Marine > Oceanic | place: Arctic Ocean | collected... | reverse complement strand
TCGACAATATGAACTTCCCTTGTCGGGATAACTACTTTTTAGAACAACCGCGAGAGGTAATGGCGTGAATATCAATCTAACCATCATTGGTCAGGCTATCGCTTTCGCCATCTTCGTTGTGTTTTGCATGAAATATGTGTGGCCTCCAATTACGGATGCCCTCGCAGAACGTAAAAAGAAGATAGCTGAAGGCCTTGACGCTGCAGAACGTGCTAAGCGCGATTTGCAATTGGCGCAAGAACAAGCTGTTGCGAATATGCGTGAAAGCAAAGAGCAATCAGCCGCCATCATCGAACAGGCTAATAAGCGGGCTAACCAGTTAATCGAAGAAGCTAAAGAAACCGCACGTGCGGAAGCTGAACGCGTTATCGCGTCAGCACAGGCAGAAATCGAACAGGAAGTTAACCGTGCTAGAGAAGAGCTTCGCTCACAAGTTGCTGTATTAGCAGTAGCAGGTGCAGAGAAGATCCTTGGCGCAACGGTTGACCAAGCAGCCCACGCTCAGCTGGTTGATAAACTAGCAGCGGAGCTTTAAGCGAGGTTTACGATGGCTGAACTCAATACAGTCGCTCGTCCTTACACGAAAGCTGCCTTTGAATTTGCGAATGACAAAGGTGCTTTGGATCAGTGGTCCACTATGCTTGCAACAGTAGGTACTGTTGCAGCAGATAGTGATATGGCTAAGATCCTTAGCAACCCGTCTCTTAACAGTGAACAGAAAGCGAATACGCTCATTTCTGTCTGCGAAGGTTACTTAGATGATTCAGGTAAAAACCTGATTCACTTACTTGCAGAAAATGATCGTCTCACTCTGTTACCTGAAATGAGTAAGCAATTCGAGCAGCTCAAAGCTGTTCTACAGCAGTCTGTCGATATCGAAGTGACAACTGCCTACGAACTGGATGAGCAGCAGCAACAGAAATTAACTCAGGCTCTCAGCGCTAAGCTGGGTCGTGATGTGAAAATGACAACTGAGGTGGATAAAACCATTTTGGGTGGCGTTGTAATTCGCACGCAAGACCTGGTAATCGACGGCTCAGTACGCGCCCGCTTGGCGAAACTGGCTGAAGCTCTGAATTCCTGAGATTGAGGAATAATCATGCAGCAACTGAATCCATCTGAGATCAGCGAGATTCTCAAGAAGCGCATCGAACAACTGGATGTGACTTCTGAAGCCCGAAACGAGGGCACTATCGTCAGCGTATCCGATGGTATCATTCTGATCCACGGTCTAGCTGACGTTATGTACGGGGAAATGATCGAATTCCCTGGCGGTGTATACGGAATGGCACTCAACCTTGAGCGCGATTCAGTCGGTGCCGTAGTATTGGGTGATTACCAGAATCTGGTAGAAGGTATGACTGCTCGTTGCACGGGCCGCATCCTTGAAGTACCAGTTGGCCCTGAATTACGTGGCCGCGTTGTAGACGCACTGGGTAACCCGATTGATGGCAAAGGCCCAATCGAATCAAAATTGTCTGACGCTGTTGAAAAAGTAGCGCCGGGCGTTATCGATCGTCAATCGGTTGATCAGCCTGTTCAAACAGGTCTGAAAGCGATTGATGCGATGGTACCCGTAGGCCGTGGCCAGCGTGAGCTGATCATCGGTGACCGTCAGATCGGTAAAACAGCTATCGCAATCGACGCGATCATCAACCAAAAGAATACAGGCGTAACTTGTATTTATGTAGCGGTTGGTCAGAAGCAGTCGACTATTGCAAACGTAGTACGCAAACTGGAAGAGCACGGCGCAATGGATCACACCATTGTTGTTGCTGCTGGTGCCGCTGATCCTGCAGCAATGCAGTTCTTGGCTCCTTACACGGGTTGTACTATGGGTGAATACTTCCGTGACCGTGGCGAAGATGCACTGATCGTATACGATGACTTGACTAAACAAGCATGGGCATATCGTCAGATCTCCCTACTGTTACGTCGTCCACCGGGCCGTGAAGCTTACCCTGGTGACGTATTTTACTTGCACTCTCGTCTACTTGAGCGTTCTGCGCGTGTTAACGCTGATTACGTTGAAAAGTTCACGAACGGTGAAGTAAAAGGTAAAACAGGTTCTTTGACTGCTCTACCTGTTATCGAAACTCAAGGTGGTGACGTTTCTGCATTCGTACCTACTAACGTAATCTCGATTACTGATGGTCAGATCTTCCTGGAAACAAGCCTGTTTAACTCAGGTGTACGTCCAGCGATCAACGCTGGTTTGTCTGTATCCCGTGTTGGTGGTGCAGCGCAAACTAAGATCATCAAGAAGTTAGGTGGTGGTGTACGTTTAGCATTAGCACAGTATCGTGAATTGGCGGCTTTTGCTCAATTCGCATCTGACCTAGATGACGCAACACGCGCTCAGCTAGAACATGGTCAGGCTGTTACTGAGTTAATGAAGCAGAAACAGTACACACCTATGTCTGTTGGCGAAATGGGCTTGTCTCTATTCGCAGCAAACGAAGGTTTCTTGAAAGATGTTGAACTGAACAAGATCCTGGATTTTGAAGCAGCGGTAATCTCATTCTTTAACAGCGAATATGCTGACCTGATGGATACAATTAACAAGTCAGGTAATTTTAACGACGAGATCGCTTCACAATTTAAAGCGGGTATCGAGAAGTTCAAGTCAACTCAAACTTGGTAATAGTGGCTCTGTAGTAACTTGCTAAGCAGGTTGCTACGCACACTTTACTAGGCGGAACTTAGGTAGCGGAACTATGGCAGTCGGAAAAGAGATTAAGACGCAAATAGCGAGCATCGGCAGCACACGTAAAATTACTAGCGCTATGGAAATGGTAGCCGCTAGTAAGATGCGTAAGGCTCAAGATCGCATGCAGTCTTCCCGCCCGTACGCTCGCAGTATCCGTGGTGTTATTCAGCATTTGGCGAAATCCAATCCTGAATACAAGCACCTATACATGCTAGAACGCGAGGTTAAGCGCGTTGGTTACATTATTGTGACCAGTGATCGCGGCCTGTGTGGCGGTTTGAACGTTAATGTGTTCAAAAAAGCCGTTCAAAGCATGAAAGAGTTTAACGATCGCGGTGTTGAGGTGGATGTTTGTGCCTTGGGATCTAAAGCGATTACTTTCTTCAAAAGTTATGGTGGCAATGTAGTTGCTGCTAAAAACCAGCTGGGTGATACCCCAGAGATTGCTGACCTCATTGGTTCAGTAAAATTGATGCTGGATAGCTTTGCAGAAGGCAAATTGGATCGTTTGTATATTGTTGGTAACGAATTTGTTAACACAATGACGCAAACTCCATTCGTTGAACAGGTGCTGCCACTGAAGGCAGAAGACGACGACAAGCTGATGAATCATCATTGGGACTATTTATACGAACCCGACGCAAAAGTATTATTAGAATCTTTGCTTAGGCGTTATGTTGAGTCTCAGGTGTATCAAGCAGTTGTCGAAAATAACGCCTGCGAACAGGCCGCGCGTATGTTAGCAATGAAAAATGCGACAGATAACGCTGGTGACCTTATTGACGAGTTACAAATGGTTTACAACAAAGCTCGTCAAGCTGCGATTACTCAGGAAATTTCTGAAATCGTTTCAGGTGCTGCGGCTGTTTAATACGGTAACGGGTTAAAAAATAAAGAGGATCCGAACATGAGTAGCGGACAAATTGTTCAGATTATCGGCGCGGTAGTCGACGTGGAATTCCCACGTGACAGCGTACCGAAAATTTATGACGCGCTGACCGTATCAAAATCCGGTCTAACGCTTGAAGTTCAGCAGCAGTTGGGCGACGGTGTTATACGTGCGATCGCAATGGGTCAGACTGAAGGTCTGAGCCGTGGCTTAGAAGTATCCAATACAGGCGCTCCAATTTCTGTACCCGTAGGTACATCGACGTTGGGTCGTATTATGGACGTGCTGGGCAACCCTATTGATGAGTGTGGCCCAATCGGTGAAGAAGAGCGTATGCCTATTCACCGTAAAGCACCGTCTTACGCTGACCAAGCAGCTTCTGATGAACTGCTTGAAACTGGCATCAAGGTAATCGACCTTGTATGTCCGTTCGCGAAGGGTGGTAAGGTTGGTCTGTTTGGTGGTGCCGGTGTTGGTAAAACCGTAAACATGATGGAGCTTATCCGTAACATCGCAATCGAGCACTCTGGTTTCTCTGTATTCGCAGGTGTTGGTGAGCGTACTCGTGAAGGTAACGACTTCTACTACGAGATGAAAGAGTCCAATGTATTGGACAAAGTATCTCTCGTATACGGTCAGATGAATGAGCCGCCGGGTAACCGTCTACGTGTAGCGTTGACTGGCCTAACGATGGCAGAGAAGTTCCGTGACGAAGGTCGTGACGTTCTTTTATTCGTTGATAACATCTACCGCTACACACTGGCAGGTACGGAAGTATCAGCACTGCTAGGCCGTATGCCTTCAGCTGTAGGTTACCAGCCAACGTTGGCAGAAGAGATGGGTGTTCTTCAGGAACGTATCACTTCTACTAAGACGGGTTCTATCACGTCTATCCAAGCGGTATACGTACCTGCGGATGACTTGACTGACCCATCGCCAGCAACAACGTTCTCCCATTTGGATGCGACGGTTGTATTGTCTCGTCAAATCGCTGAGCTGGGTATCTACCCTGCGATCGATCCACTTGACTCAACGTCACGTCAACTTGATCCGTTAGTGATCGGTAATGAACATTACGATACTGCTCGTCAAGTTCAGAACGTACTGCAGCGTTATAAAGAGCTGAAAGACATCATCGCGATTCTAGGTATGGATGAGTTGTCTGAAGAAGATAAGCAAGTGGTAACACGTGCTCGTAAGATTCAGCGATTCTTATCTCAGCCGTTCTTCGTAGCTGAAGTCTTCACTGGTTCACCTGGTAAGTACGTTTCTTTGAAAGACACTATCCGTGGCTTTAGAGGCATTTTGGAAGGTGAATTTGATTCCCTACCAGAGCAAGCTTTCTACATGGTTGGTGGCATCGACGAAGCGATCGAAAAAGCCAAGAGCATGTAAACGGCTGGTTTAGAAACCATTAAGAGGTAAGAAACATGGCTATGACTGTTCATTGCGATATCGTAAGCGCCGAAGAAGAGATCTTCTCAGGTCTAATCGAGTTCGTATCAGTAACAGGTAGCCTGGGTGACTTGGGTGTATACCCAGGTCACGCTCCGCTTCTAACGGAACTGAAACCAGGCCCTGTCGAACTGCGTAAGCAGGGCGGCGAAAAGGATATCTTTTACGTTTCTGGTGGCTTTTTAGAAGTACAGCCACACAAGATAATCGTTTTAGCTGATACTGCACTGTACGGTGCAGACTTAGATGAAGCGGCTGCTCTAGAAGCGAAAAAACATGCTGAAGAAGCAATGGCTGATAAGCGGAGTGACTTTGAATACGGTCGCGCTGCAGCTCAACTTGCTGAATCAGCTGCTCAGTTGCGTACGATCCAAGAGATCCGTGCAAAGCTAGGTAGGTAATCTGACGTCGCATAGTGACTCATATTAAAAGGCAGCCTAAGGCTGCCTTTTTTGTGTCTGTTATTTGGAAAGTCTAAGTAAACTAGCCTCGTATAACGGTTGTTACAGCAGTTGCCATAAAGTGTCGAAGATAATCTGCTGCGTAGCAGCTACTTCCTGCGAGTCAATCACAACGGCTGTTGGGTAGTTATTGTTGGCCAATGAAATAATGGCGCACTTAGGTGGATAAATAGCGATATACGCGGCATCGGCTTTATCTGAAGTTTTAATCCATTTCCTTTCTGACAGTTCTGCATCTTCACCCCCTTCTCCAATAGCAATGACGCTAACGGAAATCCCTTTAGCCACACGTTGCGCTGTGTAGTTAGGGAAAGGTCGGTATAGGTGTGATCGAATGGGGCGTGATGAGAAAACCGAGTAATGCCGTTGGCTCGATTTTGAAACGCTACTTAATATGTCACGCAGAACAAACTCGATTCCATCATCCCCCTCATAAAACTGCACATCAGATATGCGTAATTCAGGTTTGAGATGGTTTAACTCAGGGATAATGCTCGTCTTTAATTGCTGGACTGCTTGGTCCAGTTCTATTTGGCGTTGTTCGGCTAATTGCATGAGCACGGCAGGATCACGTGGTGAAAACAATCGTCGTTTACCTTTAGGTAAGTAACTCACTAAGCCTTTTTGTAATAGGTTCTTGAGGCAATCATAGGTTGTTCCGCGGTTAATACCGGCTTTATCGGCTATCGCACGAATAGGGCTAGCGCCTAATTCTAATAAAGCGCGATAGATAAGAATTTCACGAGGCTCAAGGCCCAGTTGTTCCAGTGCTTTGTTATTCATTTGTCAAAATTTTCCTGACAAAAAGTATTGTATCTGAGGCTACATCCTATAGCATCGCCAGCATAGAGCCAATTTATGTCAATAAACATATTCATTTGTAACAGGATTAGTAATGACAACGGATATTGTAATTTTAGCCGCCGGGCAAGGAAGCCGAATGAAGTCTGCATTACCTAAGGTATTGCATGCCGTAGGTGGCAAACCCATGGTAAAACACGTGATCGATAATGCTCGTCAGTTAGGACAAGCGAATGTACATGTGGTTATAGGCCATGGGGCTGAGCAACTAAAAGATCAACTGGCTGGTGAGCCGCTCTCTTTTGCCGTGCAAGCTGAGCAGTTAGGTACCGGGCATGCGGTTGCACAAGCGATGCCTGCGCTGGCACACGATAGTGTGACGCTCATTCTTTATGGTGATGTTCCCCTCACGCAGCCAGAAACAATGGCGAAACTAGTAACAGCAGCAATTAACGGCGCACTGGGCTTACTAACGGTTAAGTTAGATAACCCAACAGGGTATGGTCGTATTGTGCGTTCGCCAGAGAACCATGAAGTTGTTGCGATCGTTGAGCAAAAAGATGCTTCTAGCGCTGAATTACTGATCAATGAAGTCAACACCGGCATTATGGCGGTATCGACTAGTCTGCTGCGTAAATGGCTACCTGAGCTTTCGTCAAATAATGCCCAAGGTGAATATTACTTAACGGATATTATCGCTATGGCGGCCTCTCAAGGCGTCAAGATCGATGCTCAACACCCGAGTTGTGAACAAGAAGTGCAGGGCGTTAATAACCGTGTGCAATTAGCGCAATTAGAGCGTTGGTATCAAGCACAACAAGCCGAAATCCTCATGCTCAACGGTGCGACATTGGCCGACCCTGCTCGGGTAGATGTTCGCGGTACTGTCGAGGTAGCCGGCGATGTAATGATTGACATCAATGCCGTTTTTGAAGGCCATGTCATCTTGGGTACAGGTGTTGTTATTGAGCCCAATTGCGTCCTTAAAAACGTAACAATTGGTAAAAACACCCGCATAAAAGCAAATAGCATATTAGAAGATTCCCAGGTAGGTGAGTACTGCGATATTGGGCCATTTGCACGTATCCGTCCGGGCACTCAACTAGCCAATGGGGCTAAGATCGGTAACTTTGTCGAAACTAAAAAAGCTATTATTGGTGAAGGTTCCAAAGTGAATCATCTATCGTATATTGGCGATGCTATTATCGGTAAAAATAGCAATATAGGTGCAGGCACCATTACCTGTAATTATGATGGAGTTAACAAATCGACGACACATATTGGAGATGATGCCTTTATCGGTTCAAATACTGCCTTGGTAGCCCCTGTTAGCGTAGGTAACAGCGCTACTATTGGAGCGGGATCAACGGTGACTAAATCAGTAGCCGATGACACGCTCAGCGTAGCACGTAGTAAACAAGTGATGTTGAGCAACTGGCAGCGCCCTGTAAAAAAAGCTAAGGAAAGCTAAGGAGTATTATATGTGTGGAATCGTTGGAGCAACGGCAGAGCGTTCGGTTGCTGGCATCTTATTAGAAGGGTTAAAACGGTTAGAATATCGCGGTTATGACTCTGCAGGTATGGCTGTATGGGATGGGGCAGCGATTAACCGTCTGCGCCGTGCCGGTAAAGTACAAGCCTTAGGTGATGCCTTAGAGGAAAATGGATTACCCGGTAGCACGGGTATTGCGCACACGCGCTGGGCAACCCATGGTAAGCCTGTTGAGCACAATGCACATCCACATATGTCGGGTAATCAGGTTGCTGTTGTTCACAACGGTATCATCGAGAATTTTGAGCGTCTAAAAGCAGAGCTTAAAGACCATGGATATATCTTTACATCAGATACTGATACCGAAGTAATCGCTCACTTACTCGATAGATCAGTAAAATTAGGGTCCGATTTAGTCACGGCCGTTAAGCAAACCGTCGGTTCGCTGGAAGGTGCTTTCGCATTGGGCGTAATGCATCACTGTAATTCCGGTGAAATCGTGGCTGCACGTAAGGGTAGCCCATTGGTGATTGGTGTTGGTATAGGTGAGAACTTTATCGCATCAGATCAACTAGCCTTGCTGCCTGTAACTGATCGTTTCATCTTCTTAGAAGAAGGTGATATCGCCCAACTTACCCGTGATGAAATTGTTATTTGGGATAAAAGCGGCCAGTTAGTTGATCGACCTATTTCTCGTTACGAGCACGGTATTACCGCCGCCGATAAAGGCGGTTTTAAGCACTATATGCTGAAAGAGATTTACGAGCAGCCTGCCGTCACACTCGCCACATTCGAGCAGCGAATTAAAGATGGCCTAGTTGATGAGTCCGCATTTGGTGAACAAGCTTCTGCCATTTTCGACCAAGTAAAGCAGATTCAAATCATTGCCTGCGGCACTAGTTATCACGCAGGTATGATTGCCAAGTATTGGATGGAAAGCTTAGCGGGTATTCCGTGCCATGTTGAGGTGGCCAGTGAATACCGATACCGCTCGGTAGTCATTCAAGAAGGTACACTGTTCGTTTCTATCTCCCAATCGGGGGAAACGGCTGATACATTGGCCGCACTGCGCGATGTGCAAGAACAGATTCTAGCCAGCCTAACCATCTGTAACGTGCACGGTAGCTCGTTGGTGCGTGAATCTGATTTATTCTTAATGACCAATGCAGGCCCCGAAATAGGCGTGGCTTCTACGAAAGCCTTTACCACTCAGTTAGTCGCGCTATTGCTCACTACGGTAGTGCTGGGTCGCCGTTTTAAACTGACGGAAGAAAAAGAGCGTGAAATAGTAGCCGCACTAGCCGAGCTGCCGTCACTCATCGAACGCTCTATCGCGATGGATGGGGCGATTGAAGCCATGTCGCAATCGTTTGCAGAAAAGCATCACTCGTTATTTCTCGGTCGTGGAACCTTGTATCCCGTCGCAATGGAGGGCGCACTCAAGCTTAAAGAGATCTCTTACATCCACGCCGAGGCTTACCCTGCTGGCGAGTTAAAGCATGGTCCGCTTGCCTTAGTTGATAAGGACATGCCCGTCGTTGCCGTTGCACCGCAAAACGACATGCTCGATAAGCTTAAAGCCAACCTACAAGAAGTCAGTGCACGGGGTGGGGAGCTATTCATCTTTGCAGGCAGCACACAAGAGGTGCAGTCAGGCGAAGGCATTCACGTATTAGGTATGCCAAGCATGCCGCAAATTTTAGAGCCCATTGTCTACACAATTCCGTTGCAGCTATTGTCTTATCATGTGGCCGTGTTAAAGGGGACTGATGTAGATCAGCCTAGGAATTTGGCAAAAAGCGTAACTGTCGAATAACCGAATGAGTTTAAAAATATAGTTTAAATATGCTCTGAATAAGGGCATTTTTTTAACTGTATTCTAGTTCGACAGAAACCTAAGGTTATTTGAGAATAGATCCTATAAGTGTGGTCAATCTGTCTAGGTCAAATTCCTATTTTTAGGTAGGAGGTGGTTCGAGAAGCGATACCCGACTACAATATTGGTCTTCTTTTCGCACATAGAGCAGGACGCTCGTAAGGTTAGATCATGGAATGGGATAAAGCATACAATGATATTTTCGCGACCAATAAACGCATTGCAAACAGCGAAGCTATACAAAAAGCTAAGAACCTAAAACCTGTTGTCAACACGCCCGCATCACCACCTAAGGGTGTCCCTCCTGGCTTTTCCTCTAAAGGGCGTGGTGTTAAAGCCGAACTGTCTATTGTTGATACCGGCATTATTCCTATCTTCCCCATGCGTTATGTTTTTACAGCCGACACGTTAGAGGGGTTCACCGAGGGGAAGCCAATACCGACTATCCCTAGCGATGTGAATGCACACGAAGGGTATGAGCTGGTTCGAATTCGTCGAGGTTATTTGTATGTATTGGACGACCAAGGGACATGGCAAGTTTTCTGGTACGAAACCAATGCTGATGATGAGAATGGCTCGACCAGTGACGGCCGAAACCCTAATCAAGGCCAGTCGATCTACAGTTTTACTAAATATATTTGGAAAGATGGACATGCTAAAGGTGAGTGGGAGTTAGACTTACAGGGTCGGCGCTTTCCATTTGCGTTTGTGAATAAGGATCGAAAATCCTGTTGGGTAGGGTATAGCGAAGAGCGTTGGCCGGGCGATTTGTTTGGCATCATTGAGCGGGACGAAGCGACCCGTAACATTTTTATGAGCCAGATAGATCTCTCATCAAGAAATGGCCCTAATTGCTTCCCATTGGAACAAATTTCCTCGCTTACGAGTTGTTTTAAAGCCCAGCCAATCAATATTTTCGATTTTGATACATACGCCCTCGAAAACCTACTTCGCTACACATCGACAGCAGTCGAATCTGATCAATATTTATTGTCCTACGGCTCTCACAAAATGGGGGTTGTAGCCGCCTTGCATGACCCTTTAGGTTACCATTTAGATGTGGCGCGCACGATGGAGGTCTACCAAGAGATAGCGGCTCAGTATTATGAAGAGAACGAATATGCTATTACGATGGGGACATTTATACGAAAGCTTCAAGAACAGGACGAAAAGTACGCATACTTATCCCAAAAAGAGACAAAAAATGATTCTTTAGTATCGGGAGCTTCTATTGATGACATCAGGGTAGCAATAGCGAATGAGTCGAAAAATAAGTACCTTTCCGGCCCACGAGTGCGTCGACATGGCCGTTTATTTGATGCTTTTGGTAATGACCCTTTACACCCCACGTTTGAAGAAGAGTTTTCTAAATTTGAAGATATGCTCAAAGAGCACGATCAAATCACTAAACACCTAACAGAGACTCTAGGCCGGCTGACGCTGGTAGAAAGTGACCACACGTTGATGGCTATGCTTAAGCGTATTGATCAGGAAATTACGCCTAAAGGTTTAGATAAGCGAAATTCCGAATTTGTCAGGTTTGCGGCTTTGACAATAGGAAAGTCTTACAGACTGCTGACGTCAACGCACAGCGGCTCTATGTTTGTGAAACTAATCTTTAATGAATTGTTTGGTACGTTAGTTATTGAAGATGACTACGATGAACAAAAAGAATTAAAAAAAGCGTTGTCGGGTTTAAATGATATCGATATAAAAAAAATACGAGAAAAATTAGAGCATCTCAAAAACTTATTGGTGGTGCTTGAGCATGTCTCGGTGTTACTGGCTACGTCGGTGCATGGGATATCCTTGCCTGTAGGTAAAAACTTTAAAGTAGGGATTCACGCGACTTTATCCACATTTGCTCATGAAACATCCCGACGATTCAGTTATCAATATTGGAAAAAGTCTGGCTCAATCCATAAAGATAAAATTAAGTATAGCGATACCTCAACAAAGCTTGTCCGTAATATAGCTCAGGGGGTCCCCCAAGAGGTGAAACACCTAAGCGATTTACGGGGCTACTTTGAAGACACCATGCGAAATGGCGGAACTAACAGCCATAAAGTAAATTTTGTAACAGGAATCTCGTTTGGGTTTGAAGACACGAGCGGTTCCAGTACCTCATCGAAAAACTTAGTACAAACGGAAACGGTGTATAAGTCTAAAATATTGTTTGAACTCGATGAAGAAGGGATGACTAACTTCCGCTATAACCGCTACTACGAAGTAGCCCAAAATGGTTTTGGCGTATTTTTAGGACTGCTTTCACTCTTTTCTATCATCGAACACCGTAATGACCCAAACCGTGCGTATACTGACGCCGGGCGTTTTATTAATGACCCTCGCGTTATGTTGATACAAACCTTTGCTGATGCAGCCAGTGCCGTC
>Ga0115007_10002218_pt1 | contig 12076 bp, 13 predicted proteins | sample ArcOceMetagenome_2_FD_87166 | JGI IMG/M metagenome (GOLD analysis project Ga0115007, IMG submission 87166) | Marine eukaryotic phytoplankton communities from Arctic Ocean - Arctic Ocean ARC135M Metagenome | ecosystem: Environmental > Aquatic > Marine > Oceanic | place: Arctic Ocean | collected... | reverse complement strand
GCTTGGGCATACAGTGGGGACCCGACACCACTGGCCGTGATACTAGGTGTATTTCTTCTAGCTATCGCATTAAGACGTACAGCAAGTTGGCCGCAGGTGCTTATGTTGGCACTGCCGGTTGGCGTTATTGCTGGTTTAGCTCTGGAAACAGTACTAGATGGTCTTTTAGGTCAAGTTGTAGAAGCAACTGAACAGTTTCTTTTGCAGTCGGCAAGTCAGTCAACCGAGAGCGTAACGCTCGATAAAGAGCGCTTAAAGCTGCTTTTGTTAGGTGGATTGGCATCAGTGCATACAGCAACAATGTTGCTGTGCTTGATACTGGCGCGTTCGTGGCAATCAGGATTGTTTAATCCTGGGGGCTTTCAGACGGAGTTTCATCAATTGAGACTGCCTCTGAAATATACAGGCGTGTTAGTAGCTGTGTTATTAGTTTTTGCTCAGTTTGAGCTCGACTTTATGCGCTGGTTACCCTTGTTACTGCTTCCTTGGATCTTTGCGGGTTTCGCATTGGTGCATGGTAGTTTGGCTAAACGTGATTTAGGCAGGTCCTGGCTGATAGTGTTTTATCTATCAGTTATTTTTATGGGACCTTATGTGATTACGCTGCTGGTTTTTGCGGCTGCTATCGATTCGTTAGTTGATATCAGGTCACGCATACCAGCCACGAACTAGACTGCATTTATTTGCAGAACAGAAGAGGTTTACGAGATGGAAGTTATTCTGCTCGAGAAAATTGGTAAGCTAGGTAACCTCGGTGACAAAGTTTCCGTAAAAAGCGGTTTCGGTCGCAACTATCTAGTACCGCAGGGCAAAGCTGTTCCTGCAACTGCAACGAATGTTGCAAAATTTGAAGAGCGCCGTGCTGAACTAGAAGCTGCTGCTGCAGAAAAACTAGCAGTTGCTACAGCACGTGCGGAAGCACTGAACGAACTTCAGGTAACTATCACATCTAAGTGTGGTGACGAAGGTAAATTGTTCGGTTCTATCGGTACTCGTGATATTGCTGATGCGATCACAGCTGCTGGCGCTAATGTTGATAAAAGCGAAGTTCGTTTACCAGAAGGTGCATTGCGCGCTATTGGTGAATTCGGAATCGATATTCAGCTTCACGCTGAAGTAACAGCAACAGTTAACGTAGCTGTTATTGGCGAGTAATCGCCTTTAGCTAAGTACAACTGTGCTGTAATATAAAGCACCGCAGGGTTAATCCTGCGGTGCTTTTTTGTTTTTAGGCCGCTGCTAAATTATGGAAATGAGTCAACTTACAGACGAAGATCTGGCAAAAATTAAAGTTCCCCCCCATTCGATGGAGGCAGAGCAATCTGTTTTGGGCGGACTTATGCTGGATAACAATGCATGGGATACGGTGTCCGAGGTGGTATTGGAGGAAAATTTTTATCGCCAAGAGCATCGTCAGATCTACCGTACTATGCAGAAGCTGGTTAATGATGGTAACCCTATTGATGTGGTCACCCTCTCAGAAGAGCTGGATCGTACCGCTGAACTAGAAAGTGCGGGCGGTTTGGATTATCTGATTGAGCTGGCTAAAAATACGCCCAGTGCATCCAATATTCGGGCGTACTCCGAAATTGTGCGTGACCGTGCATTATTGCGTCAGATGATATCGGCTGCCAATGAGATTGCAGACCAAGCGTTTCATCCTGAAGGACGCAGTTCGGAAGAGATTCTGAATGAAGCAGAGCAAAAGATTTTCCGTATCGCGGAGAATCGGCCTAATCAAGGTGGTCCCGAAAACGTAAACACCCTGCTTAAAAAAGCTGTTGATCGTATAGATACACTATTCAATAGCGATGGTGACCTGACAGGGGTTACAACCGGGTTTGATGACCTTGATGCAAAAACTGCAGGTTTGCAGCCTTCTGATTTGATTATTGTTGCTGCGCGTCCCTCCATGGGTAAAACCACGTTTGCGATGAACTTGGTTGAAAATGCGCTGATGGCGTCCGACAAACCGGTGTTGGTATTTAGTCTTGAGATGCCGGCGGATCAGCTGGTTACGCGTATGTTGTCGTCGTTGGGCCGAATAGATCAAACCCGTGTACGTACGGGAACCTTGGAAGAAGAGGATTGGCCTAAGTTAACAACCGCCGTCAATATGATGCGTGATAAGCCGCTGTTTATTGACGATCAGGCTGGTATTAGCCCCAACGAAATGCGGACGCGGGCACGGCGTATAGTACGTGAGCATGGGGAGCTTTCGCTCATCATGATCGATTACCTTCAGCTCATGCAGATGAAGACGAAAAATATTGAAAGCCGAACACAGGAAATATCTGAAATATCTCGCTCCTTAAAGGCGTTAGCCAAAGAGTTGGAGTGTCCTGTTGTGGCACTATCTCAGCTCAACCGTTCACTTGAGCAACGTCCTAATAAACGCCCTGTAAACTCGGATCTGCGTGAGTCGGGAGCTATTGAGCAGGATGCCGATGTGATTATGTTTATCTATCGTGATGAGGTTTATAACGAAGATTCAGAGCATAAAGGGGTCGCTGAAATTATTATTGGTAAGCAGCGTAATGGTCCGATTGGTACATCAAGGCTCGCCTTTATTGGTAAATATACGAAGTTTGAGAACTTAGCGCCTGATGTCTATGCTCAATACGTAGGTGCAGATGATTAATAAACGGGAAGATGATTTTTTATTAACCTGTTGAGTACAAAAAAGGCCGCAATAAGCGGCCTTTTTGTTATCTGCTGTTTACTCCGTGTCTTTAATAACTTTATTGGTAAACTCTTCAGGCACAGCTGAGACTTTACGCGTTTCATAATTAAAAAAGACGACCCCTGTTTTGGCGTGAGCCAGTTCTACAGCGGTTTTTTTGTTGGTGATTAAATAGTAAATATCACAGCCATATGCGTTTAGATCGGCAATCGCTATATCAATCTGTAATTGGTCACCATGAAAGCCTTCAGCTTTATAAACAATGGCTGAGTCCGTCATGATCAAGCCAAGGCCTTCAATATCAAGCTCTCCATAATGATAATGGTTCAGGAAGCGGATTCTCGCTTCATGAATAATAGAGAGCATTGCATCATTACTGAGGTGTCCGCCATAGTTAATATCGCTGATACGAATAGGCAGCTCAGTGGAAAAGATATAGTTTTCTGGCATATCTAGTTTGATTCTTGCCATGTTTCCTTACCTTGTATAATGGGCGACGGCATCGACCATGCCGGTAGTTAATTGGTTGAGATCCTCATCCTGCATAATATAGGGTGGCATCACATAAACCAATTTTCCAAATGGACGAATCCAGAGTCCACGTTCTATAAATAGTTTTTGAATTTTAGCGGTGTTTACCGCTTCTTTCATCTCAATAACACCGATAGCGCCTAGGCAGCGAACATCTGTCACGCCTTCTAAGGTTTGTGCTTCGGCTAAACCTTGCTTGAGCAATCGCTCGATACGGTTAACGTCGCTTTCCCAGTCGTTGCGCTGTAATAGAGCCAAGCTTGTGTTGGCCACTGCACAGGCTAAAGGGTTGCCCATGAAAGTTGGGCCATGCATAAAGCAGCCCGCACCTCCCGCTGAAATAGTCTCACCAATATGTGTAGTGGTCAGTGTTGCCGCTAAGGTCATATATCCCCCTGTCAGGGCTTTCCCCACACAGAGTATATCCGGTTGTATATCGGCGTGTTCACAGGCAAACAACCGCCCGCTACGGCCAAACCCCGTGGCTATTTCATCGGCAATTAATAGTACATTATATACATCACAGAGTTTACGTGCTTCTTTAAGGTAGTGGGGTGAGTAAAAACGCATCCCCCCTGCGCCTTGCACTATAGGCTCCAAAATGAGGGCGGCAATGTTGTGGTGATGTTCATCGAATAAGGCTTTTAGGGGGGCAATATCGTCACTGTCCCAAGGTTCATCGAACCGGGTTTGGGGAGCGGGTGCAAAAAAGTGTTGGGGCAGTAAGCCGGTGAAAATTTCATGCATTCCCGTCACGGGGTCGCAAACAGACATGGCGCCAAAGGTATCACCGTGATATCCATTTTTAATGGTAATCAGTTTGTTTTTTTCGCTAAGATCTTGGGCGTGAAAGTACTGGATAGCCATCTTTATGGCCACTTCAACGGCCACCGAACCTGAGTCGGCGAGAAATACTTTATCTAAGTTGGCGGGGGTCATTGCCACCAGTTTTTTGCACAGTTCGATAGCGGGTTCATGGGTAAGGCCGCCAAACATCACATGGGACATTTTATCAATTTGCTCATGTGCAGCCTGGTTAAGTTCAGGGTGTCCATAACCGTGTATGGCTGACCACCAGGATGCCATGCCATCAATAAGTTCCCGCCCGTCCGACAGCGTTATTTTTACGCCGGATGCCGATTCTACAGGGTAGGTTGGCGGTGGATTTATCATCGATGAGTAGGGGTGCCATATATGTTGCTGGTCAAAAGTGATCTGTTTGGAGCTAATCATCGTAATGGATCCTAAAGAACGGTGAAAATATATAGTGTGAGACTAACTTAGGTATTTGATCCGCAACTTTTAATATAAAAAATAACAGTGGTAAGGAACTAAATACAAAAACGATGTTCTATTTAAACACGTACTCGCTGTAATAAAAAAATTCAGATTTATTTTTTTAGTATTTGAAACTTTATTTAATACATTGAGTCACAAATGACAGAGCACGTTATGAGCTTGAATCAATTTTAGAAAATATAATGCAAGATATAACAAATTATAATTGGGGTGAATTCAAAATGGTTAAAAATATTTCAGTAAAACCTATGGTAGCAGTTGTTGGCGCAGCATTCATTGCAGGTATGGCAACAGCACCTTTAGCATCCGCTGCAGAAAACCCTTTTGCGGCTAAAGAGCTGTCTTCAGGTTATAGCCAGCAAGTTGCTATGAACGAAGGTAAGTGTGGCGAAGGCAAGTGCGGTGGCGACAAAGCTAAAAAAGCTGAAGGTAAGTGCGGCGAAGGCAAATGTGGCGGCGATAAAGCTAAAAAAGCTGAAGGCAAATGCGGCGAAGGTAAATGTGGCGGCGATAAAGCTAAAAAAGCTGAAGGCAAATGCGGTGAAGGTAAATGTGGCGGTTCTAAGTAACCCCCGCTAGGCTTTTATTGTAGCTTTATAGAGGCCCTGCGATGCGGGGCCTTTTGATATCAGGTTTGAGGTGTGTAGATGAGCAGAGAAAACTATCCTGTACAAGGCGCTGGCTTTGGGTTTCGACGTTGTATGTCGGAAACATTGAAAGAGGTGGAGTCTAGTTCGTTTGATTTTCTTGAGATCGCTCCAGAAAACTGGATGGGCTTGGGTGGGCGTTTTGGTAAGGCATTTCGTCAGTACACTGAGCAGCACCCGTTTATGGCGCATGGTTTGTCGCTCTCTATTGGTGGGCCAACGCCTCTTGATATGGATTTTCTGTCTAGGCTAAAGCAGTTTTTAGCGGATCATAATATTCGCGGTTACTCTGAACATTTAAGTTATTGTTCGGATGATGGTCACCTATACGATTTAATGCCAATCCCTTTTACCGAGGAGGCGGTTAAATATGTCGCAGGACGCATACGTCAGGTGCAAGATGTTCTAGAGAAGAAAATTGCTATGGAAAATGTCTCGTATTATGCGGCGCCGGGTTCAGAAATGACGGAACAAGCGTTCCTCCTTGCTGTCCTCGAAGAGGCGGATTGTGACCTGTTGTTAGATGTAAATAATATTTATGTTAATAGCGTTAACCATGGCTATGATGCCGCAGACTTTCTAAAGGCGATGCCTGCTGAGCGGATTATGTATCTGCATATCGCTGGGCATTATACCGAGGCAGACGATTTGTTGGTGGACACTCATGGTGCGCCAGTAATTGATCCTGTTTGGTCATTATTACAGCGCGCCTATGAACAATTTGGTGTGCTTCCGACATTATTGGAAAGAGACTTTAATATCCCATCACTCCCTGAGTTGCTTCAGGAAGTTGAACAAGTTCGTTTCTATCAAAATCAGTGGAAGATGATCCATGCACAAACCGTCGCCTGATCAACCTAACTTTCAGAACGTGCAGTATCAATTTGCTGCGCATATCAGAAACCCCCAGGAGAATGCTGCGCCTGAGGGGATTGAAGATCGTAGAATGGCGATCTACCGCGACCTGTTTTTTAACAATGTTGAAGGCTTTCTTGCGGGTAATTTTCCAGTCTTAAAGCTTATTAGTTCTGAGCAATACTGGCTTCGCTTAGCGCGTGATTTTTTTGATAAACACCGTTGCCATACGCCCTATTTTTTAGAGATTGGTCAGGAGTTTATCGAGTATGTGGCGGATGAGCGTGAGCCGAGTATCGAGGATCCGGCTTTTCTCCAGGAGTTGATTCATTATGAATGGGTTGAATTAGCGCTCGATGCATCGACCGTGGAGTTGCCTTTACAGGATGTTGATGCAAATGGCGACCTGCTAACAGGGCACCCAGTACAGTCGCCTTTAGCGTGGTTACTGTCTTATCAGTTCCCTGTGCATTGTATCCGTCTCGATTATCAGCCAGAGGCACCTTTGGAGGCGCCGACCTTTCTTATCGCTTATCGCAACCGTGAAGATGAAGTTAACTTTATGGAAGTTAATTCTGTCACGGCTAGGTTACTCTACTTGCTCTCGGAGGATGAGGGGCTGTCGGGTGCGGACGCACTCAAGGCGATCGTTGATGAGATGCAGCACCCTGATCCACAGCAGGTGATCGATGGAGGGTTACAAACGATGGAACATTTGCGTTCCAAAGGGATCCTATTAGGGACAAATATCAAATCTAATGCTGCCGTAGGTTAAGGCGCTTCGGCATTATACGTATAATACAGGATGTAATTATGGCCAATGCTGTCATTAATATAGCGAACCGTTTGCAAGATATATTGGATCGAACACGGTGTGTAGATGGCTTAGCGCCGCTGCTACTACGTTTGTATTTAGCACCCGTATTTATGCAAGCGGGCTGGAATAAACTCTCTCATTTTGAAGATACCGCGGCGTGGTTTGGTAACCCAGACTGGGGTCTTGGGTTGCCGATGCCTGAGGTGATGGCTGCTTTAGCTGCTGGCACAGAGCTCTTTGGCGGTGCTTTGTTAATTGTTGGCTTAGCGGTACGTTGGATCAGTATTCCGTTAATGGTGACCATGTTGGTAGCTGCTTTTGCAGTTCATTGGGATAATGGCTGGTTAGCGATCGCGGATGGTAGCAGTTGGCTGGCTAATGAGCGTGTTATGGAAGCTCAGGAGCGTTTAGCTGCGGTAAAAGGCGTCTTGCAAGAGAACGCTGATTACGATTGGTTAACTGGGCGGGGCTCAGTGGTGATTTTAAATAACGGTATTGAGTTTTCGATAACTTATCTCATTATGTTATTTAGTTTATTTTTTACAGGTGCGGGTCGTCTCTTTAGCATTGATTATTGGGTAGCTAAGCTATTTCGAGATCAGGCAGCGAGTTAAAAAGCACAGCACAATAAAAAAGGCCGTTAACGGCCTTTTTTATTGTAATGAAACTGAGTTAGCGTTGTTGAGTCTGGGAGAATAAACCGATATAGGCATCAGCATACCAATGAGAAGCACTCATTAGGTCGTTCACTGATGCAGAGTCTAAAACCCGCTCAATATAATATTCATATAATGCGCTAGATTCTTCGATAAAATTTTCTATATATCCAATATCGTAATTCATATACACCTCAAGGGTTAATTAACTCAGCTCCTTAAATCGTTCCGTGGTAAGGAAAGTGCGGGGTAAACTAACGCTTATTTTACGTTCATCTTATACTTTAGTCAAAATTGATATAGATCAATGTTTTTTAAAGGCTTTCCTCTAGCAGGCGTTTCTTTTGCTCTTCACTTAACGAATCAACTGGTTGGTCTGTCAGTGATTCGAGCATCTCATTTAATAAGGGGGCACATTCATTACCTGAGTTGAGGGCGTTATCGATCAGCTCACCAATGGTCATGTCCGGTTCCTGATTCAGGGCTTGTTGGTCATCCATACACTGTAGGTAGTTTTTCATATATGAACTGCTTATTTTGCCTTTTTCATCAACGAGCGCAGGAAGTTGGAAGAGCCATTGCTGTAGTTGCTCTGTTAGTGGGTCGGTATCTTCATCGGCGGCTAGATAAGACGATGTCGTCAGTAGTAAACAGCTGAGTAAAAGCCTATATAAATATGTCATTGTCACTCCTTAAAGTATGGGATGCAGCTTAGTACGCGCGAGCTGAAGAGGGTCTGAATATTTCATTTAACGCACTTGCTCAATTGTATCTACATAGATGTGTGTGTCTGTAATTCTGAAGCGGATATTCAGGTCATGTAATCGTATACCGTAGGCTTTATCAGGGTCATTTTTTTTGTAAGCGGGGCGTGGGTCACATTTGAGTAGTTCGCTGATCTGGCTTTTTAGGGGTTGCTGCAAGCGCTGGGCTTCGGTTTGCAATGCGCTGAGTGCGTTGTCAGAAAAGAGGAGTGTTTGTGCTAACGGTGTGATTGTCTCAGCAAAAGGAAAGGTCGCTTCCGGTAGGCTATCGGAGTAAGGCAGGTAGGGCTTTATATCAAGAATGGGCGTACCGTCTAACAGATCAGCGCCGCTGACAATAAGCTCTACACCGCACTCAGTGGTATGTATCTCCAGCAGTTTTACCGGTGATAACCCAATCGGGTTGGGCCGAAAAGGAGAACGTGTTGAGAATACTCCGAGACGTTTATTACCGCCGAGTCGGGGGGGGCGCACGGTCGGCTTCCAGCCTTTGTCGACGCATTCGCTAAAAATAAAGATGAGCCAAATATGACTGCAGTCCTGTAAGCCTCGAATGCTTTCCTCGCTACTGTAGTTTGGCAGCAAGGTGATGGTGGATACGACGGTGTCGGCAAGCCCCGGTTGTCGAGGAATACCAAATTTCTCTTTATAAGGGCTTTTGACAACGGCAATGGGCTGGAGTGTATAAGTATCTTGCATCAATGGTTTTATCTTTTATTGATTAATCGCTGAATCACGACTCTGCATAGGGGTTAAGCTGCTCCAAAAACGAGCTGCTTTTTCAACCTGTTCAGATAATCTGTGAATATGACTTAAGGCATCAAGCAGTAAAATACTGTCCTGTGGGTTGAGTGTGCCTTTAATACTGCTTTCTAAAATAAGGGACTTAATGGTTTGATATTTGTGCTCTAGTCTTTTGATCAGTTTACGGCTTTCGATACCTGATATGCATGAATTATCGGCTATTTTGCAGCTGTCGATTAATTCGATAGTACTGTGTTGATAACTATGCACCTGTTCGCGAATGGACCTGTCTGAGAGTTGCTCAATATATTCATAGTATTGAGGTATTAGAGCAGATAAACGCGCGATTTCACTATAGTACCGTGTAATACGCATTGCGGAGGGCAGTATTTCACTGATCTCGGTTGTTAAGTTGTTTTGAGCTATCTTCTGGTTATATTCGCCGATTTGTTCATTCAGTTCATGAACGCTATGCATTGATGTGGTCAGCTTCGCTGTTTCGGAGAGTTCAGCGCTCACTGCCGCTTTAGCCATTTTCGATGTCAGTACGCTAACACGGCTTAATTCATTTTTCATTGCTTCTACGGCTAAGGAAGGGGATGCAAGAATCGTTTTATCAAGAAATCTAGGTTGGCCAAAACGCTCTTCTTGCGAGCAGAATCGCCGATTAAGAAACTGTTCTAGATGGTTAGTGAACGGCCATAAAATGGCGACCCCGATCAAATTGAAGAGGGTATGAAAAGCGGCTAAAAGAATAACTAAATTAAGATTTTTTAGATCGTTGTTAATGATTCCAGCAAGTAGTACTAATAAAACAACCCCAATAAGCCCCGTTATTAAATTAAAAATAACATGGGCCGCTGCAATTCTTTTTGCATTAGATGTAGCGCCGATGACAGACAGTATGGCGGTTGAGGTTGTGCCTAAGTTAGCCCCGATAACGAGGGCGCCTGCTGATGCGATTGGAATGGAGCCCGCCGCGGTCAATGAAAGTGTGATAGCCATGGCGGCAGATGATGACTGCATTAGCAAGGTTAAAATAAATCCGGCTAACACGCAGAGTATTAAGCCCAGTGCTGAATCTGTCATTTGATCAAGGGGCAGATAGCTATCTAAACCATCAAACGCATTTTTAAGATAATCGAGCCCAATAAAAAAAAGACCAAATCCCGCTAAAGCCATACCTAAGTGACTCACTTTATGGTCGCCGCCGATGAGTTTTAAGAGCATGCCGATCGCGACCATAGGGAGAGCAAAGGCGCTAATTTTAACTTGAAAACCGATCAGTGCGACCAGCCACCCTGTCATTGTTGTGCCGATATTACAGCCATAGATAACGGTGATGGATTGTCTAAGTTTAAGTAAACCCGCATTCACAAAGCCAATGGTTGCGATGGTGACTGCACTGGAGGACTGCACGATTGCCGTGATGAGAATGCCGGATGCTAACCCCTTTAAGGGCGAACCTGTCGCTGCTTGTAAGGCTTTTTTCAAACCGTGACCTGCAGCTTGCTGCATGCCTGTGGTCATTAAATGCATACCAAGAAGGAATAAGCCTACGCCTCCGGCTAAGTCACCCAATAGTCCCAACATCATAAATAACCACATCTCAAATCGGTAAACTTAATTGTTGTGCTAAACCGACAAAGAATCAATTAGATGTCAGTAATCATTCACTAATAATTACTGCTCATTTGGGTGTTCTTGCTAGAACAATCGCATCAACACGTTCAGCGCCGGCACTGAGTAATGTTTGCGCGGCTGCATCTAAGGTCGCACCGGTTGTCATCACATCATCCACTAATACGATATGTCGGTGAGGAGGGGCGATACATTTGAATACGTTATGTTGGTTTTTTAGACGCTCATCCCGTGTGAGTGTCATCTGTCGCCGGGTTAGTTGTGTTTTTTTTAATAGGCGTGTTTCTACGTTCATATTGAGCTTTTTACCGAGTTCTAAGGCGAGAAGTTCGGCTTGGTTGAAACCTCTTTTATAAAGATTGAAACGATGCATCGGCACCGGAACTAAAGCATCCGCGTGTATCGGTAATGAACCGTGGGTCGATAACAGCTCGGCGAGGTGGCCGATATACTGTGTTTTTCCACTGTATTTTATCTTCCCTATAAAATGGTCAATTGGGAATTTATAGAGGAAGAGGGCATCGACGTGAGTAAATGCAGGTTTCTTTTTAAGGCAGGGTCCGCATAAGGTATCGTGGTTGGTCGCGGTTAAAGGAAGAGCGCAGATAGCGCACCGTGCCTCTAACCAAGGGAGGTCTTTTTGGCAAGCGCTGCAGATGCCTGATGGGGTGTTACAGTGTTGCAGGCATATAATGCATAGATCAAATAATGATCTATAGTCTACTTTATTGAATATCATAGGTTGACAGTTCCTTCTGTCAGGATAGAATTACGCTATTACATAGGCGTAGCCTGTAGAGCGTTGAAGCATCATGCTTCATGATCGTTATTTTCAAGGGGATGGTTTTAAGATGCAACAGTTGGGTGCAATTCGTCATGATTGGACAGAGGCAGAGGTGAAAGCGCTGTTTGAGCTGCCTTTCAATGATTTGATGTTTAAGGCGCATAGCGTGCATCGGGAGAACTTTGATCCTAATGAAGTGCAGGTGAGTACGCTGTTATCGATTAAAACAGGTGCATGTCCTGAAGATTGCAAATACTGCCCTCAGAGCGGCCATTACAATACGGGGCTTGAGAAAGAGCGCTTAATGCAAGTTGAGCAAGTGCTTGAGAAGGCAAGAAAAGCGAAAGAGACGGGATCGACTCGTTTTTGCATGGGAGCCGCTTGGAAGCACCCTGCAGATAAAGATATGCCGTATGTGATCGAGATGGTTAAAAAGGTTAAAGAGCTGGGCTTAGAAACCTGCATGACCTTAGGTATGTTAGATGAAGACAAAGCAGAACAGCTCGCGGATGCGGGTTTGGACTACTACAACCATAACCTTGATACTTCTCCGGAATTTTATGACAAGATTATTACCACACGTACCTACCAAGACCGTCTAGACACGTTACAAAATGTGCGAGACTCCGGCATGAAGATTTGTAGCGGTGGGATT
>Ga0115007_10002216_pt1 | contig 12083 bp, 6 predicted proteins | sample ArcOceMetagenome_2_FD_87166 | JGI IMG/M metagenome (GOLD analysis project Ga0115007, IMG submission 87166) | Marine eukaryotic phytoplankton communities from Arctic Ocean - Arctic Ocean ARC135M Metagenome | ecosystem: Environmental > Aquatic > Marine > Oceanic | place: Arctic Ocean | collected... | reverse complement strand
ACCGGGGACGTGTGAGTTTTGGGTTGGTGGTTTTTAAGAGCTCGTAAGGGGGTTTGGAGGTCTGTGTCCTCAAAAATCAAAATCACCATAAATCTTACCAAAAGGATCCAACAGTAAATTTTGACCCCTCCTACCACACCACCAACAACAGAACAATGGCCTCCATTGCTTCCGCCGATTCGAAGAAGAAAAAGGCAGAAGCGACCAAAGCTTTTTTGGCGGCCAAATATGAAAAAATGAAAGCCGATCGCGCGGCCAAAGCAGCACGAAGGACGGAACTTGAAGAAAGAATGGCCGAGGTGGGTCTTGACGACGCGCAAAAGGCAGCCGCACGGTCCAATCTTAGAAAAGAAGAAGCAAGCGACATGCGAGAATCACGCAAACGATTGGCTGTCCGAGATTTTGTAAGTGTTCTGTCCATGTCAATTCTTTTTGAGAGCATCAAAGTTTGTTTTCCCATTTTTCTACACCCCCCAACTTGCTCACATTTGTGTTCCTCTCCACCCCCCCCATTCAGATCTCCCTGTCGGTCGTGGGCAAAGGTGCTTTTGGAGAAGTGCGTTTGGTAAGAAAAAAGGACGATGGGCAACTGTTGGCTTTAAAAGCCATGGTCAAAGATCAAATGGTCGTTAAAAATCAAGTCGGTCATGTACGAGCCGAGCGAGATATTCTATCCGAAGCAGACAATCCTTGGTTGGTCAAATTGCAATATTCGTTTCAAGACGACCATCATTTGTATTTGATTATGGAATACATGCCCGGTGGTGATTTGATGGCGTTGTTGATGAAAGAAGACGTATTGACCGAAGAAGCGACACGAATCATTGCGGCGGAATCTTGCCTTGCCATTCAATCCGTGCACGATTTGGGGTATGTTCACCGTGATTTAAAACCCGACAATTTACTCATTGATCATTTTGGACACATTAAATTGACGGATCTTGGCCTGTGTAAAAAAACCGATGTCCCCGATTTTGGGCAAGGAAAATCGGGCAGCAATCTCACTGCACAAGAAGGCGAAGGAGAAGGAGAAGCCAGCAGTGGTGCCACATCAACGACGAAAACGCATCGATCACGTGCCAAATTGTATTCGACCGTGGGCACACCCGATTACATTGCACCCGAAGTGTTGTCGCAACGCGGTTATGGAAAAGAATGCGATTGGTGGTCGCTTGGTGTCATTTTGTTTGAATGCGTGTCCGGCTACCCCCCTTTTTACGCGGACGAACCCATGCAAACGTGTCGTAAAATTGTCAATTGGCGTCAAACATTTGCTTTTCCTGACGAAGCGGTTAAAAGTGCTTCGGCGGAATGTATTGATTTCATTCGTCAAATGGTATGCGACCGATCGGAAAGACTTGGGCAAAACGGTGTCGGTGATTTTCAAGCCCATCCATTCATGGCCAATTTGAATTGGGATACTTTGAGGGACGACGTGGGACCCTACGTGAATCGTGCCGATGGCGAGCGCACACAAGCGGTGATGGATGCTTTGAAAACTCTTCCAGTAACACACCCACATTTCAATGCCTTTGTCAAAGAATTGACTGGGAAATTTGATGATTTCCCACATACGCCACTTGAAGGCGGGGCCAGAACTCACATGGCCAAAGGCAAAACCGAATTTTTGGGGTACACGTACAAGCGTCAAAAAGAAAAGGGCAAAAAAAAAAGTGTGGACGGTTTGTTTGGTGGAGGAGACGACGACAGTGACAGTGACGACGAATGAACGAATGAGTTGTCAAAGAATTGACAGTTTAACGCGGAATAGATGTACCGGGTATACTGTGTAATAAAATAAATTTCTGTAAATTTATACCTTCGTGTACTGTTGTAGTTGTAGTTGCACACTACCCAAGTCGAAAAAGGTACTGGAGAACTTGAGAACTCACTCAAAATGACGCAACAATTCGTCCAACGACGAATTTTCAATTTCTTTCAACGAAAGTCGCACTTGACGCAACGAGTCTCGATCTCGCAACGTCGCTGAATCATCCAATAAACTGTCCACGTCTACGGTGACGCACAACGGTGTACCGATTTCATCTTGCTTTCGGTACCGTTTTCCAATTGAACCAGTTGCATCCAATTCACAAGCAAAACGTGAGGCCAATTGAACATGTACCTGTTCGGCCAATTCCACCAAGTCCGATCGATTTTTTAACAACGGCAGCACCGCCACTTTTACGGGTGCCAAACGTGGATGAAGACGTAAAACCGTGCGAGACGTTGGTTCTCCACCCTCTTCCGTGGCGGGGACACTTTCCACGTGCATTGCTGAACTCAATACAGCTAAAAATACCCGTGTCAAACCAAGAGCGGGTTCTATGACACGTGGTACATGTCGTTGACCTGTTGTTGGATCAAGGTACAACAAAGGGTGCGATTTTTTTCTTTTGTCAATCTTCTTTTGTCTTTTTTTTTGTTTTTTTGCACTGAGCTCTACGTGTTCTGTGCCCTGGGTGGTTGGTTCACTTCCTTCTGAAATGGTGTTGATGTGTTGTTCAATGTCATAGGTGCCACGGTCGGCAATCCCCCACAATTCACCCCATCCTAAACCAGGAAAGTTGAATTCAATGTCGGTGGTTGCTTTAGCGTAGTGCGCCACTTCGTCCGTGTGGTGCTCTCGTGCCCGTACCATTGTTTGGTCCACGCCATGCTTTTCCAACCATTGCAAACAGGTCTTGACCCAGTACAAATACCATTTTTTTGCGTCTTTTGGGTCGTCTTTGATGAACCATTGCAATTCCATCAGTTCAAATTCTCTTGTACGAAATAAAAAACTTTTTCCTGGAGAGATTTCATTGCGAAATGCTTTTCCTATTTGACCAATGCCCAGGGGCAATCGTTTTCTTGTTGATTGCATTACATTTGCAAAATTAATGTATGCTCCTTGTGCTGTTTCTGGGCGTAAATAGGCGGTGTTGCTGGTGCTGGTGGTGCTGGTGGTGCTGGTGGTGGTGCTGGTGGTGCTGGTAGTGCCGGTGTTGCTGGTGCTGAGGTCGTTGCTATTGCTGCTGTTGTGGCCCCCACCACCCACACCACCACTCACACCACTGTCGCTGCCCTCGTTGCCTTCGCTGCCTTTTTCTGTTGCATTCGTCTCGTTTGAAGCTGTTGCCGTCGGCACCATTGGTGCAGTACCTACCGCGGTTTCAAACAATAAATTAAAATTTGCCGGTTCTCCCCAGTCTGAACTGTTACACATGGGGCATGTGGCCCCCACGCGTGACAGTTCCGCACTCAATGCTGGCATGCCGCCGTTGTTGATACTGGCTGCTACGGTGTCCGGCGGTACGTCGTAGACGTCTTCCAGCAGTTTGTCGGCACGGGTACGATGGTTACAAGCGTTGCATTGCACCAGAGGATCGGTGAATTCTTCCACATGGCCCGATGCGTGCCACACTGCTGGGTTTATAATAATGGGTGTGTCCAATCCAACGCATTCTGGCCGCAGTTCTACAAAATCTTTCCACCATGCATCCAAAATGTTTTTTTTCAATTGAGAACCAAGAGGACCGTAATCAAAGGTTGAGGCATAGCCACCATAGATTGAACTGCCCGGATAAACAAAGCCACGCCGTGCACACAATTCAATGAGTGGTGCCATGCTTGTTGGTGGGGTCGATGACGTTGACAACAAGCGCCTGGCCACACACGTGTATCGATGCAACATCCTGGTTGAACACGGGCGCGGGCTTAAGCGGGCGGGCGTACTGTATCTCCGCTCCGTCAGGGTCGGGTCCTCAGATCAAAGAGAGGACTTGTCCCCTCCCGAATTTCCCATTCGTGACAACCCGTGCTCCGACATTTTCCCTTCCCAAGCCGTTCACTGCCCCACCTCTTTTTCGATTCCGCCAATCCCTTTCTCGATTCGTTTCGATGCAGGTTCAAAGAACGGCTGCCTCGCCACAACCACCACCGGCAGCACCTTCGACGGCAACACCGTCTTTACCCATTCCCACCTCTGCCCAGACCATCCACGAACTTCTTGTCAAATTGTTAAACGTGCAGGTTGATCCACAGACCGCGTCCTCCACGACCAAGTCCCTGGCGAACAGAAAGCGAACAACATCATCCCCCAAAGCGACTGAACCCTTGTTTCTTCGTGACTTGGCTGAACAATTCAAGCAGGGTGGAGAACAACGTGGGCAACACCCGTTGCTGTTTACTGCAGAAGATGTGGATCAGATCATCTGTACACGATTGCAATTGGGTGTGGTGAAAGAGTCTTCTGTTGCTGCGGAAGAATCCCCCTTGGGGTGGCTTCTGTGTTCCTTGACACGCGTGCAACAAATGAAAGATGGGCGGCATTCGGTCGGTGGAATTGCGTTGGAAACGATGCACAAAACATGCCAAGTGCTTTCGAACTATCTTCTCACGATGGTCAGTATACCGGGGTTTGCCGACAGTCTGCCGCCGCACGAAGATACCGTTGCAGAATTAACGCATCGCATTGTGCATTCGCAAGGAACCGATGCAGATCGTGGAACCACTCTGGCAATCAAATACATGTGCATGAACGGACAAGAGGGTGGGTTTGAAGCGCTTCGCAGTATGTTGCACTCCATTGTGCTTGGTGACCAATCGTTGCTGAACAACAACAACAACCACAACAGCCCTGCGTCAACCGTGTCTCCCGTGATTGTACCCATGCGTGATACTGGGCCCTACTTGGCTGTACAAAATGCTGTCATGAACGTGTGTATGGCGAATAAAAATGCAGTGGGTGGTGTTTTAATGGAAAGTATGAGTTGGTCCAATGGTTTTCCGATCACCACAGGAGCACAAATGGAACATTGTACTCTTCTGGGCGTTCTTCTGCGTATTGGTGTGTCTTGCCTTCCCTGTGTTCCTCCAGAATTGTTTTCACCGCCCAGCAGTGAACAACAGAGCAATGCTTTTTATCAACAACAACAACAACAACTTCAACTCAGACAAATGCAATGGTCCATGACAGCCAGTGGTACAAAGCCTGCGCATGTCTCAAGCGAGACGGACCCACCGATTGCCAGATTTCAAGTCAGAGCACAACTGTTAAGGCAACCACAATTTCAAATTGGTCCGTCCGATGTCATTGTTGCAGCAAGAGATTTTCCGTGGCCAAACCGTGTCTCCCTGAATGACTATTCCACCTCCAAACAACGTATTCATGGAACATTGACACCAGTCTGGGACAATTTGCATCGTTTGGTGCATGCTGCTTTGAAAATCAAAACACAGCGAACTAAAATGGTACAATGGTTGGCCAGAGCTCTTGCTCTTCAAGCTGGAAGAGATAAATCGCATCGCAATCAATTTCGAGAAGCGAGTGATTCTTTTTCGCTCAATTTATTTGCCGTGTTGTTACGATTGTGTGATCCGATCATGAAATTAGAATTGGATGGATCTTGGCCCTTGTTGAGCAAAGTACAAAGCCACGAGTTTTTTCAATTGGGAAAAGACGGGAAAAGAGGTGGCAAAACAGCGGAATTCCTCTCTGCGCCGGGTGTTTACCTTGGGGATACACCGTGGTTGCGTGATCTTGGGAATGATGAGAACGAGGGTGGCGGCGAGGGCAGTGGGGGCAGTGGCAGTGGGGGTGGTGGCAGTGGCAGTGGCAGTACCACCAACAGCAATGAAAACAATCCACCAACAAAAGCTGTAAATTTTCCAACGCAATGTTTCTTTTTAACCAGTCGTTCTCTTCATTTGTCGTTTATTAAAATGTTGTCCGCCCAAAAAAATCTACAACGAATGGCGCAACAGTACGCCAGTAGCAGCCCCGCAATGGCTCAGGGTGCAATGTCTGTTTGGTTGGTCAGACGAGTACAACTAAGCAACCCTGATTTATTGAGGCGCACGGTGCAGTTTTCATCGTTTACTTCTAGTTGGATTTTGCGGGCTATTGGGCATACTGGAACGGCATGGGTCGATCCAAACGGTTGCGCTGCCTCGGCACATGCATTGTCGCACGTACCACAACACATGGTTGAAGATTTAGTGGGTGTGATGGATTTTCTGTCACTCGATGCCGATGTAATCCAATCAATTCATTCATTGGTACCTGGACATGTAAATTTGTGTGGTAGTATCATTCGGTGCCTTGTTGCATTGTTGTCGGGTGGCAAATCTTGCGTATCTAGTCCTCATGTACGTGCAAAAATTGGCGACATCATCCATCAATGTTTTTTTTCGCAATACGAACAAAGGCAAGACATCTTTCCCATTTTACCACTGTCATTGTTTTCGAGTCCTTTTTACGTTTCAATATTGTTGCCCTCTTTGTTGCAATTGTATGGTGACGTGGAACCGACTGGGTTTTATCTGACTGTGCAGCATCGTGGTAAATTGACGGTTGTCATTAAACATTTGTTGTCGGATCCGAATCATCGCAATGCACTTCTTTCTCGTGTCGCTGATCAAGCGGCTGATCGGGTTGATGCAAGTGAAATGAAATCCGGTGAGGGTGCGACTGCAACCACAACGGTAACGCAAGCTCCTTCGCAAAACGAATTCAATTTTATTTCGACCGCCAATGGATTGATGAACCAAGCCAACAGTGCTATTACAGATGGTCTGTCTCATCTTGAATTGGTCAAAAAACATCAAGATGTTGTTAAAAATGTTGCCGTGTGGCAAGCACAAACAGAAGCAGAAAGAAAGGAAGCGGAAGAACAATATGCAAATAATGAAGGGACCGCCAAACATTATTTGAACACGGCCATGCAAGCGCTTGACTTGTTGGTGGTTATCACGAGTCATATGCGTGCCCCTTTTATGCATCAAATTTTATTGGGGCGTTTGTCCTCGACATTGACCTCGTTGCTCAGAAAATTAATTGAATCTCAAACTTCCTTGAAAGTGGACAACCCAGAAAAATATGGTTTCAATGCGAAAGAAATGCTTCAAAAAGTGGTCGCGACGTGTTTAAATATGTATGGCAAGAACGATAGTGGCGAACAAAAGAATGGCGAACAAAACAATCACGACCATCGTGTTCAATTTTGTGCATCCTTTGCCACTCCTTTTGTGGAAGACTTTCATGTCAAAATGTTGGATCGTGCCACTAAAATTTTGAAAAAATACAGCATACTGCCCGCCAATGATTTTACAACATGGGTCCGGTTTGTGGAAGCTGTCAAGACTGAAGTGCAAACACAAATTTCAGAAGAAGAGTTGTTGGGAGAAGTACCGGAAGAATTTGAATGTGAAATGATGTGCACGATCATGCAAGATCCTGTGAAATTGCCGGGCTGTAAGTTTGCAAAGATTTGTTTTTTTTTTTTTTTTTTTTTGAAAAACTTGGATTATAATATAACTAGACCATGATGATTTAACAAATTTAACAACGATCTGTTGTGTTTTTTTCTTTGAATTGTTCACCACTGCAGGTACGGTGGTCTGTGATCGAAATTCCATCATGCAATCGTTGTTGAATAATCCAAAAAACCCATACACGGGCTTGGAAATGAAGATTGAAGATTGTGAAGAATGCCCAGAATTGAAAAAGAAAATCGAAGACTGGCTGAAGAGTCGGCATCAAGAAACGTAAAAAAATATCTTTTTAAACAATAATATTTACTTTTACGAGGTGTGTTGTGTATTTGTGTATATACGAGGTGTGTTCTTTGTAAAAGGCACCTTCTGGGTGTACTCGGTACTGCGTGGTACTGCATTCAATTCAGCAGCATCCTTTCTTTTTCTTTCCTCCTTTGGATACTTGAATATCTACTCGACCATCGTCAACAGCATCTGGTTCTGGTAATTTTTGTACAATTGCTGAAAACATTTCACGGACACCTTCTCCAGTTTTAGCCGAGGTTTCGAAATGTAAAAGACCATTGTTTGCAGCAAACGATTCACCCAATTTCAATGGAACCATGCGCTCTTCGGCCGTGCAGTCGCATTTGTTGCCGGCGATTGCTACGACAACTTGGCCATCGTCGCTTGCAACGTCTTCGTCCTGTAATTTGGTGTACCATTCCTTGGCTTTGGCAAGAGATTCTTTGTTTGTGACGTCGTACACAATGACGGCGACGTTTGCACCACGGTAGTACAATGGTGCAATTGCTTGATATCTTTCCTGTCCAGCAGTGTCCCAAATGTCCAATCGTACACCGTCCAATTCCGTTTGACGAAATGCTGCTCCAATCGTTGGCATTTCACTGTTGTCAAAATGTCCTTCGATCAAACGAACGGCCAAGCATGTTTTGCCAACGCCGCTGCGTCCCAACACTACTACTTTGGCGGTGCGTGGGTCGGACATTATTTTAGGAAAGGGGAGAGGGGAGGTGAGTGGGAGTGTGTGGTTGGAATTTATAATTCACGTGGTGGAAATACTCTTTGTGGAACGTGTTGGGAGGCCGAGTTTTGAATTGCGCGTGGCGGAAATACACTGTGGAACGTGTTGTTGGTGAGGCACGAGTGGTGTGTGTGTGGCGGGTGAGGCGGTGTGCGGGTAATTTAGAATCACAAAGAACAGGCTTTTGGTTTAGGACCTCTCCCGAAGCCTGTGACAGAGACCCCCGAAATTAGCCATTGTGAAACTCTTCAGAAACAGAATTATGTTCGGCTAAACAATGTACACCACCGTGGTCTCTCCTCCCGCGTCACTGATACCAGCGTCACCCCGAGTTGCAAGGAACTCCTATTCGTTGCCGCCTCAAAATGGATCCCAACGCTTGTCACAACGGTCGCCGCCGCCCCATCAAGCGCAGACCACGAAACCAAACTTGGCCATCACACCACCGGCCCAAGCAGCGAAAAAGATTCCAGGAACATCTCCGAATTCACCCGAATTGCAAGCCTTTGAATTGGAAAAATCAGCCAAATTGATTCAACAATCGTTTAAAAAATCACCCACGTTTAAAAAGTTTGAACGTCAAGTGGACACGCGAAAAAGAGTTGATGACTTTTACAACAACGCAAATCAGCACAACGATGGGGGTGGTGGTTCCCGGGACAACAGCAACAAATCCAGAAGAAGGCATTCGGACGAGGGCAGTGACAGTTATGACTCTGACGACGAGGACCAACGACGTGGCGGGCGTACTAGAAATCGTAGACGTAACAAGAATGGACGAAGCGGCGGCGGCGGTAGAAGAAGACAAAGGAATCGAAGACGTCGTGCCGATTCTTTTGATGATGGTTCAGATGATTCGGAAGATTTTGACGAAGATTCCGACGATTCCTACGATTCTGACGATTCCTACGATGGTCGGAGAAGAAGAAGAGGTGGCAGAAAGAAAACGCGGCGTGGTGGCAACAGGCGTAGTCGCAGTCAAAAAAGACGAGACGGACGCAAGCGTCGAAGTGGTCGAAGTGGCAGTAGAAGACGCGACGCTTCCGATTCAGACGATTATTCGGACAACGGCGATGACAGAGACACAAAAAGAAGAGATCGTAGGAGAGGCAAAGAAGATCGTGGCAAAGATCCTGCCGTCAAAAATAAAAAAGGCGGTACCCAAAAGAAGTAAGTGGCGTTGTTCTTGTTGTTCTTGTTGTTCTTGTTGTTCTTGTACTATTCTTTCCCTGTGCTACTTGTTATTTGGACTCACCAAACACATGTTGTTCCGCTGTACATGTCATAAACAATAATACACAACAGAGCAAAAGTGTCGATGGAAGATCGAATGACAGGTGCCGCAACAAAAATTCAAGCATTTGTACGTGCCCGACAAACCTATCGTGCATGGGAAAATACAACGTATCCTTATTTGATTCGATGGAAACAGCAAACGGCAGTGGTTGCGGATAATTTGGTCTCTGAATTGTTGGAAGACGAAGTGATTCCAGATGTCTTGATTGATATATTTTCGCACGCGGGCGATGTCGATGACCCGTTTGCACCCAATCCCGAGGAAGATCGTCAAGTATGGTCGTTGTGGGTTGAAATTGTCAATGAAGTGGTTGCTGAATTGGGTGATGGCATCTGTCGCCAAGTGATTCAATCCTTTGTCAATGGTTACCTTCAAACCAGACGAGAAGCCGAACAAATCTCACCGGACCCCGTCGCCGTGGTCATTGAAGACATTGCTGGTGAAGTCGCCGACGATGCTGCGAAAAAAATTGTGGGTGAATGCATTAACGAAATGGTGCAATCCTATTTGAGGCAACAAACGGCAGATGATTTTTTAAACACCACTTTGCAACCGTTGATTGCCGAAGTAGCACATTTGGCCATGGACGACTTGGAAGTCGATAACATTGTGGCCGACATGGTTGAAGAATACATCTTGGCCACGTCCCAAGAAGTGGCGTCCGAATCATTTTTGGAAATGAAAGACACCATTTTTGATGAAAGGCAACGAAGACAATATTCTGAAGTGGCCGAAGCAGCACAACGAATTTTTGACAACACTTCCCTTCGAATGTTGGTGAGAACAATGGCGACCAATGCTGAAAGTATATTGATGCGGGATTACATGAATCGATTGGCCTCTGGAATGTTGGGTAAGATTGTTTGGTTTGGTTGTTTTTCTGGTTTGTTTTAGTCGTGTTCATTGGGCCATTCTCTCATGGTCTTTTTCTTTTTCGTTTTTTGTATTTGCAGTTCGAACCATTTTTGCAAAACTTCAACGTGTACAAAAACACGACAACGGCATGCTTCGCAATCGTCCCATGCGTCATTTTCATCAAGAAGTGACCTCACGCATTGCCATTCATCAAATGCTGACGATGTTGCCGGAACAATTGACTAAAGACGAGGCTGACATTGATGCACGTGAAAACTTGGATGGTTTTTCGTTGGACGAAGAAATGGAAAAGGCTGAAGTTGCGGTTCGGATCCAAGCAAGGTACAGAGGACGAGCTCAACGTCTTGCTGCAAAAAGGAAAGAACGAAAGGAACAGGAGAAAGCGGCATTGGTGATTCAAGCAAGGTTGCGTGGAAGAAGTGTTCGCAAACAGATGAAAGATGAGAAAGAAATGCAAGCCAAACTTTATGGTAGGGATTGATTGATTTATTTGATCAACCTTCAAGCAATAATATGAACAAATCAGGTGCACCCGATCGGTGGTACATATACAGTACAGGTAGCCCACATGGAAACAGGGCAATAGTGTAGTGTTTAGTGGTGCATACAGTAGTAATAATAAATAAATATAGAAGAATAACTATATGTCCCCTCTGGGTAACCATTGTGTTTTGTTGAGTAGGTATATGTTTGGAAGTTCGTGGCATGTATCTGAGTGAGTGTACATATTTTGTCCCAGTATCACAACTAACCTGTTTTCATATAATTACTTTTGCTGTGTCCATTCTTCTACCTGTAGTACAAAACACACGTGTACCTGTACCGACGTACAGTATCAAATTTGCAGCTCGTCAATGCTCCTCGAAAGTAATTGCAATGACAGTATTTCTGTACCTTTGTTCGATCCAAAGGCCGAAATGAGAATGCATTCAATCCTGTAGCTTTCAAGTACGCGCGCGTGCCGTTCAACTCTTAATTAATGGAATGATGCGAAGGGTGTTTCTTTAGGTGTTATTGTTACACTCTACTAGTACTTCTACATACATGCATTTGTTTGAACGACGCTGATTCAGCTCAACAATAGCAAAATGAAGTAATGAGGATCTGCCACCTGGTCCCACCTTCGAGCAAGCCCAACCGAGTATCCAGCATGGAACGACACAAAAAAGAGCCGAACCAACCCCCCAAAAAGCCCCACCACCAACAACAAGCGCCAAGCAAGCAAGACACGGAACACGGAAGGCGAAAAGAGAACGAACAAAACAGAAAGCAAGCAAAAAAAACAAAAGACAACCCAAATTGAAAATTCCAATTTCTCCACAAAAAAAGCAAAGACGCTTAAAAACTGCCTTTTCAACTAAAAACCGATAGTGTCGTTTGATTCAATAAAATTTATTTTGTTAAAAATTTGTAATTCATCTAATAAGTGAAAAATATTGTAAATAAAGCAAAAAATTAAAATTTGTTCAAAATTTGTGAAACATATAATTTTTCAGTAAAAATCAAAAAAAATTTCAGTTTAATGTAAAATTGTATACTAAAAACACAAATCTGATCATCGGAGAAATTGCAAAAAAATAAGCAAATTTTTTCTCAAATTTTTTCGTTTTTTTTTTTTTTTGCTTT
>Ga0115007_10002214_pt1 | contig 12088 bp, 7 predicted proteins | sample ArcOceMetagenome_2_FD_87166 | JGI IMG/M metagenome (GOLD analysis project Ga0115007, IMG submission 87166) | Marine eukaryotic phytoplankton communities from Arctic Ocean - Arctic Ocean ARC135M Metagenome | ecosystem: Environmental > Aquatic > Marine > Oceanic | place: Arctic Ocean | collected... | reverse complement strand
TTCCCACGATTGATCACGTGATACACCCCATTCGCTTTCTCGATTCGTAAACTTCGGGCCATATCAAAAGACATAGCCTAAACACGCGGCACATGTAAATTATAAGAATAACGGAATGACCCCTTTTTAGCTGCTAAGCAAAGATAGTAGTAAAAAAATCACGACTTCTGATGTCACGTTGTGCAATTGGCAGGCGATTAATACAATTGGAGCCGAATGGATCAGCCCTGATGAATCAGTATTAGATGTAAACATCTGGCGCACATTACTTCCCTCTCTAGATGTATGGCTAAGCGTTGATACCACTGAAATACACCATGTCAGCCACCTGATACCAAGTTTGGACTGGGCGAGTGGGAACCTCGGAGTTCGAATGCAGTTTGAACCGAAAGATCAGGAAACCTTTGAAAAACTGTATTCGGACTTCCGTGAAGCTGAAAAAGCAGCCAGAGAAACCACGGCATCTGCGCAAACCACACCAAGACAAGCGGGCAGCGCATTCTCCCTCTGGCCAAAATCTATGCGTGATTTTTTGGATAAGAAATTACATGAGTATTTCACAATCAAGTGCTATCTATTAGATCCAGTGACGCCTGAGATCCTTCCAGAAAAATCAGTCCCTCTTGACCAAAAACCTTTCGATGGCTTATTTCGAATTCACATTATTAATGCCCAACGAGGCTTCTCAGACGACAATGCCGATGAGCCGAATAAACATAAGCTCTCAGATCAACTACGGGCGTATTACGACAAACATCTCAACCCGACAGAGATGCCCGACATCAAGGACGTTGAAGCCCTAGAAGCCATCCACGAAGCTCAAACCACTTTCGATAGCAAACTAAAAGAAAGCTTCACTCCTGCGCTTAAAGACTTGGAAGAGATGAATTATCCGGGGTTCAATAACCCTGATATCATTTTGACCAGTCAGATTAAGCCGATGGATGCTTTAACGCATACGTCGGGGATACAATTTGGCACACCAACCGTAGACACTAACCTCGACCCTGACCTCTTGAGGCTACCTGAGACCTATAACGGTCTCGGCTATCAAAACTTAATATCTATGCTATTCCAGCTAATCCGCTTTCGAGACGAATGGCTAAGGACTGGTAAGGCCAAGAAATCTGACGCAGTCATCGAGCCCTTGCATCTAGTATTAATCGAAGAACCAGAAGCTCACCTGCACGCCCAAGCCCAACAAGTATTCATCAAAAAGGCTTACGATATCCTCAAAAAGGGCGACGCTGCAAGATTGACGACTCAACTAGTCATCAGCACTCATTCAAGCCATATTGCCCACGAAACAGACTTCACCAGCCTACGCTACTTTAGAAGGGAAGCTCCGACAGCTACAATACCAATTCCAAGCGCAAGTGTTGTGAACCTTTCTGGAGTTTTTGGAGACGATATCGATACACTCAAATTCTCGAAGCGCTATTTGAAAACCACACACAGCGATCTGTTCTTCGCTGATGCGGCAATTCTAGTTGAAGGCCAAGCAGAGAGGATGCTCGTTCCACACTTCATTGAGCAAAAATACCCAGAACTGAACAAAAGCTACACCACTGTTCTTGAAATTGGAGGGAGTCACGCCCACCGACTACGTCCACTCATTGAAGAACTCGGACTTCTCACTTTAATCATCTCTGACCTCGATTCGATTGAACCGGATAAAACATCCAAAATTCAACCTGAACGAAACAAAGGCTACAGGACGGGAAATGACACTCTGAAGGGATGGATTCCAATAAAAACGGATCAGGATGAACTGCTCGACCTTCCCTTCGACGAAAAGGTTTCTAGCGATGGCCAAATCAGGGTGGCATATCAATGCCCGTTCGATGTCGAATTCAATGGCAGCAAAGAAGAAGCATGGCCTATACATTCGAAGATGCCCTGACTCTGACGAACATAGAGCTATTCAAAGAAACCGATGGGGCAATCGGTATGCTCAAAACAATGATTACTGCCGCCAATGAAGCGACCTTCAAGGGTGCGTGCGCTAAGATGTATGAAGCCCTAAAAGGGGTTAAAGCTCAAATGGCGCTAGATGTCCTCTTAAACATAGATCCAAATCAACTAGATGTCCCAGAATACATAGCTGAAGGACTCCATTGGCTCGAACTGAAATTCAGTCGAGAGGAAACCATCCTGGCTGAAGTTCCCCCTCAGACGATACAGGAGGACTCAGTATGAGCGAAGCTGTCATAACACCGAATCCAGATGACGTCATGCTTAAATGCCTTGATTTGGATTCACCTAAAAGTTTTTTCCTGTTTGCAGGCGCTGGTTCCGGAAAAACTCGCTCGCTGGTCGAGGTGCTCAAGAAATTCAAAAAGACATATGCGCCACGACTTCGCTTAACAGGACAAAAGGTTGCGATCATCAGCTACACAAATGCGGCATGCGATGAGATTCAACGCCGTCTCGACTATGACCTGACATTTTCCGTCTCGACGATCCACAGCTTTGCTTGGAGCTTAATACAGCCTTACACGCAAGACATTCGAATCGCCATCCAACAAATCCTGGTTGCTGATATATCTGACCTACATGAGAAACAGGCTAAAGGTAGAGCGGGACAGGCATCGTTAGATCGTGAGCGCAAAATCGAATCAAAAACAAAGCGCCTAGAGAACCTGCCTTCTGTTAGACAATTCATATACAATCCGAACGGAGACAATATTGGCCGTGACTCATTAAACCACACTGAAGTCATTCAACTCGCAGCAGAATTTTTAATGCACAAGCCGATGATGCAACGCATCCTCATTCAAGCCTACCCGATCCTACTGATCGATGAGAGTCAGGATACCAATAAGGCACTGATAAATACCTTTTTTGAAGTCCAACAACAACACTCAGCGGAGTTCTCATTGGGGCTATTCGGAGATACAATGCAGCGCATCTATATGGACGGCGAGCCGACTCTGGGGCAAAGCATACCTCCAGAGTGGGAGAAGCCAGTAAAACCGATGAATTACCGCTGCCCCAAAAGGGTGACAAAGCTCATTAATCGAATTCGTGAGCAAGCTGACGATCAGCAACAAACTGCTTGGGATCAAAACGAAGAAGGGTTCGTTCGACTCTTCATCGTGCCCAATACTGAAGGAATTGATAAAAAACGCATTGAACAAGATGTCAGAACGCAGATGGCCACAATTGCTAATGACACTGGATGGAACGATGACCTCTCGGAGGTGAAAACACTTTGCCTCGAACACAAAATGGCAGCTCGACGTTGTGGATTCTTTGATTTCTTCAACCCACTCGCTACCGTCAAATCATTTTACACGGGGCTATTGAATGGGAAACTTCGAGGAATCCCGATATTCACAGAGCAGATAATTCCGCTGATCACAGCTCACCAAGCGGGTGACAAATTTGAAGTCGCCCGACTCGTAAGGAAATACTCTCCTTTGCTCAACAAAGGCTCACTTCAAACGAACCCAACGGAGAAAATCACGAATGCAAGGGATGCAGTAGAAGCACTATCCCACCTCTGGGATGATAATGCTCCAACATTGATTGAAATTATCAAAGAAATCCACCGAAGTGGTCTCTTCTCATTAACCGAAGAACTAAATGTAATCGCGTCTCGAACCACTCCAGAAGCTGATACCGAAGAGGAACAAGATAACAAAACCCTAGCATGGGAAGCAGCCTTGCAAAGTGACTATACGCAAGTGGAAGCGTATGCTTCCTATATTTCAGATGCATCAGGATTCGACACACATCAGGGAGTTAAAGGACTAGAATTCCCGAGAGTCATTGTCATTCTGGATGATGCGGAGGCGGGAGGAACGTCATGGAGCTATGAAAGACTCTTAGGGGCAAAGCCTCCGACCACTACCGACATCAAGAACACACAAGCAGGTAAAGAGACTTCCATCGACAGAACACGACGCCTATTCTACGTCACCTGTAGTCGAGCGGAGAAAAGCCTGGCTGTTATTGCATATAGCCAATCCCCGGATCTAGTCCGACAGAATGCCACTGAGTATGGCTGGTTTTCTGAAGATGAGATAATCTTGTTAAACTAGGATCCAAAAGGGGGACACACATTTAAAACAAATATCCACCAACACCACGAACAATGACTCAAGCACTCGGCAAAACGATACAGATATTTCTCCCAGACGGGAACCCACGTGGTGTGAAAATCGCGGAGTTCACCAGTCGGACGATCCAAGCGGTGTTGGTGCCACGAGCGCAGCTTGAATTTGCCTGCGCACGCGACGAGCTGAAAAACGTCGGGCTCTATTTCCTATTTGGAGATGCTGCCAGCGGGAACCTGCCCCGACTCTACATTGGGGAGGCGGAGGACTGCAGCACGCGCCTGAAGCAACACAACAAGCAGAAGGACTGGTGGAATGTTGCGCTGGTTTGTATTTCCAAGACTGCGGAGTTCACCAAGGCACACGTCAAATACTTGGAGTGGTATGCCCACCAACAAGCCGAATCCACCGGGCGTTTTAAGCTGGAGAATGGCAACATTCCGCCGAAGGCGCACGTCTCAGAGCCAGTGGTCGCGGACCTGATGGATCATTTCGAAACCATCCGCATCCTGTCGTCGAGCGTAGGCTATCCCCTCTTCGACCGTATCCATAAACCAAAAGTCAAAGATCGCCTCACCTGCAAAGGGAAAAAGGCAACAGCCACTGGCGAATACACCGAAGATGGCTTGATCGTCTTCGAAGGCTCTATTGCGAATAATCAGTTTGCCGATTCTTCGCACAATTACGTGCAAGTCTATCGCGACAACTTGATCATAGAAGGCGTCCTCGAGGTGATCGATAAAGACACCCTGCGCTTCACCAAAAACCATATTTTCAGCTCCCCCAGCAGAGCCGCCGCCGTCGTGCTCGCCAGAAATGCAAATGGCTGGATTGAATGGAAATACCCCGACGGAAAAACCCTCGATGCTGTTAAGCGTAAGGGGACGGAATAGCCAGGAGCCCGCCGAAGGCGAAACGGTGTTCACGGTTTCACTGGAATGTTCTATTTATAAAAAAGACATACAGCGATGTCACCATCTCGATTTAGTCTGCTAACCTATCGTAGCATCAAGCGTCTCCTGCTCTAAGCCCTTGCGGGCATCTCGAATCCAGGCAGCGACCTTTCTCCCATCTTCAGTGCTAGGGGTGAAGGTCTGATATTTACGTGACTGCTGATTATACAGATCAGGATTCCCCTTTCGCTCTATCATCTCCGATAAGTTTTCTGGGATCAGTAATTGAGCATCTGGATGGAATTTAAGAATCTCATTTTCGTAAATGAAAACACCGGCTAAATCGAAATCACAGTAATAGAACACTTGAGTTACGCCCAGCGAGTCCAAGAAAGACGCAACGACTGGTTGCTTGTGAGATCGCCAAAAGACGAGACACGGGGCAGTGAGTCCATAGAAGCGCGCAATTCTGTCATTGAAGCCGTGGAAGTTCTCAATGTTCTCACAAATAATCGCGACAAGACCTTTAGGTGTAGAGACCGGCGACTTGCCCCAGCAAGACCACGGCAAGCCGATGGTGACTCCACTTAAACGAGGAATCTCAATACGGTCTTCCCCAAACTCCAGAAAAACCGCCTCTTCATTTGCCGCTCTAACCCTTACCCGTCTCTCCTCAGTGCTCTCACCTTTTCCCGCTTTGGTGTGACCAACATGCATACCCCGCTCCCCCTTGCTGGCCTCCTCATCCTCCATGACTCGAATCGCCTTGTCGATCTCGGGAATTGACCATCTAGTATTTAACACAGCCGCAATCAACTCCCGGTCGCCTGCGATTGTCCTGCCCCTTCCCTTGCGTGTAATAGAAAGCGCACCGCAGTCTTCAAAACCGCTAATCGGCCAACTCCTCCCAACTTGAGAGCCCGGAATTTCGTCTCCCGAACAAAGGCGTGACAGGAATTTAAGAAACTGCAGGCTCAGCGACTTCATCGATCGTAGTTTTGTGCTGGGTTAAGATTGTTCGGATAGTAGCCCTCTTGCCGTCATCTGAACGACACATTTCGTAGGCGAATTCGAAGTCGGTAGGTCGGCGGTGCGGTTGAGGCGCAGCGGTTCCGACGAATACGCCGCGGTCACTGCAGAACTTGAGGAGTTGCGATACGTGCTCACTATGAATTGCCCCATTCTCATCCATCAAACTGTGAAGGTGGATCTCTTCTGCATTTTTGAAGGCTTTACTGCGGAAGTGCGATAAAATGGCGATATAGATCATGAGCTTAATCAATTTGTCGGTTCCATTCGAACCAATCCCATCGACCTGGGCGTTCCAATCAGAGAGATGGCCGTTCTCATTCACTCTAACTTCAAGCTCATAAAGATCCACAAGGCGAATATGGCGGAAGTTCTTATCCTCAACCTGATCGCACAATTCGGCAGTAGAATCCATTAAGTGCGAAATTGCAGAACTCTTCGGACGTGATCGGAACAGTTCTTCCTGGTCACTGGCTAGATTCAATCCTCCGAGGGTAGAACAGCATTCTTCTACTTTAGCTCTGATTGCGGAGAAGCGATTCTTGGCTAGAGCAATGCGGAACTCGATGCTTTGAACTGCTGAAACAAAGTTGTCTTTGGCGATGATCGATTCAATCCCCTTCGTGGTTTTTTGCAGATTAGACCTGAGCCTTTCCATTCTTTCATATCCTGTTTTAAGCTGCTCCATGGTTCCTTTATAGCTGCTCAACACAATTTCTTTTTCCTTTTCGTGAATGCCACTGCTGATCATCCCATGGATTTTTTCTACTAGAATTCCATAATCCGCGCGAATTTCTGGTAACACCTGGGGAAACTCGTAATGATTCCCTTCTACGAAACAGGAAAGCAATTGATTGACTAGCGCCTTGATCCCTCTGCCTTTAATGTCGCCTCGTGCAACTTCGGGGGCTCCATTCCAGCATTTTTCGATTTGATGCTTATTGTCCGAGAACAACTGAGCCTTTGGTTTTAAATCGCCTGCGCTATAAACCACTTCAATGCGACCTTCACCGGTTGATGTCACTCCACTGAAGTCCAACTCAGTCACACTCTCAATATCCCCTAGGACTGCCTTGCGGCTCTGTTCATACTTCATTCTTTTGCTTTCAAGAGCCAGAACGTCATCCTTGCGAGCGTTTAGGGTGGACTCGATTTGTCTCTCGATGTCGGCAATCTCATTTTCAAGCGTTTCCTTTTTCTCCAACCATTCTGGCTTCCTTTGGATATTTGAAAAAACCACATTCCGATAGCTGCTAACTCGATCTCTGAGGGCATTGGCGGCCTCAATCTTCATGTCGAACACCTTAAGATCTGCTGTTAGCCGCACTCTCTCTTCACTATTGTCAGTATTGCCGTCTAATTCTGCCTGCTCTTGCTGGTTGATCAACGAAACTGCCTCTTTGGAAGCCAGCTCAATCTTACTGACCTCAACCTGCTTCTCTGCCTCTTTCTTATCCAACTCTTCTTGCAGTGTTAAAACCTGCTTAGCTCGACCAGATTTAACTTTATTCTTCTGCGTTTTCGTCTCGGCCTTGAAAGTTGAATCTACCTGCTTCTTAAGCTCAAGCTCTTCACTGGCTTGAGCAATACCCCTAGCTAGTTCCTCCTTCGATTGAGTGAACTCTTCTGCCTGTAATTGGCACAATCTTTCAAGTCTTCGATCGAGGGTGGTTAAATCATTCAGGCAGTTCTCAACGCTGACCTGTGCCTGATTACGAGCCCCGGCATGTTTCTGAATCTCAACATCGATTTCATCTTTCTTGGCCTTAGCCTCTCGTTCGGCTTTGGCCTGATGCTCTGCAATCTCCTTATCGAAGGAAGAAACATCCGCGGATAGGCTGGCAACTTCATTTACCGAACTCTCATAATCGAGACGCTTTGGTTCAGGCAACGAATCAATGTCGATACTAAGACCAAATAGAGAATGCCCACTCTCGCCGCTTCCCTCTATCAATCCATCACTTTGAGATAAAAGAACATCCTCATTTACCGTACTAATGAATGGTGATCGGTCTAATCTATCTGACTGATCTACAAATTCGAGCAGTGAGCCTGAATACTGCTTAACGATACGCTGAGCCGCATCCAAGAGTTGAACTGCCTCGGCCTTCTTTGACTGAATTGGGTGTAATGTCTGAAGTAAGACGTTGCCATTCTCATTTAAGAAAAGCTTACAAGACTGTTCGAGGGACTGGATCTCCTTAGGAGCCATCGCCACCATTGATTCCTGTTTCGCAAGTTCGGACCTGGTTTCCTGAACTTCATTCTTCAGATTTCCAATTTCACCTTTTCGGAAATCATCTAACTTAAGGCTCTGCATTTTGCCTTCTAGTCGCGTCAAATCCCGAGTCAAACGAACGACATCATCAGAGATAGATGCCTGTTCCTTATCGCGATCGTCATCAATACGACTCAGATTTGCATCGGCGAGAGACCGAGCATTCTGGATTTCTTCGCCTATTGATTCCTTTGCTTCCAACCATTCTGTCTCGATTATTCGGAGTTGAGTCCCAACCGTATTGCCCTCCTGTTCTCGTAAAGAGGAATACTTGCTTTTAATTGAATCAAACTGGCGCACGATCAAGCCTAGTTGTTTGTTAAGGCCATCTCTACTGACCTCTAACTTTGGAATAGCATCAACTTCGATGCCGGCCAACCTCATCTCTTCCTGTGGGTATTCGATCTCGTATTTGGCGATCTCTTTCAATTTGCCACGAACTTCACCTAGAGATCCTTCAGCGCTCTTACTTCCCAGCTTCAATTCTTTAACTTTTTCATCCGCAATTCGCTTAACGGTAAGTATGCTGTCTTCGGTCTGCTGGATATTTGTTGATAGCAAAACATCGGCGTTACGAGCCAGAGGTAGTGCTGTCTGCATCTGGTAGGCCAGTTCCGTGTTGCTAATAGAAAATCGACTCGCCTCTTGGTATAATCCATAGGCAATTTCAGAGCTGGAAATGTTCCCTTGGAAGCGCTGTATGTCCAAACGGATTCGGTGGAACTTCCTCAAGTCTCGTGAGATCACCTCTAAATTTATGGAGCTATCTTCTTCTTCGACTCCAAGCGAGGCAACCAACGCATCCTTCAACGTGGCAGTCTTCATGGTCTCTGACCTGAATACGGCAGAAAGGATCTCTGGAATCGTTCCGATCGCTCTACTGGAATTAGGCCGAGGAGTTGCAAACACATAGGGCTGGAACTTCGGCTGTTTAGTTATTCCGTATATGATGTCCCTGTATTCATCATACGATCTCACCGACTCAAAGCGCACCCCCATGCGCATTAAGTTCGCTTCCACCTCGCGCCGATTACAGAGAATTCTCTTATCATCCAGGTAAAGGTTACGGTCATAAGGCCCATCGACGAAGAGAAAGGCTATACGAGCAGAAATCTTACTGACTGCGATGTGATAGAGATCTGGTGAGCCATCGCTTAAAATCCCCCGACAGACTTCAAAAATGACATACGAAGATTCACCCTTAAAATGGAAGTTATTAAAGCTGCTCTTCGATTCCTCAATCGCGTGATCCTTCTTCTTTGATGATGGATTATAGAAATAAGATACAATCCGTAAATTCGTAGTCTTGCCTGTGCCATTGGTGCCGATCAGTTGGAGATGTCCGGCCACAGTGCAAGAAGCGGCAAGGAACCCTCCGGAGTTCAGTAAGTGATATGCGTGGAGTCCTTTCATTATTCCCCTTCCTCTATTTGGATTTTTGCGACCCATTCCCTAATGTAGTTAAGGGATGACAAGCCTTTGTAACGACGCTCATGGGCGCTTTCTTCTCGGATGTATCCCATAGCAAGCAACCTGCCTAAATTTGAATCTACATGATCGCTCAGCGATGCGTCTACCCCTGCGCTGGACAGGCCTTTTAGGGCCTCTTTATGGTCGATATCATACATACAAGATTGCTCGATCTGGCTCGCCACAATCTCCGATCCGGGTTCAAACCCATCCAATATGATAGTTAGTAGATTATAGAGACTGATCAGCTTAACTATTCTCGATAGTTTGTCGGAAATTAAAGCTGACGCTTCCCCTTCGTTGGTCATGTAAAAATAGCCATCCCCTGGAATGATCTCGAAGCCCAGCCCCGCTAAGTAGTCATTGTAATCATCGAGGTAACGTGCTGTTTTTTCGAACAAGCGTTGCTCTTTGTCAGAGCCATTATTTGAGAGAAAGCGGCTATGCCCCTTTCCAAGACTTTCGAATACTTCTTTAATGAAGGGTGGTGTTTCAATCATGATGGCGTAGATAAATATGTGAGTGGGACTTTCCCTTTCCTGCGACCGATTCCTTCGCTTGGATATGTTCCAATGTAACTGTATTCCAAGCCCCTGTGCCTGTATTGGGATAACTCTTCTTCGTAGAACAAATCTTTGCCTAACTTCGAGGACACAATCTCGCAATATGCTTCGAGTTGAGCTTCAAATTTCTCTTCTAGGTCAGGGATCCCAAATGGGAAATCGAGAATGAAACTGAACAGATCTCGTTCTTGCTGAAGGAACTGAGCCAGAATGAACTCGGGATCTGCGACGAAAACCGTCTTTACCTCGAAGTCTACCTCTTCAATGACGATGCTTTCTTTTGAGGATTTAATCAGGCTGAAGTCATCGGCCAACTGGACGAAGCGTTCGATCCATGATTCACTCTCCCAAAGGTCACAAGGGAGACTAGATCTAATGGGTTCCGCTCTGAAAAGTGGATCTAGCCCATCCTGTTCCAGCATTTCATCGATGTTCGTCTTGGCTTGAAACTCTTTACGAGCAATCAAATCGCCCAAGCGTGTCAGCTTTGTGATGAATGCACGATCCGAGCGCACCTTGTGAATGTATTCAAGGATGACAATGCCGGTGGCATGAGCTGACTCTTTGCTGTTCCTAATTTGACGATTTAACTGTCCCCTGAAGCGCCGAATTGTCGCATTCTGTGAGACTTGTAAACCGTCACTGTTCTTAACGTAAGCTAAGCACCGATCGAGAGATTCTTTATATCGATCAGTTTTGATCCGATAAGAGTCCAATTGCTTCACCTTAATGTGAACGTCCTGCTCGAATCGAATTTCCCGCTCGACCAAACTCTTAATGTCTCGATGTGTGGATCTGATCTGAGAAATGAGGCTCAAGAAATCCCGTCTGAGTTTTCGTTCATCAACCCCTCGACCATCTTCACTAGAGCGCTCCTCGTAATTAAGTGAGGTCTCTTCAATCTCATCAATTAGTTCGATTATCCGAGAGACAGTAACATTTCCAGAAACCCCACACCGCCCTTCCAGTAGTGTCGTCAATTCATTGTTCAGCCGCACATATCCCTCATCCGAAACGACCCAGCCCGTATCGATCAATTCATTAAGGCTTTCAGGCTTATAGTTATGATTATTGTATACGGTGGCCGCGCTCACATCCATGTCGCGCACCCCAAACAAATATCCGATTAGATCCCTATATTTAGGGGCAAAGATATTAAAAATCGAGTCGTCCATTTTTCAGTGTTAGCAGTGCACTAGCAGTGCTCTCCAATTGCCCCTATTGACAGAAGATCAGAATTAACTCCGAACGAACAGATTTGTGTGTGCTTAGGCTTCATAGTGACAGTGATAGAATACTCCCTCAACAATTGATGATTTCATTTAGTTACTAAATTGCAATGCTTTGACCGTTATTCTCGAAAGAATCATCATGTCTACTGTGGATAATTATGATCAGAGTATAACTCCAACCTTAGACATTGGCAGTCCTACCTATGCTTCCAGTTTATGGAATGCCTTCAAGAAGCTGTTCTTATGCTGATCAAAACGTTGATGACCTTCGAAGTTGAGGCGACGTGAGTTAACCTGAAATGCTGGCAGCACATAGCCCCAATTGAAATGAGGCTAAATGGGGTCATTCCGTTATTCTTATAATTAGTCCCTGATAAGCCTCGAGGCTAAATGGGGTCATTCCGTTATTCTAATAATTAGTCCCTGATAAGCCTCAGCTCCATCGCCACCCGCTTCATAAAACTTGCCCACGTTCTGGCTCACAGCCTGAGAAATCCCCATGTTCAGACTCTCGGTAATCCACACATTCGTCGCACTAGTATACCGCTTCATTACAGCCGCC
>Ga0115007_10002211_pt1 | contig 12096 bp, 6 predicted proteins | sample ArcOceMetagenome_2_FD_87166 | JGI IMG/M metagenome (GOLD analysis project Ga0115007, IMG submission 87166) | Marine eukaryotic phytoplankton communities from Arctic Ocean - Arctic Ocean ARC135M Metagenome | ecosystem: Environmental > Aquatic > Marine > Oceanic | place: Arctic Ocean | collected... | reverse complement strand
GTATTAAAAGTTTGCGAAAAAATATCCGATCGCGTTCTCCACTTCCTCCTCGTAATGATAGCTCGTACGAGAACATGGCCACAGAAGCTGACGGGGAGAAATTCTACGACGCGGCTAGTTCTCCGACTCCTCACACGATTGCAAAACAACCGACTCAGAGTAGTGGAACCAATGGAAGGCCACCAACACCAATGTCGACCGGTAATCGTCCTCCACTAGTATCAGTGAACGCGACTGATACTAGAGCTCCAAATGAAAACGTACCTAACATACAATCGCCTGGCAAGTCGACGTTCAAGTTTGATAAAGACAGCGCTCAATTTAGTATTGGGAGCTCTCCTCCAAGTATGGCAAAGATTGGTTCTCCCAGCAAGATTAAGAGGTCGTTCAGAAGTCCAAAGCCACGGGATTCTCCAGCGCACTCGACCTCGAATCAGGACTTTGTCATGTCGCCGTTATCGGTTTCAGAATCAGAATCTGGAAACGCAATAAACCCGTCACCATCGAAGTTAAATAGCCAAACTAAACCATGTGCTAGCGCTCCTCCGTTGTTGTTCACATCGCCAATACCTGATCAATTCCATCACCCAGATACTTTTATGGGAAACTCTACAGCTAGAGTAAAACCAAGTCCACATAATATAATGGAGGAGGTTATAATGGAGGAGGATATAGATACAGAAGCAACAAGCCGTCGTCAAACGGCTCCACCTACTATGGCATTCGCTGCGACAGCAGCCACAGCTTTTGCGAAAACCAATGTAGATCCGAAGACACCTTTTGATCGACCGCCACAAGGAACTGCTGCCGTTCCAAATACTGCTCCAGGTACTGCCGAGCCTTTTATCAACAAGAAGACGAGGAATACAGCCACACCTCCTGTTGTTGCCGATACAACAAATACAATGTTCAACGTGGATCTAAACAATAACATCAACAACAAAACAAAAGGGAAAGGTAATAGGGGAGGGTTGTTAAGGAGAGGTTTCTCCACAAACACTGGTATGAATGCTGAAATCAAAACACCTCTCACTGGAATAGACTTGACGGGAGATCAATCACCTTCTAATGGATCTACTATGAGCATGGATACTTCTCCTTTTTTCTCACCGCCGGCACAACAACGACAACAGCCAACATCCCAACCTATGCATGACACCGTGGGACAGCAGCCACCATCCCAACCTATGTTTTCATCAGGAATTAGTTTTCAAGCTCAGTTTAATTTGGGTGTTGGCGACAATGCGAATGTCAAAGTCCGAGCTAAGAGGAAAGAAAATGGTGTTCGTCGGCCTCCATATCAACGTAGTCAATCAGTTCAAATGCCTGGTCCCTCGAGGTCTTCGTTTGATTTGAACCATAACCAAGCTTTTGCGGAAGAACTGTCAAAGAGAAGGTTAGAAATTACAGCCTTGCGGGAAGAGGGTAGATCACATTACACGAACGCCAACTATCAGGAAGCAACTCGCTCGTACACGAAGGCAATAGGAAAATACAACAATGAAATGTTTCCTCATGTTCGTGGCACGCATCATCTATTAGTATTGTTACTGTCGAATCGAGCTGCGTCCTTGATGATGATTGGAGCCTACGAAAGTGCAATAGGTGACTGTCGTAATGGAATTATGTACGCTATAGATCCGAGAGATATCAATCCGGATCTAATGTCTTTAGATGCCAATCCTGCTCTCTGGCCAAAGCTTCACATTCGCATGGCTCGTTCATATATAAAACTTGGAAAAGTTGATGATGCCGACAGAGCGTTTGTTGAGGCAGATGTAAGTGCAACGATAATTCAAGGGCTTCAGAGTGGATTTAACATAACGAACGTGAAGGAAGGATTAGAACAAACTAAGACCGACGCAACCTTGGGCCGAACAGAAGTATCCCGGTTGCGGACAGTGCTGAATAAAGCCAATACATTGCGCGATCATATAAATAGGAAGACGAAAGTCGAAAGAGACAAGGCGATGGAGGCACTTAATCACGTCAAAAAAGCATTATCCACCGCAAGTGGGTGCTTTGAATTACATCATTTGAAAGTAAAATTATTGGCAGATTTGAAGAAATGGCGTGAAGTTGTTAGTCATTGCGAACGCTTTGCAGCATCGAATGTTAAATTTGATGGTTGCCTAATCGGCGACCTTACATCAAAGAATCCATTCCCCGGTGTCGCAATCACAAAGCACTTGACTGCAGACTTCTTCGGCAACACGAGAGAAGACGAGTTGAAGGGCGCCGAAATGAAGTTAGATAGAAAAGCTTCCCCAGAAGCTCTCTTACGACTGCCGTTCTCCATGATGTCCTACTATCTTAGATCTCTTCGACTCGAGGAAAGGTATCATATTTCTGAAAATTGTATCACGCAATTAGACAGGTTCATCTCCGAGAGAGCTTCAGTTATCGGCCAATCAATTTATAGTCAATTTTCGTGGCTGTCGGAAGAACGGGACAAGTTGATTCGTACAAAAGCCGCAAGAGAACATGGAGATAATTTATTTAAAAATGCTGAATATGAGAAAGCAGGTAAAAAGTATGCTGCATGTTTACTCATTGATTCTGTTGGAAGCAATTACCAGTTCACTGGTAAATCTAACTGTGCTGGTGGCCGTCTTCATGCCATCCTACACTGCAACCGCGCTGCATGTTTTATGGCCATGAAGAATTTTAGCGAAGCTTTCACTGAGTGCACTGCTGCACTTCGGATTTACCCTCGATACCTGAAAGCCATTCTGAGGCGTGCTCGTTGTAACAGTAGACTTGACCGAATCCGGGAAGCAGAATCTGATTTCAAGTCATGGTTAGAAATTGTACAGCAAGGGAGAAAATATACTACGGATGTGTTCCTTAGTGCATGCATCTTTGATGGCCCGCATACAGTGAAACCGGCAGAGGAGAAGGATGTCCAAGAAGAACTCGATGATCTTCTTAAGACGAAAGCTCGAGCCGAAACTGAAGAACGAGCCCGGAATTGCTACCGTAAGCAGCAGCAGGCCGAGAGTAAAAAATGGAAAAGCGAAAGTTTCAAATTCACACACAACAGCGGTAGCCGCCAATCACCTGCTTCAGACGCCCAAACAAGGCGGGAATATTTCTACAATAACCAGAGCTCTTCTCGACGATGGGATTCGTTTGGAGAAGAACGCGATCCGAAGAGTAGATCTGATAAGGCGAAATCAAGTTCTGAAAAGGCGAATGCACGCAAGGAAAATAAAAGCAATAAAAACAACAAAAACGATTACGGTCCTAATAACAGTCGAAGTAGTAGTCGTGCAAGAGCGTCTCCAATTAGTCCAAGGGGAATTAACAATCACTATATTGCGTTGGGACTCAATCGAAGGGCTACAGAAGATGAAATTAAGAAAGCCTACAGAAAGATGGCTGTGAAACATCACCCTGACAAGAACGTAGGTGATCCAAAAGCACCAGACAACTTTCGTCGTATCAAGGATGCATACGAGACTCTCAACGATCCTAAGCTTCGACGAAAATATGATTCTGAATCTCGAAGTGGATCATCTTACTTCTAGAGAAAAACTCCGAAATTATAATAAGTTATTGATATAGCGCGTAAACAGCAATAAAAAATAATCTAGAAAAAGGGAGTGAACATGTTATAGTACGATCTATTACTACTACTGGGTTAACAATTCACTTACAAGCAAAACGAATCATAGATGTGTTAGTTAATATTTGATGCAGTTGTTTTGATCGTTATATCATTAGAAATGGATCTCCATTGTTATTGTTTGTTAGTTGGAGCTTACAGTATTGCTTTTTGCATCAAAATGCACATTCATGAAGTGTGTAAACATCTTTTTTCATTAACCTAAATGTGTAAATATATTTCTTAGAAAAAATAGAGAAAGAACCAATTGCATTATCTGTTTAGAGAGGAGGAAAACGAAAGTCAGAGGCCCCTCCCTCAAGCTCTCAGATGAGTCAATTTTCTTTGTTAATTTTGAGACATGTATGTAAGTGAATAATGTTCTGAATAGAAGATTTGCTGAGACATCAATACCCCAGCTCACTTGACATAACAATATTTCTATAATATATTCATCTCCTCTCCTCTCACAATATTAATTATTATGTTGTAATCAATGTCCATTGTTGCTGTTGATATTATTTAATCCCCGCTCAAGCAATCCCTCTAACTTATTTGTTGAAGTATTATCATATATGTATTGCTATTGGATGAAGATGTATTAATAAAGTAGGTACTGGGGATACTGTAGCAGGAAACTCTGTGTTTTGTTATTTTTTGTATGAGGATCCAGGGGGACAAGAGAAAATATGGTATTATTGTTCAATTTTTTATTCGCGTGACGAGCGAATCAAAGATCTCAAAAGATAATCAATCCGTGATCATCGCTAAAAACGACGTCATCCAACATCCAACTAAGAATACAACAGAGTGAGTCGTATCCTACGATAAAGGAATCGAATCGAAGGTCGAGAAGAAAGAGGTCACAAATAAACTCATTACAATTACTTAATTCAAGTTAATATAGTATAACAACATATATATCCAAAGCACCAATAGATTAACATGTCTCAAACAACCGAACAACAAGATGGCGAGATACCGAAGGAAATGAAACGATTAGTCGTGACATCTGGAGGTAAATCTGTAGCTGATTGTACAATTACTGTCGAAACTGTCCCAACACCGATTCCTACCTCGGGAGAAGTACTTATAAAAGTTTCCGCCGCACCTGTAAACCCGTCTGACTATGGTAGTTGGTACCTTTCCAAGCCGGAATCATACCCAATGGCAATTGGAAAGGAAGGATCAGGTATAATCGTAGCTAGTGGTGGTGGTATGTCAACATTCCGCTTATCAGTTGGAACACCAGTGGGGTTTATCATAGATGGTGGAAATCAGGGTAGTTATTCGGAGTACGTTTCGTTGAAGGCAATGACATCAGTTTTTCCTATGCCAACTGATACTCCCATTGAAGATTGTTGTTCTTTTTTTGTTAACCCGTACACCGCTGTTGGTATACTCGATACAGCTTCAAAGGAGGGAAGTAGTAAGGCAATTGTTCATACAGCCGCTGCTAGTCAATTAGGTCAAATGCTAAACAAGCTAGCACCGTCTGAAGGGATTGAAATTATTAATGTCGTACGACGTGAGGAACAGGCTGAATTACTACTTGGGATTGGTGCAAAGCACATTGTTGTGACTGGATCCCGTGACGAAACGGAGTGGAAGGATGAGCTTAAGGGCAAGATTAAAGAACTTGGAGCTACATGTGCATTTGATGCTGTTGCTGGTAGTATGACAGGTGCTCTTATGGATTGTATGCCCCAAAAAGGAACCGTAGTTGTTTACGGTGGTCTATCGGGTGCTATTGAGAATGTTAGTCCAATGGATTTAATCTATCGAAAAAAGAAACTTAAGGGATTTTTTCTTACCAGTTGGTTATTCAGTGATGGACCTTTGTACATGTTACCACGCCTCCTCTCGGCAGGTAAGAAGGTTAATCCTGGACTCAAAGATGGTGGTTGGAGCAGCTCGCAGTTTACTGACACGACAATGGAATCAACTCATGATGATATTGTGAAACTCCTTGGAAGTAGTATTACTGGCACGAAATTACGTATATTAATGAAATAATAATCGAATACAAATATATGATATATAATTATCATTTTATTATTTATTCGCCAATGTTTTATTTAATTATTTTCATACATTTCATACTGTTATTCTTTGTCACTACCACTTTCATATTTTTATTAATGCGTTATAATTTTTTTTCACCGGTACATCAATACGATTTAGATTTGCTGATTTGGAATTTTTTAATATTAACGTAGATAAATGCTCATTGTTGTAACTTAGTACATATTTATTCTTGCTGCATTTTATTCTTATAGCGGCTATTTAGAACCACCATGGTCAATGTCTTATTGTTGGCAATTTTTTTTAATGTTTAAAAGTTAAAAATAGATTTTTTCAATCGCGCGATCTCACAAAGTGCTTTCGAAACCAATCATCTCCTCCGCGCAATTCTATTGACGACAGCAAGTCAGCATTCAATCTGAAAACCAAATTCTTTTTTCGACAAAACACTAACACAGAAATCGATCAAAAATAGCCATTACGAAGCATTGTATTAAAACGTCATACGCACAAGTAGATCATAGTTTGTTAGAGATAATGCCTATCAATAATAGTATCAAAAAGCCATTGGTTGGAGTGTTGGCACTTCAAGGAGCGTTCGAAGAGCACCAAGCATGTTTGGAGGCGTCCGGATGTCGAACTAAACAGGTAAGTACTTTTTATTTTTTAGTAGATCCTTCATCATCATGATTCCGTACGGTCCCAAACTTTCCACCTTTTTTTCTCATCGGATTGGTATTATTTCATTCAATCTTCTTCTCTTCTTCGTAACTGAAATTTGTTCTCAAAATATCTCAAAATTACGTACATTATAAATAATTATTTCATAAAAATAGATCCGAACTGTTGCTGATATGACAGAAGGAGGTGAAGTTTTGGATGGGATGGTTCTTCCTGGAGGTGAATCAACCGCAATGGGATTGATCGGGACACATCGAACTAATGGTAAAACTGTTTGGGAGGCAATTAGAGAATTTATTGATGTAGATAAAAAACCAACATGGGGGACCTGTGCTGGAATGATCTTATTGGCAGAACGATGTGTTGGAGCGAGTGCAGTTATCGAAGATGGGCAGGCTCTAATTGGGGGGATGGATATTTTAGTGTGTCGAAATTATTTCGGATCACAAGTTAGTTCATTTGAGATGGCAACACCTCCTCCACCATCGGTTATAGGAAATACAACAACAAACGAGAATAGTGACGAGTCTTCTTACCCTGGGGTATTTATTCGTGCACCTGCTATTTTATCAGCCGGATCGGATGTAACTGTTCTAGGGAAGGTCGTTGCGACTCCATGCCGTCAAGCGGCGGTCGTTTTGCAAGAGTTAGAACGGAAAATCGAAAATGGAGAAACGGTTATTCAAATGGGAGTCGTCGATGCGTTGGTACGAAAATCTTCTCAAGATAGTAAGACAAATATTACATATAGGGCGGTAATCAAGCCACCCCAGCATAAAGAAGGAGAAGAAGAAAAAAAAGAAACAACAGAAACGAATAACGACGGTGAAATGACAATTGAACTCCCGGGTGCTGCAGATGGAAGTAATGCAAGAGAAGTTATCTGCGCTGTCCAAAGAAATAATCTACTATGTACCGCGTTCCATCCTGAATTGACCAACGATCATCGTTGGCACAAATACTTTGCCAATATGGTTCGAGAATCAATGCCTTGAGAGAATAAATAAATATAAGATAATTCCAAATGAAATTTAAATATCTCAACAAAATTTCAGTGTTTGGTGATAAAAGGTTCAATTGTCCGATGAGGATGAATGACGAGAAAATGATAAATTGTGACAACAATCAAATCAATTTTCGCACATGCTTTTGTTTGGTATTTTCTAGAATGAAGACTTATTACGTTCGAAACTAAAGACTTCACAAAAAATTAAATGTAGAAACGCAAGCATTGTTCTGTATTACTTCCGTGAGTGACTGCATACAAAACAAACTGCAAGTAACATAATACGTTTATTCTTAACCATAATTAATTTAAAACGGAAATATTTTGGCACCAAACTAACTATAACTAGATAGTCAAAATGATCACATTTTCTTCACCCGATCGACCATTCTCTTGTAAAAATCATCATTCATCACAATGTCTTCAAGTGCACTATCTACGTCTTCCAACTGCAGATCGAATTGAATTGGATAATGAACAAGAGATGACATTTGGATACCTACAAGTCCTCGCCTATTATCCGTTCCTGCCAATTTTACTTTAAGAACGCCGCTATCTTGTAGCCGTTCGATGACTCCTTTGAACTCTTCCAGGCTCACGTCAGAGTCCATGCCGAATGCCTCCATCGTTAATTTTCTTAACATTCCAAATGTGGTAGCTTTACCATTAAGTTTCCTAGCCAAATGCACACCAGCGCACAGTGTCATTTTTTCGAAGCTGGTCAAAGACTCAATAATTTCCTTACTTCTATAGATGGTTTCTCGTATGGCCATCATAGCGTCACGTATCATTACAATCGGCTTGGTATGAACTGTATCACGCTTTTCTAGAGATAGCTTACATATACAATTTTGCACGGCCTTAGCTACCAAGTCGAGATATTTCCGAGCATCACCACAGCTATTGGCGACCTTGGCAGCAATGAATTCGTGCGCCTTCTTGTCAACAACAGAGAAGCCGATTTTAGACTGCGTCATTCTGACCAGATCATGCTTTCGATATGTTTTGAATACAAGTTTATTCGATGATACACCCTGAATACCCTGAATGAATAGAAGACAAAAAAAAATAATGGGAGTTACAATTGCAAACATTGAATTGGTTAGACATCCACTCGATGCCAATGCTTTGTTGACGTAATTATTTCCATACAGGGGCAGAACTTACCAATCCGTAATCATGTAGACGATTAGTTCTTGGGTTGAAGACGGAATTAGAAATGCCAATAACGCTCAACACATTATCCTTGTCTTTTGCCCAATTGGATAGTTGCCTAAGAATCCCTTCGGTCCCCTTGTTTCCGATAAGCTGGTCAACTTCGTCAAGAATTAATATCGTAGCAGCTTTTTTGACATCGTTGGCCGAACGTTTCAAACGAGCTTGTGTCGTATTCATCCTTTTTAGTGCTTTCCCTATTCCTTCTTTAGTAGGGAAATTTTTCAAGGAAGGACAATTCAGATAGCACAATTGAGGTGCGTTCTCAAATTCATGCTTGTTTTTAGTCCTGGTAGCTATCGCCTCCTCGCAAATTTTCGTTGTTGACATCGTCTTGCCACTACCAGGGGCACCACAAATGTACAGAATAGGATAATTGTTGGATTCGTCACCCGTCCTGCCTTTTGACTCGATCACAGTATCTACGAAACCCTGTATACGTGCGATAGATTTAGATAGTTGTCCAGAAGCAACAAGTTCGTTCTTTCTAAGATTCGTAAGACAAGCCTTGAGTTTTTCCACATTCGTCGAACCAGGGAGATTCACTTCCTCAACAAATGACTCTTCGACAACAGTAGCATCATCTTCTTGGGATAATAGTTGTTGGTTCATAACCGGCTCAGAATCGGCGACACGAGCCATTTCCGTATTATCCACATTCAAATTTAGTGCTGAATTCAATTCAGATTCATGGTCTTCATTGACATACTCCATATTGGATTCGCTACTATGAAAAATTCCGTTATCGGTATCACGGACGGCATCTTCGGCCTCAGCATCAGATTTTGGTTCATCTTGGACAACTGAATCAGATGCAGAAAGAACGGAATTTTTCTGAGAGTCATCTTTTGAACCACCCTTTTCTATTTCCTCTGCCAGAAGTTGCCGAGGTGTCATCGCCTCCTGATTGTCTAGTCCTTCGGCCGTGCCTGGTCCACGATTGCATGCCTCCAATGCGAGTTTGTTACCGGGAGGAGTGCATTCAATAACAGCCCTTTTCCTTTGAAATTAGTTGTAAATTGGAGAGTGATCAATAAACGATTGTAATTTTTTTCAAGTGTACGTGTTTGTGTGAGTGAGTGAGCTAATAAGTGAGTGTAGAAACGACGATATTACAACAAATTAACAACAACGAGTATATTCATAACGTACGAAAAAACTTTGTCACCATGCGTTCCATGAAATTCGTTGATAATAAATAACTCCGTAGCGATTTGTTCGTCTTTGCTTTCAAAGCTATCGAAGAAGGCGGCAATAATTCCGTATTTTCCTAAGTGCTCCCACAGTTCATCTTCCTCTAAGTACTTTTTCTCTTGAGCATCAACAATTAAGTAGCCCATATTCAGACCCCTATCAACAAATTTGTATCCAATTTGTTGCAATATTTTTATTCCCCTATTCTTGGGATTTTTATCAATAAACTCTACTATTTCAATAGTTACCGGGTCGCGTTCACCAGTTTTAGTGTGTAGGATATGAAACCGAACCCATGTTGAAATCTTTTCGTTTTCTTTATCTGTAGGTGAATTTTCGACATACTCAACGCCATGAGCGCACAAGTAGGCTCGATACTGTTGAAGTGACTCATAATACTCATTTCCCTTAAAATAATCTTCTCCCTCTCTGGCAGATTTGTTCTTGCGGGGATCTCCATTAGGCCGACAAAAGTAGAATTCATCCCCGTCGTCGTTTTCGTAAAAGACGTGCCCTAATTGTTTTAGTAATGGTTTGACATCTACCCAGGCTGGTACGACGATGATTTCTTTTGTGCGCTTCACCTTCTTATTTTCCTTATTTGCGGATGACGCGGATTGTGTCATTGTCATGTCGTCCTTCTTCTTCAGCGTTGTCTTTTCTATTAGGAGCTGATTCGTGGCCGTCTCTTCATCTTTCATTTCATTTGTTGTTGCTGTAGCTTCATCTGATCGTTGCGGATTCTCCTGCTCGAAATTATCAGTCGCTTTACCAGCAGAGGACGATGACTTCGACGTCTCTTTCGTTTTCTTATAATTGTATTTTCCCTTTGACTTGCGAAGCCGAAACTTGACCGGTCGTTCCCGTTCATTATCTTCTGCTGTTGTGTCATCATTATTTCTGTGTCTCTTTCGAGAAGAGAAAAATGAGATGTTCTCGTCAATCTCGTCATCGTCGAGACTTAACAACCGTTCAATTTCTACCAACGCACACTTCAAGGCTGGGACGACGGGGATCATATTCTTCATCTGTTTCAGGTACTTTCCATTATTGTTCGAAATATCGTCTAGGAAACGAACGACATCTTTACCCACAACATTATACAGAGGTCTGTCCTCTTTTTTGCAAACCTGTAACGGACAACATCCTGATTCGTCACGGAGAGGCAAAACAACGACTCGATTGTCATCGTTGTTCTTCTCACTACTAGTAGTGGCTTTAACAGATTTGAGAAACTTTTTTTTTAAACGCTTTTGTAATTTCTCTTGCTTGGGATAGAGTATTTCATGACATTTCATGGCACGATTGTTACGATCTAGATCAGAAAAGACTAGACACGGCCAGTAACAAATCGAATTAGGAGTTTTCGAAATATTGGTAGAAGAAGAAGGAGTAGAGGAATTATTATCTTCTTTACCATGTAGAACGACTAACGGAACTAGACACAAGAGCGACGTCAGGACTATTTCTTCTTCAGTCTCGTCTTCGGTTTCGCTGCTGCTACCCCCGTGAGCAGAGTACTCATTTCTCACGATGAATTTCGTCATATTGGTAGTAGCTTTCGTCGCCGTGGAAGGATCGACGATAGCTGGGGTCCTGTTCTTTTTCTTATTCTTTTTGTATGCCGGCGACGATTGACCAATAACGGTGGTCATCTTTCTTTTCTCTTTTGTCATCAACCTTGAGGTAGGAATAGGTTGTTTTGTCCTGGATTGATTCAGTATGAATTTGTTCAACGCTTTTTTTTTTTTAGGAGCAAATTTGGGTGAAAATAGGGTGGGATTTTCCGTCCTTTTCATATTGTTCTTCTTCTTCGCTTTCGTCATTATCCCGGACGACTTCTTCCCTTCCTGATGACGACTATGAGTAGGAAACGACGTAATAGGAGGGCGAGGTTTTTTCCTCGAAATACCAGCCATTGGTGATAATGACGACATGATTTTTTTTTGCTTTTTTTTCTTTTGACAACAATTCAAGCGGCTGTATAAGATGGTGCCGTTTGTATACTATAAAGCGATGGCGTCTTTTTCTTGTGTTTGTAATGTTGTGTATTGCACAAGGGCATGTACTGTTGTCGAATAAAGAGGAGTACCGTATCAGTGATGTGCAATTGTACGTTCTGGAACCTGCACAAACGCACAAACAGAAACATACTTTTTTTGTAGGACCACTTTGTACCATAATTTTTTACTGTACTACGGTAGTTAGTAGTAGGAGCCTCCACCCTCCTACAAAGCAATGACGACAATTTTCGCGCCATTTATAATAATAAATAAATAGGTTCGAGCACTAAACTAACTTAGCTCTTCATTCAAAGTGACCGGGACTCCCAGCAGTCACGTAAAACATGACAAAAAAAACAAGTTCC
>Ga0115007_10002203_pt1 | contig 12112 bp, 9 predicted proteins | sample ArcOceMetagenome_2_FD_87166 | JGI IMG/M metagenome (GOLD analysis project Ga0115007, IMG submission 87166) | Marine eukaryotic phytoplankton communities from Arctic Ocean - Arctic Ocean ARC135M Metagenome | ecosystem: Environmental > Aquatic > Marine > Oceanic | place: Arctic Ocean | collected... | reverse complement strand
AGGAGAACCTAGCGAAGATTCCGATGATGCGCCTTACTGCGTTCACGAAGACTACCCTTGTAACGGAGACGAGGAAAAGATGGTGTATATTTGTCATTACTCACGACAAAAGGGTTACCAAACTTTCTGCATCCCTGAAATGGATTCTGATATCTTGCAATTCGACGGTAGAAATCATTGTGGAAAATGCGACGGACGGAATGGAGTCGAGCTCACCGGTCAAACCATTTAAAAATGATCCAGAATGTGCTTTGGCAAAGAAATGAAAAGTTTAAATTAAATACTATTATTCATGATACGAATGAATCATCACCACACGAAAGAAGTGAAAATTTAAATTATTACATATACTATACATAAATTACATAAAATATTATATTATTATACATGAAAGATAAGAAAAGAACTCTAAATTAAATTTTATATATTATTATATTAACATTGAACATGTCAGGAAAGAAGACTAAATAAAGAATTCATTTTTATGAAGAATCATTTTTTTCTTTCAAGTCATAAAAACACTACGTATATTGTACTAGATCTCATTCATCTACTTGATCAAATAACGCCATTAGCTTGGGCAAATAAAGAGACGTATAGCTTTCAGTGTAGAATGCATGAGTTCTGTTGTGAGGGCCTTCCATATTGTGTGCAAGTTCATGACAAGCAACGACAAACCAGTATGAGTAACATTCTCGTTTCCTGTGCAGATTCCTCGCATAATGAATTCGATAAAAGTATCTGATGTTAAAATACAGGGCTCCACTAGAATTAAACGCAATAACGTTACTAGTAGGATGGTGGTAAATTGCGACACTGTGTTTGGGCAGCTCGAATACGACACAAAGTCTTTCTAAGACCACCGCAAAACATTCAACTGCATCAAAATTCACACGTAGATAATTATTGGATGTCTCGTCTTTTCGATAGGAAAATATTTTGATTGAATTATGAGATTCCGATTCTCCGTTTGTCCCGATGAAAGGCGTTATGTCTTGAGATGGAATTATTTCGCATGAACTTCCATGATCAAGGCCTTCTGGGATACTTATAGAAACTTCTGGGGATTTGATTCCATTAGAATCTACACTTCGTGCTGCGTTCTGAACTCTCTTTTGAAGCATGTGTTCCATGTTTGTATGAAGTTCTGCATCGTCTTTGGGTGCTACGGAATCATTTTTTCCTGTCGATGGACCAGACATCATCTCTTCAGACTGACCCAACTTTAAATGATTTGGTATACCACCAAAGTTGCTGCTTTTCAAGCCACTGAATGCTTTCCCTAACTTCTTTGAGCCTAAAAGCTTTGACGGAGATTTTTTCTCCTCTTTCTTCTTCAAATTTTCGGATTTTTGAATGACAACCTCGTCTTTTGGATACCCTTTCATTGCCATCTCTTCAGCTACACTTCGGACTTTGTCAAGATTGGGATTATCCCCAAGCTTATCTCGAAGGTACGACTCGTCTACACCTGGATACATCTGTTTCAACATGGATATATGGTCATCTTTGGATGTAGGTGGTTCCTTTTGAACTTCATCATTTTTACTACAACCATCGGTATTATTCGACTGTGACGTATTCTCTTCTTTTCTATCTAGTTTTGTTTCATCGCCAGAAGCATTCGAAGCAACACCGGCATCATTATTACCCGATCTCGAATTAGAACCAGAAGATATTTTTGCTGCTGTAGTCATTGGTTCAGACAATGGAGGATCGGTTTTTGGTTCTATTTCTGGAGAAGCATTTGGCTTGATGATTCTGTCGACGGGGAAACCTCGGTCTCGTAAGTTTTGAAGTGGCGTTTCCAGTAAACTGCTGATTAAGAAAGCATCTTCCAGTTGACATCGCTTGAGAATCAGTTCACCAATGGCAAAACCCACGTCGAACCAATCGAAATTCGATGTCACTACTAAAGAATTTTTGCCGAACATCCCTTGTCGCACACAACATGTTGTCCTGTTGTACAAAATTGAGAAAATATTAACAGTAAATGTTTTTTTTGAGCGAAAACAGAATCACACGAATTTCAAGCTATCAATATCGATAACAACGGAATGTCGACTTACTGTTGGGTACGAACACACTTGTCGAGTGAATAAATAGCTTTCAACTCTGGAGCCTGGATGATTTCCAAGTTTTTCTGCTCAAGAATCGACGATGCATTATCAGCCAATGACCGTGAAGTATTACTTGAAGATAGTAGGAGCGGACCACGTTCAGAAATCCTTTCCGCGAGTGCTTCGGTGACGGCTGTTTTGTGTTGATACGAACCTATTACATCGAACTTCTTCCGAACGACTTTAGAGATATAATTGGCACCCAGCAAGGCGTAGAATTCTTCGAGGTCTGACTCATGCGGGGCTCTTTTCACCGGAAACATGCGCCCGAAAAAGCTATTGTCAATTACAAAAATGTCTTCGGCTTTCGCTAATTCAAATGTAAACTTATCATTGGAATTTTTCGTTTCTGATACAATGTATGCTAGCAAGAAAGGTGCGTCACGGATCTCATCAGTAACACGTCTAAACGGCCGGTTGGCAGCTACGCGTCGTAATAGAGCTCTATAATTTTCTTCACTCTTTACTGCTGACAGCACTGCTTGAGGCGAATCAATCATTCTACGGAATATATCCTTCGTCGATGCATCTTGTCTCACTCCAGCGCCAGCCAGGAATGGGCTGAAGTCCACGACATGAAACAAAGACTGGGTTATATCCCCAATTTCGTCATCAGAGGATTTGTTCTTAAAGAAAATCATAGTTGGTCGAAACCATTGAATTTCTTCATTCACAAGACAAGGAATGATCTCTTCGTTATTTAATCTGGATGCATCGATTTCCGATGTTCTGCTAGACATGTAATTGAAGATCTCGGAGAAAGTAGCAATTATGGTACGGGAAAAGGACACTCTATGACTTCCTGCGGCTGCTGCTCCAAGGGTTTTCTTCGCAAGAGATACGAGAACCTGCAATTGTTGAAGCAAAGCGGTGGGGCTTGGTTCTTCCACACACTGGAAGAGATTACCATACATCTTATTCTTGATTTCTTTAAAATTTAGAGTTGGAAATCCCATCACGCCCGCTGAGTTGTTTGAGCAGCAATTGAGAAGTGAACACCACGTTTGCTTCTCCACACCACTTAAGGGAGATTTAATTTTACATGGCAAGAATTTTAAACTCAATTTGTCAGACCTAATTATTTTGGAGTAAGGCAACTCATAAGATCCTCCAGAGCCGAGTCTCTTTGCAACAAAATCTAGACAACAAAGTCTCGTGACATCATCGGTTACTTCATCAGAAATATATCTTAAGACCTGAAGCAGTTCAGGCAATGGCTTCATCCCAAGAGTTACAAGAAACTTTCCATTTGGCGAACGTTCCGTTATATCATCCTCCGAGGGCCATTGCATTATTCGAACGAAAGGAAAGATTCGAAATGTTGTGTCAGGTAAGAACAATTCACCTGGAGCAAACATTCTTGACACATCATTTTCCGCTGGCAGATACTGAGTGTTTCTTAGCTGTTGAATGTCAGTACTTGTTAAAGTAGCTGATTGAAGGTATTCTACAAGAGGCTTCGGATCGTTGTGATAGCGAAGCGTGTGCAGATTTTCGAACAAAAATTCAATTGCAACAGATTTTCGAACTCCCAATGAGAGGAGAAAGTCGTCACTCACACCCATATGCTGTAGACTTTTTGAGACTTTGTGAAAGTTTCCAATATTGCTAAAAGCATTCAATTCTGCCGAGTTTAAGTATAGATTAGAAGGTAAGTCGGCAGCATAGGGTAGGGGTTCTGTCGAATCAAAGGGCAGACATCGCTTTTCTTTAAGAAGGTTTCGACAAAAATTACCAAATACTCGCTGCTCATTCAATGACCGCTGGAAAATAAATGGAATAAAGAATGGGTAAAGTTTGAAATAAAAGAATTGAGCAATTGCTAATACCGATGCACGTTGCCATATCGTACCATAATTTTATGTACACGGTAGCCCCGTAAACAGTCCATCAATTTTCAATGACAAATGACAGCGACAAATAATACAACACAAAACTTACGCTTCTGTGCTCATTTCCAAGAGTTGAAAGAACTTGAAGTCGTTTTTTATCATATTCGGGTTGACCTGAAGTCATACAGGGATGCTGAGAAACAAAGTCTATCCAAATCTCAATGGGCAAGGGCGAAAACCAAGCATTCAAGGCTGTGTCCGACAAAACCCTAGTAGTAACCTCTTCATGGATGTGTTTCGGAAGAATAGAATCTGGCATAGGAAGATCTTCAATGCTGTACCCACTTCCAGAGCGTATTCTGTCCTTGTCAAGATAAAACAGAAAATCTTTTAAATGATAGACTTGCAAAGCTTCATCGTTGTTCTCTTGATTAATCTTGTCGAGAAAAAATCGAACTGTTTCCTTTAACTGTGCGCCTTGGACGGCCGAAAAGTGTGATTGGATTTTGGGGCCACTAAATTTTACCCACCATTTGATTAAACGTATAAGTTTACTTTCATCTAATACATCTTTAGACAGCTTTTGGATTAAATCGTCTAGAGACAACTTTCGACATTGTGCGATAACATCGTGATATTCTTCTGCATTCTGATATACTACTTTTCGTATAACACCTTCATCAACGAAAGCTTCCATTCCATTATTTGGAAGTCGGCCTTTATCACCAGGGACAACACCACTCCGAGTCAGAACCGGTGGTGCGCGGTCTTGGATGCAACGACTAAAGCCTTGTGCAAGTGCTGTCCCCACCATGGGGTCTGGGGTAGATTGTCGAGGACAAAACGACTGCATCAGTTTGATACATTGATGTTCTTCAACACAAAGCGGCCTTAGGTCTAGGGGAAAGATTAGCTCGCCGCCATCATCAACCAAGTCACTGATGTTGGTGACTACATTCTTAATAGTTTTTTTAACTCCCTTGGCCATAAATTTAGCAAACCCAAAGAGCGTAGATCCTGTTACTGAATTATTCGCCGTGTTTGTACTAGCTGTACCACCTTCGTCATCACCTACCTGTGCAGAATCTCGCTGGTTATCAACTCCACTACTTATAGAGTCATTCTTTTTCTTTTTTCTTTGAAGTTCACTTTCTTTTGCTTCTCGCAAGAGTTTAGTCTCGATTTCTTTTCTTTCAGAAGCTCCCTTTTCAAATTGAAGACCTAGCTCTATCATACTATGTTCCAGAGTCAATCGCATTAGGATGCCTGTTATTTTTTAGTATCGATTTCAAAGAAGGAAAGAAAGAAAGGGAGTTAGAGAGTAAGAGTTTTTACTCGTACGCACACACAGGAGGTAAACACACAGAACACGTACCGGCAAAGTCGAGTAGCTCAAGATTAAAAATTCGCAGTGTATGGTCTTGCAAATCCATTGCTTCTCGTTCGACTGTCGGTATGAAGGGTGCTGATAAATGTGCAGCCAAGCCTGTTGTTTGAGAGGTACGAAAACCGATGAATATTCTTCCTTCGCCCATACGAGGTGAGAATGACTGAACGATTCGACGAACGGCCCGGTGTTTCTCTTGTCGCTTCTTCTGTGACGATGACGACGGATAGTTTCTTCGCTTCGATTCGTCGATTTCGCCAATACCATCATTATCATAGTTGATATCATGACTTAAAAAGATTTGGACTTCAACTTTTGAGGGCGTTTTTTTTTTCGTCACTCTTTCCATACGAGAGGCCATAACAGCAGGGACATTCGTCGTCGCTAATCCCGATAAATATCGAGCTGTTACCGTACCCACGTCACCATCCAAATCAACCTGAACATGGTAGATCGATTCCAACAATGACTGGTCGCACTTCAATGCGAATAGCCCACTCGGTGACGTTGTGATGGTCCCACCCTTGTTGTTGCTGCTGCTGTTCCAAGAGAACCAACTATTATTATTCTTTGATGAATTTATTTGTACCACTGTCGGTTCTTGTAAGAGTGTTTTTATTATCGTGAGACGACGTTTGTGATTTACGTAGACTCGAATTTCATTTAAACATTTTGTAAATGTCAAGGAAGCACATAAAAATTTACCAAATTCGACAAGACATGGAATTACGTACGGATCCCTTGACGGTAACACGAATGATGTCCATGGTTGATCCTCTTTAGGACGGTTGGTCGTAGTGATTGTCTTTGTCCACAACGCGTCACCTTTCCAGAAAAAAGCCAAAGCCTGTGTACCACTCAAGACCATAGGTTCTTCACATATCGAAAACATCGTGTATGCACCTACTCCAAAAGCACCTATCTTTGACTCGTCTGGATTTCCTTCTGCTATTGATTTTAATCTAGCCCAGTCTTGAGGGCGGAATTTCATTCCGTTATTTCTGTAAGTAACATTGGTGACTATTTCTTTATCATCGTTGCGATTCGTAGTAAAGTAAATCTCAGCACAAGTTGCATTTGCGTCATTAGAATTTTGTAGTAATTCACGATAACATGCTCCAGCCGAGGCATACCGTGCAAGGATCTTATCTATAAGGGCTCTTTGGTTGACCTCGACACGTTCCTCCCCTACAGTCGATCGAGAGACGTCGTTTTTCACATTTGCGTAGTAGTCATTGTTGGACATGACGAGACGAGACTTGAATCTTTTTTCCTTTTTCTTCCAAAAAGTAGACACTTTGGTGATGGACGCTACACCAGTAAGTCAGCTATGCGTATGAATGATTGCTGAGTAGAAATTTGAATGGTATGTATACGGCAAAGTAAATGTGGGTATGCATACCGAATATAATAATTTCAACGTAGTGAATTGGTTGGTAATAATTTTGGTAATTTTATGTTGTTAGTTGTTATGTCAAATTCTTGCTAAGGCCTACTAACGTTACATTGGAATTCCGCGAAGAACGAACTATCAATGGCGCGCAAAACAAAAATTGCTGATTAGAAGTGTATTATGTGTATTATATATATATATATATATATATATATATTATAGTTCTGTTTATTCTGTGTGACACGCTACCTGTATTCATATCTTTATATATATATTAGTTCGGTTTATTCTGTGTCTATAGATTATATAAATAATATATGTAGGACTATATAAATATATATATATATACATTCCTATTATTCATTATAGTAGCTGCCACTTTGCACCTAATACCTGAGAAAGGACAGAAAGCTAGCAGATGACTCGCCACTGCTGCCTGAAAACAGCAATTGCTTACATTGCTTGATTAGATCTGACTCTTGTCTTGCTCAGCCTGCATCAGCTCTTAACAAATAGACTGCTGGGACACATATTATATGGCCCCTTAAAAAATTTAAGTTCTGCTCAACGCGTGTTTTACATGATAGGAACAGAACATCTTGAAAAATCTCGAAGGAGAAAAATTTAGAATAATTTGTGTACTTGTGTACAGGTTCATGTACAGTGGTTATTGCCTAAATTGCTGCGACATACTGTAGATAGTTTCATTTTGAAAGAAATACTTGAATAACGTCGAGGAAACAAGATTTAGTCTCTACAGCTCAGCTCAGCTCAGCTTTGTATTATTATTCAATCATCGCGATTATCATTCTCCCTTAAGAAAGTAGAAACACACCGTTATGAGCAAAAGGAATAACATTTCTTCTTATATTTATTTAATAGCAATACAGTGTTATATATTATATATTATTATTGACCACAATATTGAAAGTAAAAATGCTACGATATCGAGACCGTTCTCGCAACACATTGTTTGATTCACGCTAAACCTACACCTGGCGTTAGTCCCCCCGGACTGTCGTGACCATCTGGAGTACATTCTTCATCTTCTTCTGAAATCGTACCATTCTTGTTTATCTCTGTTCTCTGGCTAACATACTCATTATACTGGGTATCTCCCTTGAATGGTCGCTCTCCGATCAGATCAATAATATCATCGTGAGTGATCGTTTCCTTTTCTAGTAGCATTTTTGCAACTTTCTCTACCTCCTCTTTCTTATCTTGGATCAATTCCACCGTCCGTTGATAGGCAGCATCAACAATAGCTCTGGCCTCTTCATCCATGGCCTCTGCGGTAGAATCACTGTATGGTTTATCACCAGGCATACCATCATCATTTTGAGGGTATGCCAATTGTCCTACACGAGAATTCATTCCATATGTTTGGATGGTGCTGTATACCATTTGCGTGACTCGTTTCAAATCGTCCGACGCACCTGTGGTTACTCGTCCAAAAAAAACATCCTCAGCTGCGCGTCCAGCTAAAGTTTTGCAAACAATATCCATAATTTGTTCTTGCGTCCGCAAAAATACTTCTTTTGGAAGATACTGTGCAAATCCAAGAGCTCCACTCGCTCGAGGAATAATGGTAACCTTCAAGAGAGGATCGGCATGCTCTAGGAACCACCCTCTGTTTAATCACGTAAAGAAAGAGATGAAGGACATCCATGAGGTGCTAAAACAAAATCTTATACACACACACACACACACATTTTGATTTAAGACAAAAAAAGAAACGGTCACACATATCAAACTTACGCCACTGCATGACCTGGAATATGTCCACCAACAAAAGGAAAAAAAGACAAAGGGAAACATGTTAGAGTCATTAATTCTGAGTTGTGAAACCATAAATGTTATGTTTCTATTTCATGAATAAAACAGAATGGAAAGTTCACACAGTAAGTTAGATTTAGAAAATTTCAATCACTTTTTGTGCTTACCGGCTTCATGATATGCTACGATTTTCTTTTCACGATCGCTCATAATCTTATTTGATTCTAGACCACCGATGACTCTATCCGTAGCCTTTTCGAAGTCCGGAAAGGAAACGCTTTCGCCCTTTCGACGAGCCGCTACGATAGCAGCCTCGTTGCACAGATTGGCAATGTCCGCTCCTGCAAAACCAGGAGTTAGCCCAGCTAATCGACCAGAATAATGTTCCGTCTCACCTTCCAACGTTAAGCCCTTCAGGTGTACGTTAAATATTTCCTTGCGACCCTGTAAGTCAGGTAGGTCAACTGTAATTTGACGATCGAATCGACCGGGTCGGGTAAGCGCTTGATCTAAAATATCGACCCGATTGGTTCCGGCCAAAACAACCACACCAGTCGTGGGACTAAATCCGTCCATTTCGACAAGTAATTGATTCAGTGTATTTTCTCGCTCATCGTTTCCACCAGAAAAGCCCCCTCGACCACGCTGACGACCCACGGCGTCAATTTCATCTATAAAAATAATGCAGGGGGTATTAGCTCTTGCCTCCTTGAACAGATCTCGAACTCGTGATGGTCCAACCCCGACGAACATTTCTATGACTAAAAAAGGGAAGAAGAAGAAAAAACATCAGCGATGAAAAGATCAGCGATGAAATACATGTGAGACTCCTGAACATGTGACACAATTTCCACAAATCGAACATCGACGTAAATATTCTCTTCGAGGCAAAAATTATTAATATAACTTACACTGGTGTATGAGTTGTTATTGTTGTTGATGCATTTCGATGTCGATGTCGATGTGTAGGGATTCGATTCGATGTATGTTGGGGGTCGGTAGAGAAAGCAACACAGGGAGGAGGGAGTGAATTGGGAATTGAGAGAGAGACGGACGGTTGGTTAGAGATCTGCTGTATTCGAAATGCAAAAAACTGCTTTATCGAGAACACTCATTAACGTACATCTGATCCACTTATAGAATAAAATGGAACTCCCGCTTCACCAGCTACAGCTTTTGCTAACAAAGTCTTTCCCGTTCCGGGTGGACCACACAGTAGCGCTCCCTTGGGTATTTTGGCACCTAGTTTAGTAAATTGTCTACAATAGATTTCAAAAAACGACAAAGAGAGTAAGAATTTTGTTTTGTGTTTGATCTGATAGATATACAACCCACACACGTAATATAATATAACATAACATAACATAACATAACACAGCACAGCACAGCACAACTTCGCTAAACTTACTCAGGCTTAGATAGGAATTGAACGAATTCCATCACTTCCTGCTTGGCTGCTGTGCAACCAGCCACGTCGTCGAAATTTATATTTACAGTTTCTGGATTAACTTTTTTAGCGTTTGACTTGCCTAATCGATGAAAGAGAGAATGATAGAGGAAGAGCAATGTAATTTTTATAAACCAAGAAAATATCTTTAGATTTCGTGTACGAAGCACAACACGCACGCACACATACACATACACTCATATAGAAACACACGTCTATTAAATAAAAACTAACCGACTTGAAAAATTCCACCCATTCCACCACCACCTCCCGCACCACCACCTGCAGCACCTCCTCCCATTAGTCCTCGTGAATAGTAAAACAAAATAGCACCGAGAGCCAGCATGGGTGTGACCTTGATAAATTCTTGTAATAAGTTAACTTCATTGACGTATTGTACTGGCACCCATTCTCGAGGATGTACGTCGGATTGAGCCTTGCTAAGTTTCTCTTCGAAAGATTCGACGCTTCCGATATAAAAGTGATATACCGGTGTGCTGTTACTAGAAGAAGAAGAACCAAGGGACTCCGAAGCAGAGGATGATGATTCAATAGTATTGCTTGTCGTTGATGATTTCTTAAATTCTAAAATTGTGTTGTCCGCTGCATGTCCACCATCTCGTCGAGAACGATTGGATCTACTATCCCCAGCAGAAGAAGATGACGATGACGATGACGATGACGATGACGACGACGATGACGACGATGTTAACGTGTCATGATTATTGTGCGGTATACCCTTGCTTCCGGGATACAAAATTACACGCGCGAGATTGTTGTTAACAACGACGATTTTATCTACCTGTCCAGAATCCAACAAGTGATTTCGAAAATCGACAAACGTAATTTCTCCACCGTTACGACCACCTTCATTACCATCATCGTTAGATTTAAGGAAACCGTTCGCTGCCGTTACCAAGAGTAAGAGAGCAATCATAGCCGGTATATTTTGCGGGTCGTTGTCTCCAGGAGGGGGGATTCCAGAATATCTTTTTTGTCGCTTCTTCTTCTTGTCCTTCCCTCCATCTTCATCCTTCGTCTTGAATGTTGCATGTTTAGTTTTAGAATTTTCAGATGTTTTTTTGCCTGCTGTCGACGATGATTCAGTTTCAGAAGAAGACACACTCTCACCAGCTGTAGTGCCTTCTTTTTGTTTCGGAAAGAAATTTTCGAATCCCTTAGGAATTTTTGTCAGCCAAGTCGACAACAAGTCGGACAAGTTGTTGTTGTCATATGGAGATGGAACAGAAAAAGAAGACGGAGTAAGAACGGAATTGTTGTCTTTTATTGTATATTGTTCCTCCCATCGAATCGCTGTGAGCGCGGCACCGGAAGATTTCGAAGGAGGTAGAGGTCTACGACGAAATGAAGAAGAACTTGCGAATCGTTTATTACTCCTCTTTATGTGTCGAAGAAATATTTGTGTCGTCATATTCAAAAAATCGGAACGTCGGTCACTGTAGTGCTTTCAATATTATCCACTCAATAAAGATTCTACAGCCAGGAATGATCCACTGCAAAACCCTTTCCAATGGTTTCTTGAATGTTTTTTGTTTTTTGAAGTAGTCTCTTCGGATCGTTCTTTCTTTTGTCAAAGTGAAAAGTTGTTTTGTTTCTCGGGTCTGTTGTGGATGTGCATACTACTTATTATGTGTATGTTACCATGACAGGTTTCGTTTTGAGTGAGTCAAGTTTGTAATCGTGCGTTGATGATTCATTCTTAAATTTCCCCTAGCTAGACTAACTTAGCTTTTACACTGACTAAGTAGTGTATTTTGTATTTTGTATATTTAGCTCAAGAACCCAAACACCCAGCTAATTGAAACTATTTATTTATTCAATTAGCTAAGTTTGTTAGCCACAAAAAAAACTACTACTTCAAGTAGCATAAATAAATTTTATTCTTGTTCTACATAAGACTCAGTAAGTGTAGTAGTGGAGTGGTGAACATCTAACTGGTTGTATGCAATGGGCCTGGGTTCGAGTCATGCTGTGGTTTAATTTTGTAGCTTTTGGTCAAGATATTTTTATTATTATCATCATTCAAAGTTTTTCATTTTTTTTATAATTTTAATATGAAAATTAACGCGTGTTTTTTACTAGTAAAAAATACTACCAAATACCTTATTGCTGAAAAGCTGTTAAATACTAACCTTT
>Ga0115007_10002200_pt1 | contig 12119 bp, 9 predicted proteins | sample ArcOceMetagenome_2_FD_87166 | JGI IMG/M metagenome (GOLD analysis project Ga0115007, IMG submission 87166) | Marine eukaryotic phytoplankton communities from Arctic Ocean - Arctic Ocean ARC135M Metagenome | ecosystem: Environmental > Aquatic > Marine > Oceanic | place: Arctic Ocean | collected... | reverse complement strand
CTTGGCCAGGGGACGGCTGCTCGGCTAAAATAGCTAGCCATGCCCTGCTTGTCCCGGACCACTTTGACCACATTGGGATTTAAGAAATCTTCTAGCCGCTCAATGGGCTCGCAGAGTGTCGCCACCCCTGCTTCAAGGTTTTGTGCAAGATTCTCAGCCACCTGATTAATCACCGCTGGGGGAATTAACGGCTCGTCGCCCTGCACGTTGATCACTAATTGGTCCTGCTCAAAGCTCAACAACCGAGCCACTTCCTGCAGTCGGTCGGTGCCAGACACATGGTCCGCTCGCGTCATGCAGACCTCGGCGCCAAAGACTTTGGCAGCCTGCTCTATGCGGCTGTCATCTGTTGCGATCACCACCCGCTCGGCATGGCTCATCCGCGCCTGTTGCCAGACTCGCTGAAGCATAGATAATCCCGAGATATCACGTAGCGGTTTGGCGGGCAGCCTTGTGGAGGCGTAGCGTGCCGGAATAATAACAATAAAACTCATAGAGCTAGCTCCTCTCAGATGAAGTCAAGTGTGCGGCCTGTATCAGTCGATCAACGAATACTGGTGCTACCAGCATTTCAACTTCCAGCACCCATAATGTGTCAGCTACGGTATCAGTATATTTTACCGCGTCTTTGGCCGTTATAATGACCGGCAGGCTGTCGTTAAAAGTAAGGTCAGCCAGATATAACTGCTGATGATCATTAATCCCCGTTAAGTCCACAGTCAAAGCGAGACTTTCCAGTGTTGTTGCGAGCCGTTGCGGATTTCCTATTGCGGCGACTGCGTGAACAGCAATACCCTCAGACCACTCAGAGGCTATGATGCACCGGCCCGAGGCTAGATGGCGGAATACGCTGGGGACTATCTCTATTGATTCCGTGGCAAACCCCTCTTCAGAGAACCTACCAGTAGACCCATTGACCAGCACAAAATCGACCTCCCGCAACCGTCTTGGCGGTTCCCGCAGTGGCCCCGCCGGTAGGCAGCGCCTGTTGCCTAGACCCCTGGCGCCGTCAATAACGGCTATTTCGACATCACGATGCAGTCGATAATGCTGTAACCCGTCGTCACAGAGCACTAGATCACAGTCATGGTTGGCAAGTAAATCATTTATCGCCTCGGTGCGCTCTGGACCAACCACCACAGGGCACTGACAAGACTGGGCAATTAATAGCGGTTCGTCTCCACATTCAGCCGCACCTATCTGTGTTGTAACGTCGAGAGGGTAGCGCTCCGAACAACCACCATAACCGCGACTGACGACCCCAACCGCGTAGCCTCGGGCTATAAGCGCCTTCACAAGAGCAATGATTAAGGGGGTTTTACCACTGCCGCCAACAGAAATATTGCCAACAATGACCACCGGTACAGCAAATGGTTTACCCTGGTGTTGAGCCTGTAATCTTGATCGACGAAGAGCTGCCAATGCACTAAATAACCATTCTAGTGGAACCAGAAAAACTAACCACCAGCGACTGCTGTACCAGGCATTAACGAGGATCTGTTGGATGCTGTTTGATTGGGCCGCCAAGGTCAGTCGGCCTCAAGCTCGTTAAATTGATTGTTGTAAAGTTGCGCATAGCGACCGCTGGCGGCTAGCAGCCCCCGATGGTCGCCCTGCTCAATAATACGCCCAGCCTCCATTACCAGAATAATATCTGCTTTTTCAATCGTGCTAAGACGATGCGCTATCACAAAGGTAGTACGATCTTTAATCAACTCTTCCAGCGCAGCCTGAATATGGCGCTCAGAATCTGTATCCAAGGCTGAGGTGGCTTCATCCAAAATAAGTACAGGAGCATCCTTCAACAGCGCACGCGCGATGGCGATGCGCTGTCGCTGGCCACCAGAAAGCATCACACCATCATCACCAATATGGGTCTCATAGCCCTCGGTCAATTGCTCGATGAAGTCATGAGCGTGAGCCAAGACTGCGGCAGCCTGAACCTGCTCTGCACTGCAGCCTGCGAGCTCGCCATAGGCGATATTATTGAAAATAGTATCATTAAATAGGGTCACATTTTGACTGACTATCGCTATATGCTTGCGCAAGTTAACCAGAGAAAAATCATTTACGTCGACATCATCAAGAGAAATAACGCCCTGATTAATATTATAAAATCGTGGAATTAGACCTACCAACGATGTTTTGCCGCTACCCGAGGTACCCACCAACGCAACGGTCTGCCCGGGTGATACGGTAAAATTGATGTCATTAAGGACCTGTCGATCTGCCGTACTGTAACTAAAGTTGACATTTTTAAACTCAAACTTACCCCGAACTGTTTCGAGCTCTATGTCGCCGGTGTCCAATTCAGATTCGTCGTCGAGAATCTCGAAAATTGAGGCTGCGGCCGCTATGCCTTTTTGTATCTCGCTGTTAATACCGGTCAGCTGTCGAATAGGCTTGATCAGCATACCCGAGGCGACCAAAAAAGTGATAAAACTACCGGTCGTCATGGTAGTTAAAATAACAGGATTCAACATGAACCCGGCAATGGCGGCAAATGCTAGCGAGACAATTAGCATTACCAATGGGTTGCTAAGACCCTCGGTCAGCGCCATTTTCATGTTCTGGCGACGATTGCTCTGACTAGCCAGATCCATGCGGGCAAGCTCTGACGTCATTGCGCCGAACATACGGACTTCTTGATAGCCACTGACAGCCTCTTGGGTGACATGGGTTACATCCCCCATTGCCGACTGGATACGTCGACTAATAAGGCGAAAGCGTTTACTCACGAGGGTCACCAAAATAGCAATGACTGGCATTACGGCAATAAAAAACAATGTCAGTTTCCAGTTTAAATAAAACAGATAGCCAATCAGCCCCACTACCAGACTACCCTGCTGCAGTAGCGTTTTTAATGCGCTTGTTCCGGCTTGCGCTACCTGCTGCACATTGAAAGTGACGAGAGAGACTAGGCGCCCCGCCATTGATTGGTCAAAAAAGCGAAAAGGGAGTAATAGGTACTTCTCAAACACATCGCCGCGCAGTGAATGGACCAAATAATTCGACACATAGGCCAACCAATAACTGCCGATGAGGTAGCCAACACCTCTAATCATACTCACGGCCATTAAAAAAATCGGAATAATCAGCCAACTTGAATCAATGTCAGAGTCCGCAAAAAACACCTCGACGAAGAACGCCGTCATACCGGTGGAGGGGAGAGCCTGCTGCGCTGCAGAACCAGTCAACGTCCCTACGGTATCGGTGATATAGCCCAGCAGATCGACAAAGGCAATTTCGGCGGCGGAGTGAAGGACCAAACCGAAAACACTGAGCAAAAATGCTAACCAGTAGCGGGCAACATAGCTCAGTAGTCTTTTGTAGGTCTTAACTCCGCTGGGCGCAGAATCTTCTGTCATATAGGTATTACTCTTGTTGTGTGGTGATATTCAACGCCTGACGCGGCACCTAGCGACTACATTACTGCGATATTTTACAACTGGTTTACTCTCAAGATACCGCCAGTTATCCTTAGGCTAGAACAAAATATCGCGGCAGTAATTACTTATGCGTCCCTAGCACTCTTAATCCTCCAGTTACCACATCGTGGCAATTGATACACGAGTTGTCCTTACAATTTTAAGTCTACAGCCTCGGGGGTAACCGAGCGGCATCACCCGTCTCATACGACCCCTGAGAGCAATCGTTGATCCCCAGACTGACCTCTAGTTTTGTGCCCAAATGGTCGTGAACCTTATCATAAACTAAGCCAGTACTACAGTTGCTAATACCTCCTATCATCGCCACCAGCGGTCAGGTTGAAGCGATCTTTCGGTGACTACATTAAGCTGCCCTTGCTGATCCCATGTGAAACTAACAGCCCCTTGCAAAGAGGTCAGCCAAGCCGTACTGTCGACCCGAATATATCGCTGCACAACATCTGCATGAGGATGACCAAACTGATGGCCATAACCGCTGGAGAACACCACATGCGCGGGTCGCGTTCCCGCGACAAATCTCGGAGAGGATGAGGTCTAACTACCATGATGGGGGGCAACTAAAAGACTTAACCGGTGATCCTTGAGATCAAGCTGCTTTTCGACTTCGCCCTCAATGTCTCCCGCCAGCAGAATTCGTTGATCGCGCCACGTAATCATCAACACACAGGAGCTATTGTTACCCTTTTGAAAACCGTCTTTGCTGGGGCTTAACATATCAAATCTAACTCGATCTTGGCCCTCACCCCAGTGCCAGGTGTTCCCCGCAATACAGTGTGCAAATGCCCCTGAGCCATACCCAGGCCCTACTTGAATATCGTTCACGCCGACATCAGCAACCAAAGCATTAAAGCCGCCACTGTGATCTGCATCCTCATGGCTCAGAATCAGCAGATCGATACGGTTGCGCCCATGCCGTCGCAGGTAGGGTGTAATAATTCCGCTGCCGGCATTAAACTGATCGCTATAACTGGGACCGCTGTCATAGACCAGCAGGTGATTGGGGGTCTGTACCACAACGGCCAACCCCTGACCTACATCCAACACGGTCACTTTTAGAGGCGGGCCAGGTTCTGAGCCAAATAGCCCTGCCAAAAGCGGCAATCCACAGAGCCAACGAGCGGAGAGCCCCCTGGGCAACAGCGCCCCCAATACGGCCAGCAGGGCCGCTGCCAGCAGCCAAGCACTGAGTGTTACGGGTGCACTAATAAAGCCAACCGAATTGGGCAACCAATCAAGTAGTAACCATAGCCAATTCAGAGAGCCACTCGCCAACTGCCAGCAGAGGCTGCCCGCCGCTGGGGATAGTGGCAACAGTAGGATGCCAATGAGAGTCAATGGAACCGTGACCAGAGATACCCAGGGCACCGCTAAAAGATTCACCATGGGAGCCAGCCAGGAGAACCTTCCCATAAAAAACAATAACGGCAGTGCCATTGCCACTAGCAGGGCGAGTTGCGCACTTAGTGCACGTATATAAGAGAAACTTTTGCCCGTTGATTGCCAAGGATTAAACCACCAGATCAGGATGGCAACAGCGCTAAATGATAACCAAAACCCGGCATTTAAAATGGCCAGCGGCTGCGCTATTGCAATCAGCAATAGTGCCCACACAAAACAGGCCCAGGGATCGATGCGTCGATAGAGTAACTTGGCGATCATGACAACGGAGACGGCAATTATTGCGCGCTGAGTAGGCAGCGAAAACCCAGCTAACAGGCTGTAGGCCAGCCCTGCCGTCAAGCCCACAAAAGGAGCCATCCACCGACTCCCAAGGGTTTGGTCGACTCGGCTAGGAAACAACCAGTGAAGCGGCAGTATCAATCGCCCCAACGCAGCACCTAATTTAAATCCCAAACCCGCTATCAGCCCTATGTGCAGCCCGGAAATAACCAAAAGATGAACGATCCCTAACCGAGCTAGATCGTCCCACCACTGGCCTATGGGCTTTTTGTCACCAATACTCAGTGCCAGTACGGCAGCGGTACCCCGCGGCGATAGCCCGGAACTGATGATCGCCTGTCGGATCTTGTGACGATAGCGATCAATGGAAATGGGCAGCGAGTCAATCCGCTTGTTACTCGCAGACTCTCGAATATAACCCGTTGCGGAATAGCCCTGCTGGACTAGCCAGCTTTGATAATCAAAGGCACCCGGATTACGGAAGCCTCTGGGTCGCCGCAGACGAACAGTTAGCTGCCAGCGCTCCCCAGGGGATACCTCGGTGCGGGGTTCCTTAAACTGATACCAGCTCAACAGCACCGATGTTATGGGGATTTCAATCGCCTCATTCGATTTTAATCGCGCTGATTCTACCGCCATGCGAAAGCGGCTATTGGTCCTATTGGTTTCAACGAGACTGTCTACCAAGCCTGTGATAACAATTTCCTGTTTATTAAGCAACTCCGGTAGCTGATGCTGCAGATACTGCTGTGCGTCATAGATGCCCCAGCAAGATCCCCAGCCAATACACAGTGCTAACCAGGCGCTCTTTTTATAGCGAATAGGTAACTTGATGGACAGTAGCGTGGTAATCGCTAGCGGCAACATTACGATTCTGAGATCCGGTAGCATTGGCCACCAGACAACTGAGAATATGCCCACACTTATTGCGATAAGGTAACGCATTTGAGATCCCTACTTGCAGATAGCGTCCAGACTGTTAAAGTCGCAGCGACTGCCTTGTCACTTTAGCAACACAGAATGTTATAGGTAGTCTAGACAGACTGGCAAACTCAGGGATAACGGCGTCCGCATTTACATGAAAAATCTATTGATTATCTATCACAGTCAAAGTGGCAATGCCGAGCAGATGGCCCAGGCAGTTTTACTCGGCTGCCAACTCGAGTCCGATATTGCGTGCCGGCTAGTTCGTGCCTTTGATGCGCATTTGGACGATCTTCTGTGGGCCGATGGATTACTCTTTGGCACGCCTGAAAACTTTGGCACCATGAGTGGCGCACTAAAGGATTTTTTCGACCGGACCTACTATCCTGCCGAGGAGTATCAGCTCAACCTGCCCTATGCGACGTTTATTAGCGCGGATAACGATGGCACCGGTGCAGACCGGGATATTGACCGCATTAGTAAGGGCTATCCCCTGCGTAAAATTGCCGAATCCTTAATCGCCAAGGGCAAGGTTACCCCGCATCACATTGACCAGAGTCGAGACTTTGGCCATGCCATGGCTGCCGGATTGGCGCTAGGTATATTTTAAATACCCCACAAAAGAGAGGACGAAAAGTGAGTAAAGCGTTGGTGTTAACAGGCGGCGGCGCTCGCGCAGCCTATCAAGTGGGCGTATTGAAGGGCGTAGCCGCTATTTTACCCAGGGCTATCTATAACCCCTTCCCTATTATATGCGGCACCTCAGCGGGAGCCATCAATGCCCTGTCCATTGCTGCCAGAGCTGGGCCATTCCGATTACGAATGCGAAAATTAGAGCATATATGGCATAACCTACATGCCTCCGACGTCTACCGTACCGATGTGTTGGGCGTTGCTACCAATGCCTTCCGCATCTTGGTATCACTGTTCTACAGCGGTTTTTCTGCTGGCCGACCCCTGTCGTTGTTAGATAACAGTCCGCTGAGACAGTTGCTGAAAAGTTATGTTCAATTTGATTATCTCGACACCGCGATAGACAATGGCGAGCTTGAAGCTATTGCCATCAGTGCGATGAGCTACGCCTCTGGCCAGTCGGTAACCTTTTTTCAGGCCGCAGACTCTATTAAACCTTGGAACCGTGCTCGACGGCGCGGCAAAAAAATCGCGCTAACCATTGATCACCTCATCGCTAGCACCGCCATACCTATTCTTTTCCCCGCGGTAAAACTGGACGGCCATTATTTTGGTGATGGAGCCGTGCGGCAGTTGAAGCCGATTAGCCCCGCTCTCCACATGGGTGCTCGCAAATTATTCATTGTCGGCGTTAGTGATAACGCCGCACAAAGTGACCTGAGCTCTGAAGCCGAGCAGGCACCTTCAGTGGCTCGCATTATGAGCCATATGTTTAATAGTGCGTTTATCGACGCTGTAGAGAGCGACTTAGAAACCCTAAGGACCATTAATCGACTGGCTTCGGCACTGCCGCAGTCGCTGAAAGACATTAATGGCATAACTGATTTAAATGCGGTAGAAGTAATGTCAATATCCCCTAGCCAGTCCATTGATCGAATAGCTGAAGAACATATTGATGAGCTGCCTAGATCACTAAAGCTGTTTTTAAAATTAACTGGCGCAACGGCTCAGGACGGCGGTGGCAGCGCTGCTAGCTATTTGCTATTTGAACCCGGGTTTTGCCAACAACTCATAGAATTAGGCTATCAGGACGCGCTTGCTCAAGAAAGCTCGATCCTTGATTTCTTTTCTCTGGACAAGTGAGTCATCATCGTCGTGCATCGATCAAACTATAACGCCTACCGGCCCCGCGAGAAACCTTCTCCGATGCTCAAGTAACTAGGCTCCAGCGACACGAGAGCGGCGCGAGTGGCAGTATCAACATCGCCTAAGATGGTAAGGCGAGATATGGTAGCTGCTGCTATCAAGCGTTCGGCGTATGGCCCTGATGCCTCCATATGATCAATTAGCGCGGTCGAATCCCGGTACCGCTCATTAATAATACAGCGAGTCTTATCCTCATTAAAATACCATTCATAGACAAGCGTGCCGGGCTGCGTTTCGGCCAAAGCCACCATTTCGCTCATCAGCACCTTGAAATCGGCCGCCCGTTCTGGGTTAAGCTCCAGTTCCAGCAACCAATGTATCGACGCCGATGCAGCTGCTGAGTGCTGGCTGTCGTCGTCCAATGATACCTTGTCGGCAGCGCAGCCAGCTAAGACCAGCAAACTAATCGCGATAAGGGTGAAGCGAAGTGTGTACAGCATAACTATTGATTTCTCAGTGCATAATGGTAACGGCAGGTAAGCAGCCTAGTTTATCGACAAGCATACTGCGTGGCGGATGACATTAATGCGCTGTAGGATTCATTGCAACCGGTAATTAATTTTAACTCGAGTCTGTTGTCGAATTATTTCTTCGATTAACACTGCAAACAGTTTGGTTCTAGCCAGGCAGTGTAATCCAGCCGCGCAAATAGGCTATGGTCGCCGTGCGACAGCAATTACTAAAACGTATGCAAAAGAAGACTCCAAAAAGAACAGTCGACCTTACACGCGAGGTACTCTCTGACGCCCTTAACAAGCGGGGGCATGGAAGAACCTTAAAAGCTGTTCACCGCAAGCCCAAACCAGCCGACAAGTTAAAGCAACCACAACTGATAACTAATGTTGTGATTTAGCGCCTGCGCGATGGGATGAATGTTCGTTTTAAGCATAATTGTTATCAGGAAACATTTTCAGTAATAATCGAGAGTCAAAAACACCGCAGGTCGAGCTTAATTTGAGTGCCCATTTGACCTCGACTTGCCTCCCTATTGAACACTCTCAGCTGGGCCCTGTAGCTGCTGATCAACAATTGAATCATGCCTTGCGTAATACCAGGCAAAAAGTGCCTTAGGTGCCTTTTATTGTCCAATAAGAACTGCGCCGTGAACGCTATTAACGCGACCTTAATATCGGATTTTATTGTCACTATTAGCGACTATAGAGCTATACTCAGCCCTTAATTTGCTACTGCTTGAATCAAGGATGTTACATGCATTTACTAGAAAGCCCGATCAGATCTGAAGAGCTATTAGGCAAAACTATCAATATAAAATATCGGTTTTACGCATCATCATCTGAGCCACTGCAACTAAAAGAACTACTAGTAATGGCCGATCAAAATAACGATCATCAACTCATTGAAGCCTACCATAATCATTCTCTAGGTTATGCAGATAGTGGCGGCAGTCTCGATCTTCGGCAACAAATCGCTACGTTATATGGCGATAATATCAGTGCCTCCAATATTGTTGTTTTCCCAGGCGCACAAACCGGTATGACCCTCAGTGCTCAGGCTTTACTACACAAGGGAGATCACGCCATTGTTATTACGCCCAGTTATCAATCACTAGAAGAAAGCGCTAAATTGGCGGGTTGCGAAATTTCCCGAGTGAGTCTGTCACCTGATGCTAACTGGCAATTAGATATCGCTGACGTTGAGGCGACCATTCAAAAAAATACTCGATATATCACCCTCAATGATCCGCACAATCCCTCCGGCGCATTACTCGACTATGACACCAAACTCGCTCTCATCGGCCTAGCTGAAAAGTATGACCTACTAATATTCTCTGACGAAGTGTATCGCCTGTTAGAGCTAAATCCGAGCGAAAGAAGTCCCTCAATGGCAGAGCTCTCTGATCGCGCCATTGCACTAAGCACAATGTCTAAACCTTGGGGAGCCGGAGGCACTGGAATAGGCTGGGTGGTCTGCCAAGACAGCATCATATACAGTCAGTTATTGCAGGCTCAACATATTTATGCCGTTTGTTTTTCTCGAGCAGGGGAAATCCAAGCCATGATGGCGCTGCGATGCTCTACCGAAATAATCAATAAGAATCTGACCATCATTGCCAGAAATCTGGCACTACTAAAGCAGTATTTTGATCTGAACAGCGATCTATTTGACTGGATCGCGCCTAGGGCCGGCGGCACTGGGTTTGTGAGATTCAAAGGGCCCATAACGGCAAATCAATTAGCCGAGCAACTATTAGAAAACGAGATCTTAGTATTTCCATCTTCTATTTTTGATTGCGATGAAAACCTTGGCCAATATTTTCGTATTGGCTTTAGTCGCACAACGATGCCAGCTGCACTCGATGCCTTTAAACGTTATGTCCAAAACCAGAGGTCTGTGTGGCAAACTCAGATTGCGGAGTCATAGATGAACCTATTGCGGTCTATGGACGAACTCAGAGCATTTCTGAGCCCAGCTGAGAACGCGGCCTATTTGTCAGATGCATGGGATGATAATGCACAGATAGACATGGTCTCAGATGAGGTCAAGATGAATTTCACGAACCCTAATCGGGGACATCTATTCATCAAGGGAGGCTATAAGACTGGTCTCGAGCATTTTCTAGTAAAATTTTCTAGCCGATTTGAATCAGTCACCGGGAATCTGGATTCAATCAATCGCTGTCTAATCCTGATCGGTGACGCTCAGACAGGATTGATGACCACTATATTGATCGACCATGGAGATCACAACTCAACCGATAGATGTCAGCTACCTGAGTTTGATTGGGCCGAAATCCAAAGATGCCTCAGCGTCACCGGCGATGACAGTGTCTGGCTGCAACAGAAAGAGGGGTTTAGAGCATTTAGTGCCGGTGAAATAATGGTTCCTCCGGTAATCTACCTGCCCTTTGAGGGCCGTGGCGATCTACATCTAAAGGGCGCTCACAGATATGAGGGCGACCTCTATGTCTTCAAGATTGCCACCGCTTTTCCCAATAACGTTGAGCGGAGTCTGGAGCCTTCACAGGGCATCATGTTAGCTTTCGATGCGCGCACCGCAGAACCCATAATGGTGCTACGAGATGAAGGCCACCTTACTGATCTGCGCACAGCGATCGCGGGTAGAAACGCTGCCGAAGAAATGATGCCCGCCAATGCACTGATGGGAGTCGGTGTTTTGGGGACAGGGGTACAGGCACGGTTGCAGATCGCTTTGTTAAAAAACCTCTATCCCGCATGTAATAAGCTGACAGTCTGGGGGCGCAGCAGAGAGAATACCGTCAACTATGCAAAAGAAGTCGCCGCGATGGGCTGGGATGTTAGTATTGTTGACAGCCCAAAGCAGGTAGCCGATAACAGTAATTTACTCATTACCACCACGGCATCTGAGGTTGCATTGCTCGATGCTAATGACATTAGCATGCAAAACACTGTGATTATAGCGATTGGCGCTGACATGCCTGGCAAGGTCGAGCTGTCACCGGCACTGTTACAGAAAGCGCAGGCTATACTGATTGATTCTATCCCTCAGGGGATAGATCACGGCAATGCCGCGATGGCTATTCGAGATAATATCATCCGCCCATCTGACCTGCAGGAGTTTGGAGACTTTCTAACTAACGGCTACAGAGAGCCAGAGGCTAAAGACAGACTTAGAATCTTTTTGTCCTCCGGAATCGGTGTTCAGGACTTACAAATTGTTCAGTCTGTAATCGAGGGCTCTTGATCCTCGAACGGACTATTGCCACTGCGACCGATGAGTATCCACAAACTCTATTAGCGCAGATAACGCTTTAGGCATATTACGCTCACCATAACCAATGCGAAAATAGTCCTCATACCCTTTAACATCCATCATAAACACATAGGCGGGTTTGATAGAAATGCCTGACTCGGCTAATTGTATACCTAGTTCATCCGACGTCAGAGGCCCTTTGAATCTGACAAAGGCGATGGCGCCGGCATTGGGCCTAACCCATTCAAATAAGTCAGCATAGTCTATAAAAAACTGGTCCAGCAACCTAAGGTTCTGATGAATGATTGACAACTTTTCTTGAAGAATAATATCACTGGCACGCAGCGTCATTATGGCTTGAATTTCACTGGCACGGCTAGGGCAGGTAGAGCCAAAATATTGCGCATCAACAAGCTTCTGCTTCAAATCCAGATCTTGCAGCGCGATCCACCCAATAGTCACGCCACAACCACCCCAAGGTTTTGAGAGCGTACAGACACTTAAGCCCTTTTTATAGCATTCGGCCATTGCCGG
>Ga0115007_10002198_pt1 | contig 12127 bp, 10 predicted proteins | sample ArcOceMetagenome_2_FD_87166 | JGI IMG/M metagenome (GOLD analysis project Ga0115007, IMG submission 87166) | Marine eukaryotic phytoplankton communities from Arctic Ocean - Arctic Ocean ARC135M Metagenome | ecosystem: Environmental > Aquatic > Marine > Oceanic | place: Arctic Ocean | collected... | reverse complement strand
GGTGTTGTCACATCGTTTCGTGATGTGGGCTCTGATGCCACAGAGCAAGCGGCACGTTACCAGATGCAACAACTGGGTGACGCTATTGATGCTTACTATACCGATACCGGTTTTATTCCTTCCCGTGACACTCCTGCTGACCTTTCTTTCCTTTTTATTAAACCAGCCTCAGCCGCGGATTGGAGTATTGATTACCGGCGTGGTTGGCGCGGACCCTATTTAAGTGGCCATAAATACCTTTATGTGGATATAGGTGATGATTTGGCGGCCAATGGAACCAGCATCGATGATAGCAGCAGTGCCGGTGAACCTAACTTAATTGCTTCAGGTGGCGACGTCATCGAATCGGTTATTGCTATTGCTGACCCGTTTGATCATTACCCCGTGGATAATGGCGTTAGTCGCAGTCGTGGTGGATGTCATACCTTAGATTGTCTATTTCAATGGCGCAAAAGTGAGGATGGCTCACCTTTAGATCGCTTTGGCCGGCCTTATCTGGCGATAGATCTTGAGCTTTTGCAGGATAATAGCATTGTGCCAGGGGCTGCCCGCTTAGTGAGTTTGGGGGGGAATGGGATTTATGAGCCGAATAGCTGTGACTACGCTGAAACGGATGACGAGGAAGACGGTTATTGCAGTCAAGATCTTTTATGTAGTAGTAGCGGGGATGATATCGTCTTATGTCTACGTTAATGCCCACTTTATCGATTAACAACGATCCGCGTTGCACTCAGTTTAAGCAGCAAGGCTTCACATTGCTTGAGTTGGTTTTAGTGATGCTCATTATTGGCTTAATCGCGAGTACTCCTTTAGCCTTTATTGATAACCAAGATAATCAGCTTCGTTATGATGAAACCGTAGCGAAAATGAAGCTCATTAAACGGGCTGTTTATAATCAATCGACCTACCAAAACCAGCCACTGTTATCTGGCTTTGTTGTTGATAATGGGGTTTTACCACCTACCAGTGGCACGTCGTCGCAAGATGCTTCTGAGCTATTTCCCTTAATTGCAAAACAAGATATTAACGGAGATCCTTCCATTGTTTCTAACTGGAAAGATAAGAGGATGATTTCACCTTATATCACAATCGTTACAGGGGCCCCTGACGAACAATCAGATTACAAACAATTAAAAGGCTATCAGGGAGGTTATTTAAGTGATGGCCTAGATAGCAATCGAGAGTTTAGAGACGGTTGGGGGCTAGGTTTTGAGGTGGGTAGTACGGCTTCAGGGTCTTATTATTTTGCCTTCAAAGGTGATGATGGAGCTCACCCCTCCCCTTATAACATAGTGGTATCGGGTGCGGTTGAAAGTCTGGATTGGCAAGTGCCGTTAAATCAGTTGGATATCACATTGATCAATAATGGTAATGAAATAAAGACTGTCGCAGTTACTGTTTTTCAGAATAAGGAGGCTATGGCAGATGATGAGCGTTGGCTAACTTATCATTTTGAGGCGGCAGCTTCTTTGGCTACACATTCTCTTTCTTTGGCTGCCGGTAAATGGCATAAAAATGGTATTAGTGTGACTAACCCTGAATCTACCTATATTCCAGCCGGTCAGCATCCTGTTTTTGTACTTGATAGCGTCGGCTCTCCTGAAAAATACAATCGTTTACTGGTTATCCCGCGTTCTACGCAACCATCTTTACAGTTTGAGGTTGATTAATGTTGTCTTTCCTTAATAAAAAAACAGCGGGAAAAGGAATTCTTGTTCTTAAGGTGAATGGTTTTGATCTAAAGGCGACCGTGATTAACGGTAGTCGTAATGAGTTGAAAGTAACGGTCTCTGTTACATCACATAAAGTTGAGCCTGATGCTGCACTGAAAGACGTCTTTGAGCAGCTGCAAAACGTACTGGGTAAAAATATACCGAGTAATGTTCTATTACTGCATATTAGTGCGATCTCTGGCCTTGTTGAAGTCACCGACAGTTTTGATTCTGCAGACAGTAGTAACTTGTTGGAAATGCTGCGCTGGGAGATGGAGGGTATTGTTGCGTCTCAATCTCCCCATTGGGATTTAGGCTGGCTGTTGATGGGACGTGGGTATATTAGCGCTGCTCAGCGTGAAGAGCTGATTGTTTTAGCCATGGAAGAAAAGCAGCGCACGCACCAGATGGGCGATCCAAGCCCAATGCGGTTTGGTGAAGTCGCCATGCGTGAACAGATGGTGTCAAAAGAACAGATTGCTGAGTGTTTACATATTCAGCAAAAGCTACAGTTATCGGACCAGCGATTACTGACCCAGTGGCGTCCACAAGTAACCCTGTCGGTGGATGACAGCGATCTGTCTGCTAGCCGTGATATGGCGAATAAGTATCTGTGTACGGCCATGCCGATTGTTCAACATCAGCAGTGGTTGGATGCGGTCAAAAAAATCAGTGGGTCTAACGGCATTCCGCGCCTAAATTTAAGACAGGTTTACCCTTTTGCTGGCTCAACCATCCCCTTAATTGGCGATAGCTCCGAGACGATTTTATTGACTGAATTTCATCAGGCGTATGTGTTATGTGCTGTGCTGTCGAATCACAGTGTTATCGATACGGTCATGATTAAGTGTTCAGGTAAGCAGTTAGATATTACAGCGGTTGCTGATGTTATGGGGCAGGGTGCGTTTGTTGATATCGAGCGCTGGGTCGTGGCGGATGTTGATCAGGTTTATGCGGAGCAGATTGAATATCTTGAATCGGTATTTCAGCTTACCCCAGAGCCGTTAGCGCGTCACACATCGCTTGATGTATCAGAAGGGAGTGAGGCTCTTTTATGTGAGTTGGGTGCCGTACAGCACTTTTTGGGTCTTTCGCCATTGTTGGTTGCGCCATTAGCGGGTATGCCACCGCCTGATCCTTTTTATCGTAGCCCGCGTTTTAAGGTTGCTATGGCCTTGTTGGCCGTTCCTCTGTTTATTGCTTCTTATGAAGGGTATTACTATTGGAAACTTGAGCAGCTAACCCAGCAGTTGATTGCAAAAGAGGAGCAATTAAATCGTTTTAAAGCCTCTAAGAAAGAGCAGCGTAAAGAGTACGGTGAGGCACAGAAGAACATTGCGTTGTATGAAGAAAAACAGAAAGACCTAGGGCTCCTTCAATCGGAAAAACAGTTAGTGGAACAGGTTATCGTCAAGCGCCAATCCTTTATGTCGCGTTTGCTGCCGGTACTGTCAGAAAGCATTAATGATGGTGTTGTGTTAGAGAGCATAAAAGAGAATCAGTGGTATGAGTTCTCGTTGACAGGGAAAGCGGTCGACCAAGCCAGTATTGATGATTTTAATCAGGTGTTATCTATCAGCTTAGAATCACTGCATATGTATATCGATAAAAGCCCGAGTAACTTCAGCGGTGATGCTGCACGGATGCAGAACGGTGTTTATGCGTTTGAGTTTTTGCTTAAACATCAGGAGGCTCAATAATGATGACTGCGTTTGCGGCAATGGCTCCCCGAGAGAAAATATTACTTCTGGCTCTGTGTTTGGTGTTGGTTGTTGGCGGCTACCTTTTTACACGGGGAGCTGAGTTAAATACTCAGGTGCTGATTTTAGATGAGCAGCTGACCTCCATGGATAAAAAACTTTCGAAAGAGCGAAAAAGCACTAAAAGTAAGGCGCTGCCGGAACTGGATGGTAAGTCGATTCGCGCTAAAGATGTTAAAAAACTGGAACGCTTAATTGAAGAAGAGCAGGCGCTGCTGTCGGGCTTTGGCCACGTGTTTGTCGACCTACGTGATAAAACTCAAGTGGCCAAATTAGTCGGAGAGGTTAACCGCAATGCCAAAGACAATAACCTTCAATTGCTGTCTAAAGTGCAAAGTGAGGCAAACCTTATGCAATTTGTCTCTAAAAAGGCAAGAAAAACGGCGGCCTCCTCTTTGAATAGACCTCTGTATGAGCTTCATTTACAAGGCGGCTACAGCGCGTTGTATGGCTTTATTCAAAAGTTATCTACGCTGGAATTTTCTGTGGTGCCTATCAAAATCCAGGTTAGCAGAACGGAGCGCACAGCCATCGGTGGTGGACGTGTTTTAGATATTCAAATAACACTGGCCTTGTAATGAATAGTCACTCCTATACACAGCAGTTCGAAACGCTATTGGCTTGTATGTTGGCGCAGGGCGCTTCTGATATGCATGGCTCTGTTAATGTTGCTCCTGTGTTACGTATTCAGGGGGATTTGGTCGAGCAAGTGCAGTTGCCCGTTTTAGAAAAACATACCCTATTAGGGATGGCTGAAGCGATCTTATCGGTAGAACAGTTTGAGCATTTAACCCACCAACGTAGCTGTGATTTAGGTTATAGCAACCAAAACGGTGAAAGGTTTCGCTTAAATTTTTATTTTGAACGGGGCAACTTAGCCTTTGCCGTGCGGGCATTGAACAATGCTTTTTGTACGTTTGAGGAGTTAGGTCTGCCCGCGCAGTTAGCGGTGATCGCCGGCCAAAAAGATGGTCTTGTCTTGGTGACGGGCACAACCGGTAGTGGTAAATCCACGACCTTAGCGAGCATGATCAATAAGATAAATGAAGAGCGTGCGTGTCACATTTTAACGATTGAAGACCCCATCGAGTTTGTTCACACGAATAAAAAAGCGGTGGTACACCAGCGGGAAGTCGGGGAAGACGTTCTATCCTTTGCCGACGCTATTCGCAGTGCCATGCGAGAAGACCCTGATGTGATGTTATTGGGCGAAATGCGTGACCTTGAAACGATGCACGCCGCTATTACGGCTGCGGAGACGGGCCACCTTGTATTTGCGACCTTGCATACCAATGATGCCGTGGGAGTGATTGATCGTCTGGTGGGGATGTTCCCCGGTGATTTGCAAAACACGGTGCGTCAGCAGCTATCAATGAGCTTGCGTGCCGTTGTCACGCAAACCCTTGTGCAGTCAGCTGATGGTGTAGGGCGTATACCGGTTAATGAGATTTTAATGGTTAACCCTGCTGTTTCTAATCTTATTCGTGAGCAAAATTCGTCACAGATTCGTTCGGTTATGGAAACCGGGCGGGCACAAGGTAATCAAACCCTTGAATATGCGTTGGCATTACGGGTTAAAAGTAAGCTGATTACGCGTGAGAAAGCCTTGCAGTTAACCTCTAGAAAAGAGCAGTTTGAAAACGCGCTCAAGGTGTTAAATAGGTAGCGCTATGAGCATTCGAGGAAAAGGGCTGCTTGAGGCAGCGATTAATCAAGGTTTAATAACGGCTGAGCAGCAAGCGGATGCGCGCTTAATGGCTCGTCGTTTTAAGTTGGATGATGTAACCGCGCTTTGCTACCAGCAGCGGTTATCCCTGAGCAGCTTTTATCATGCCTATGCGAGTGAGCGTGATATGTTGTTTGTGCGCGCGTCTCAGGTTTGTATACATAGAAAACAACTGAAATTAATCCCCCAGAGTTTTATTACGCAGTTCCGTATTTTACCGATTGAGCTGGTGAGTGATGAGCAAGAGGTGATTTATGTGGTTACCGACTCGCCTGAAAATCCAGCCTTAGAAAAGCAACTTCAACGGATCTTTAAAACCGATATTAAATTATGCGTCACTGATCCTGAAACGTTTGAAAGTTGCTTACGCATAGATTTAGAGATCCATACTCCCGAGACCGGTTTTGATGCGGTGGATGCGTTTAAACAGTTGTTAAATGCAGCCTATATGCACCGAGCATCTGATATTCATATCGAGCCGCAAACTGACCATTACCTCATTCGTCTTCGTATTGATGGCCGCTTGCAGCAGTTTGGTAAACGGTTTTCCTTGGCCGAAGGCAGCTCACTGGTAAGCCGAATTAAAGTGATGTCCCATCTGGATATTGCGGAAACGCGTATGCCTCAGGATGGCGGTGCGGATTATGTAACGCCGGTAAATATCGAATTTGAAATGAGGGTCGCAACCGCACCTACGAAGCACGGTGAGCGCGTCACCCTGCGATTATTAGGTACTGACAATCAGCTATTAACGTTAACGCAACTGGGAATGTCATCTGAAAGCTTACGTCAGTTTAGTCGTGTGATCGCGCAACCCCACGGTATTGTGCTTATCACCGGCCCAACCGGTAGTGGTAAATCGACCACACTCTATGCCGCATTAACGCAGCTTAAGTCAGAAAGTACCAATATACTCACGGCGGAAGACCCTGTGGAGATGGTGGTTGAAGGCGTTTCTCAAGTACAGATGAATGCCAAAGTAAACTTTGCTTCCGCGTTACGTAGTTTTTTACGCCATGATCCCGATGTGATTATGGTGGGGGAGATACGTGATGTGGAAACAGCAGAGATCGCGCTTAAAGCTGCGACAACCGGTCATATGGTTCTGTCCACTCTGCATACAAACTCCGCCATTGCCAGTGTGACACGATTGAAAAATATCGGTTTAGAACCCTTTATGATCGCCTCTAGCTTGCAAGGGATTGTTGCGCAGCGTTTGGCGAGAAAGCTATGCCAACATTGTAAATTGGAGATGGAAGCTGATTTTGCTGAACTGGATTCTCTTGGCTTAGACAGCGATCAAACCGTTATGCTTTCCCACCCTCAAGGGTGTTCATTGTGTGACGGAACGGGTTTTAAAGGGCGTATAGCGTTGTTTGAAACCTTATGGGTGGATGATCCACTTCGTGAGTTGATCACACAGGGCGCTGACGAACAGAAATTACGTCAACATGCGCAATATTATGTCAGCCTCGCCCATGATGGGTGTGAGAAAGTTATTCAGGGGCTCACCACCTTAGATGAACTTAAGCACTTAGGGTTAGTAAATCAGTTAGTGGAGGCGGCTAGATGAAGTTCTCCTATAACGGCATCAGTACCTCAGGCGAAGCCCGTAGCGGCAGTATTTCAGCGGTCGACCATGATGCTGCCATTGCTAAGTTACAGCAAAAAGGGATCTATATTACTGACATTCGTGAAAGCGTATCGAAACAGGGAAAAGCGCAACCTAGTGTGGGTTTATGGGATGAGATCAGTGCGTTTTTACCGATTAAAAATTCACAAAAAATCTTTTTCTTCCGACAGTTTGCATTAATGCTTCGCTCGGGGCTTTCCGTGTCAGAAGGCTTGGATATTTTGCGTGGCATACAGCGTGGAGGTATGCGCCGAATCATCGATGATATGAATGACCATATCAGTGCGGGTCGATCGTTTTCACAAGCGATGGAAAAACATGAAGGGGTGTTCACACCTTTAGCCTTACATATGATCCGTAGTGCTGAAGCCAGTGGTGAACTTGAGCCAGCATTAGTGCGTATTGCTGATTTTATGGAGCGACAGGCGGAGATTAAAAGTCAATTAATCTCAACCATGACCTACCCTGCGGTGGTGTTACTCATGACGGTAGGTGTATTTGTGTTTTTGATGACGACCGTTATCCCTAAATTTGCGGCATTCTTTGAAAAAACAGGGCGTATCCCGCCGGCTGAAATGCTACAAATGATAGGTATTTCAAGTTTTATCCACCAATATTGGTGGCTCATTATTGTCGTTCTGACGGTGATATCCATCTCGATCTACCTTGTGTATAAACACCCGAAAGGGCGGCTATGGATCGATTTTATTTTATTAAAAACGCCTCTTATCGGTTCAATGATTTCGGCAACGGCGATGTCCCAAATTACTTGGGGTTTAACCAGTATGCTCCAGAGCGGCATATCGGTTGTGCAGTCGTTGCAGATTATCAGTTCGTTAATTAGTAACAAGGTGATTGCACGGGATATCTCTCAAGCTGCAGATGATATTTTGTGCGGTGATGATATGGGGAAAAGTTTTCGTAAACCCTATATCGAAGGACTGATTCAAGAGATGACGTTAGTGGGTGAGCGTACCGGTAATATGGTGCAAGTAATGGAAGATGCTGGCGGTTTTTATGAAGAGCGTGTGCGTTCTATTACTAAGGCCTTGGCGGGCGCAATGGAGCCTATATCAATTTTATTGATCGGTGGTGTTGTTGGGTATGTCTATTATGGCTTCTTTAAATCAATGTTTGCTGTATCAGGTTAGGTGCTTATGAATTGGTTTGTTTTGTTAATGACGCTTGTTTGTTTTAACACAGTGCATGCGGCAGAGGTTCTCGTTATGAGAGATCCCTTTAGTGCGCCGCAAACACTGCAAAATACAGATGAAGCGGGTGGCGTTAATGGACTACTTAATGCGTTTGGACGTGGTTTTCGTAGTACGCCCGATGATGTAAAGGTGCCAGCATTGCTGTTCAAAGGCTATGTGGACAGAGGGGCAAACCTGCCACCGATGGCATTGATCCAGATTGCGGGCAGCCGTGTGCATATGGTTAAAGAGGGGGATGAGATTAATATTGATCCAACCAACCCCAGACATGCAATCAGAATTACAAAGATATCTCGGTTAAGCCTCACGATTGAGGCTGGGACTTTAGGGCAGATGAAGGTGCTTCGCTAATGGGTAATATGTTTAAAAAAATAGTGTTGGGCTTAGTGCCCTTTGCCTTCGCTTGTTATGCTTCTGCGGCTGCGACGATTTCCGAAATAGAGTTTTCAGAAACACGGCTGGGGGATGTGGTTAGGGTCCTATCTGAGTTATCACAATCAAATATTATTGCCACGCCCAGTGCGATCAATAAAAGTATCACTATACACCTTAAAAATGTTTCGGAGATTGATGCAATTAAGTCGATCTGCCGAATTAGTGATCTGTGGTACCGCTATGATGAGGATACCCGTACTTACCGTATTATGGGGCGTGAAGAGTACACCCGCGACCTTGTTGTACGAGAGAGCCAACGGATTGAGGTATTTAGATTACGTAATGCGAATGTGCAAATTGTTGCCCAAGCGATTGAAGATCTTTATGGCGACCGTGTCGAGTTATCGCTAGGTATTGAAGCAGGGCAGTCCACATCGACATCGAGCCGAAGCAGCAGTCGTTCAAATAGCACATCCGGCCGCTCTTCAAGCAATTCGTCACAGCAACGCTATGGTAGTAATGGCGATGCGAATACGTCGGATTTTTCGGTGGCACAGATCGAACAGCTAACAAGGGAAGGTACCGGCAGCAGCGTGGTGCCATTAGATCCTAATAAAATTCAAGCGGTTACCTTACAGCCTCAGCCGATCTATGTAACCGTGAATAACGAGCATAATATGATTATCGCTCGAACAGATGATGATAAAGTGTTGACCTCCATTGCTAGTTTAGTCAAGCAGATGGACATTCCTGTTCCCCAAGTGATGTTGGAAATGAAGATCCTCAGCATCTCGTTGGGCGAAGATTTTAACTCTATCTTTAATTTCGAATTGGCCCCTTTTGGTAGCAATGATTCACTAACACCGACCTCGTTTGGTAATAATGGCCTCTTAAATTCAGGCTCATTCCTTTACGAATATCTGAATGACCGTTTACGCGCCAATATTGAGTTTCTTGAAGAAAATAAGCGTTTAAAAGTACTCTCCAATCCGATGGTCTTGGCGTCTAATCATCGAGAGGCTGACCTCTTTATTGGTGAAGAAAATATTATGACGCGTGGTTTTACATATAACCCAGCGACAATAGACAGCGGCGTTGTTATCTCGCCGGCTTATATTGAGACGCAAACGGAACTCAGAGAGATCGGTATCTCGTTAAAGATTACGCCGCGTATTAACTCAGATGGTTCTGTCTTATTAGATTTAGAGCAAGAGAGCTCAACCTTGAATCCGGGCGGTGGAACCGTGCCTGTGACGGATGGTACAGGTAATGTGGTAAACCTTTCGATAGATACAATTAACACCTCTCGGTTAAGAGGGATTGTTGCCGCTCAAAATGGTTTGACGGTGGCGGTGGGTGGTTTAATCCGCTCGACGGTTTCAAACAACGAACGTAAGGTTCCCTTTTTAGGCGATGTACCTGTTGTAGGTGCGGCTTTCCGTAGTACGATTGAGGAGGAAGAGGAAACTGAAATGGTGTTGCTGATTACACCGCGGATTTTGAATACCCCCTCGAGTAGCCAAGAGTTAGAAAGAAGTAATAACCGTTTTTATCAGCAGTATAATCAGGGCTTTCCTGCGCTGAAGGAGAAGGAAAAACGCTTTTTTAAAGAGGAAAATAAAGCACTAAGCGTACCGGCTCCACAACCTGCGCCGTTACCACGGGCAACCTCTAATGCAGAGTATACGCCGGAACCCGCGGAGCCGTTAAAGCAACCGAATGCTACAGAGAAATGGTGGGATGCCACCGATGCGGTTATGTTTGATGCAGGTTAAGCCTCTGTGTTAAATATAAAAAGCGAGTCGCTCGTGATACGACTCGCTTTTTTAGGCGGCGTTCTCAAATAGGGCTAGGCTGCATCCCTTTTTGTATGTCCGCCCGTCATATGCTGAACCTCACTACCGGTTAGCCCCTCTCCCGCCAAGGTATAAGCTTTACCAAAACCTTTAACATAGCGCCCACCTGTAGGGGTTAACTTAAAGAGTTTAAAGTCAGATAGTTGGCTGAGTTTATTGATTCTGTCCCCATGCCGTTCAGCCAGTGTATTAATCCCCAAGGTCCAATTTTCATTGTCATAGCTTAATAGCTCAGCGGTTATCGAGTAGTTAATCCGCTTACGGGCAAACAGTTCTTTTGCATCATCTTCGTCCTGAATAATCAGTACCGACGCAACAGAGTTTTCTTGCAGGTTAGTGGCGTGTACGGCCATTTCACTCAGCAAAACATATAAACAATCATCACCGATTGCGAACGGTGAGTATGACGCATAAGGCTCACCATTTTTTCCAGATGTCGCCAGCTGTAGGCTTTTACGACTGTTGATAAAGGTTAAGACCTCTTCTTGCACGCGGGTTTGTAGTGAGTCTTTATTCATGGGGCATTCCTACAGTTTTTTTAAACTAAGCTGTTGTTGGATGTGTTTAAAGCGACTGACTTGGTCGGCGATTAACGTACCGTCCTCGTTTCGTCCTAAAAATACTTTGAATATATTGTTATCGTCTTGGTCTTGGAAATTAAAGGCGTAACTTGCTTGGCCTCGGTGGGGCTTATCTTGAAAGTTAATATGATGAATCCCATTTAAATTGATATGTCCGTGAAAGCCTGGAACTGGGCCTGTTAGGTTGTAGTAACCATGGCCAATTTCACCCTTAGGAAAGGGTCCTTTAAACTCAAATACAGACCCTCCATGTAAAATGATCGTCGTGGTATTACCCCACGTCGCAAGCTCGCTTAATAGGGCTTCGGCAAGATCGCCGGGGAGTTTTGATCCGTCTTCTCTATTCATGACTATGATGCTCTAGGTTAAGTATTAACAGGGCGATTCGAAGGGGGGAGAACCGCCCTGTTAATTGAACGCCTTTTGTTAGAACTTATACGTGGCAGCGAGGGATACTTCGCGGCCCGCTTCATATAGCTCAGCCCATGCCCGACGGTAATATTCGTCCGTGGCATTATTAATTGTGAGGTTGAGCGTTAAGTCCTTAATGGCTTTGGGTTGCCAAGCCGCATAGATATCAGTAATGGTGTAGTCGTCATACACGTCACCTGTGGACAAGTTTTGTTCTTCCGCATATAAGACGCGTACGCCTGCTTTTAGCTGATTATTTAAGAAGCTAGAGCTTAGATCAGCGGACCAAGTATCGGCTGGGATATTGTTAAGCGGGTCGCCTGTAGCCAGATCTTTACCTCGGGTTTGGCCGTAACCTAAGGCTAAATTAATATCGTTTTGGCTGTATACCGCGCTAATTTCAAACCCATGTAGTTTTGCTTTATCAACATTTTCCCAATAGGTATTACCCGGGAAAGGGGACATAGATACGGTTTGCTCAATAAAGTCATCTACACGGTTTTCAAAGATAGAGGTTTTTACCGTCCATGCCTGATTAATCGCCAGTTTCGCAATCAACTCCGTATTGGCCGCTTTTTCTGCGTCTAGCTCTGGGTTGGGTAAAAAGGTGTTACACATACCCGGTCCCATACAAAAATGGGTGCCCGTGCTGTAAAGCTCCTCTGCGGTTGGCGCACGAAATGCCCGATCGTGGCGTAGGGTAAGCTCTAGGTTATCGGTTGTTTGCCAGATCAACGCGGCAGAAGGGGATAGCTCATTATCAGAGCGACTTTGACCTAAGTTTTTGGCCTCCGTTGAAAAATGATCATAACGAGCGCCTAACTCTACAGACCACTTAGGAGATAAGGGGATAATACCT
>Ga0115007_10002196_pt1 | contig 12144 bp, 8 predicted proteins | sample ArcOceMetagenome_2_FD_87166 | JGI IMG/M metagenome (GOLD analysis project Ga0115007, IMG submission 87166) | Marine eukaryotic phytoplankton communities from Arctic Ocean - Arctic Ocean ARC135M Metagenome | ecosystem: Environmental > Aquatic > Marine > Oceanic | place: Arctic Ocean | collected... | reverse complement strand
GGGTGGAGTCGATATAAATACCCCTGATTGAATGAGGCGTTTTTGACTTACGGGTTGAGTTTGACCACCCTTTTGGCACCGTGTTGCAAAATTTGCGTCCTCTGCTGTCGGAAAACCCCCAGCAGCCATACTGCAGAACGTCCCGCGCCATGGCTTGTCTGTGCTCCCGCGTCGCGCCGCATGGCCTTTGGGACCCCGTGACCTCCACTCCCGGCATCCGCAAAGTCCCGTCCCCCAACGGACCGGATGCGGTCGCGGCTGTGGATATCACGACTAGGTCGTTCGCGGGCACCGCGACGAGCGCCCCAGAGGCTTTGCTGGATTGGGCGCTTGGCGATACCCTACGAAACAAATGGGACCATCCCGACCGCGTGAAACACGTGGGGTGGAGCATGAAGGTGGCTATCGGTACCGCGCTGAGGTCGGGTCAACGAAGGGCGGTATTTCTGGGGCTGGACGACAACGGCGAGCCAGGCGCCGCGATCACGGTCCGTTTGATTCCCGGCAAGCAAAACTCCTCCACGTTCGAGTTGTGGAAATACGTAAAAGAGATGGTGTGTTTCTGCGCCGGGTTCCCCTCCTTCGACACCAAAAACGGCATGGACGGACGCATGCAAGCCGCGGATGACGCGATTGACAACTCGCACCGAAAGCACGCCCCCACGGCTCACATAAACGTCCAGCTAATGGCCGTCGCGCCGGAACACCAAGGCAACGGAATGTGTTCGAAACTGATGCGCGCGGTGTGTTTAGTGGCGGACGGCCAAAATCTGCCGGCGTACTTGGAAACGAGCGGGGAGAAAAACGTGGCGGTTTATGAAACGTTCGGGTTAAAAACAGTGGAGCGGGTGACGGTGCGTGACCCAAACGACACAAAGGCAGACACGTTTGACGACTTCTACGCCATGCTCAGGGCTCCGAGTGAGGGTATTGATTTGATTTAGTCTAAAAAAGTAAATAACATTCACCTTCTCGCGCGTACGCGCGTCGCCGGTTTCGCCGGCGCCGCGAGTGCTTTTCGCGCCACGTTTTCCGGGTCCGCCACGAGTGACGAGTCCCGGATTCCCAGGAACTCACCGAGCGGACTCGTTTCGAGTGTCGTGAACAAACTCGCGAAAGGGACCATCACGAAAAAGTGCCACGCCGCGCCCGCCACAAGCCCCAACACCGACCCCGCCGCGACTTGCGCAAAGGAGTGGTACCCGAGGTACACCCTGCTTGTGCTGACCGCGAGTGCGATTGGAACGTGCACCATGACTAAAATCTTGCCGAAGGAATCAAGCACCCGATTTTGCGTTCCCAAATGCGCGGCAGCGCGTCGTCGAAAATTAAGCACCGCAATAGAGCACGCGAACCACGCCAGCGAAGCGTGGCTCGAAGGCATGCCTGAGGTTTTGCAAAAGTCCACCAGCGCGCACGAGTCTGGTCGCGGCTCGTCGATGACGTGTTTCAGAAATTGCGCTAGCACTTCGTTGGCCAAAATACCGACCAGCAGGCCTAGGTCCCACAGCTCGCGTCGCGCGAAGAACGCGCCGAACGTGGCGATGATGACGCAGAACGGCATCAGAGACGCGAGCGCCGCGAAAAACCCGAAAACATCGTCGACGGGGTAACGCACGTACGTCAAGCTGAACGGCTTCATGAACGGCATCGTGGACGTGACGATCGTACTGTCACCTCACCTCACCGCTCCTCACGACGAACTCACGCAAACGCGCCGCGAAAGTGTGGCGCCGACGTGATGAGACGCTTCCGCGTTTTCCGAGACGTGTCTCGAGTTTTTATGTAGCCGTTTGGCCGTTTTCGTAATATAGTTTCGTGGCATTCGCCCTCCTCCCCCCTCGGGATGAGCCGATGGGCACTGACCGTCGCGCCGCCGTACGCGTCGTCGCAGCACACGCGTCCGCCACGTGACTTTCCGGTCGCCTCGACCTCGCGCCCATTCCCCGTGGTGACCGAGCGCAACAAGGCGAACGGGTTGTCGTTCGTGGTCGGGACCGAGACCGCAAATCTCCCGAAATCTCGCCCGTGCCCGTGTCGTGTCGGGGCTTTCGTGGATGCACTAGATGTCTGACAGCGAGAGCGACAGAAGCGAGCTGAGCATATCCAGGTACGACCCCGCGTTTTGGGGTTAGCTTGGAACGTACGCCCGTTCATGCTTCGCGGGGAACATCTCGTCGCCTCGGCGACGGCGAGTGCCGCGCTCGTCCCGTGTCACATTCGTCCCCAATGCTCTTTCCCGTTGCGCCCTTCTTGATTCGCGACTGACACATTGACCCCCCCCTCGCAGTTCCGAAGAACGACACTTAGACCACGTGAAGAAGGGCGACCACCGCGAGTACGCGTCTGCACGTGCGGCGGCGAAGAAAGCGGAAGCCAAGGCTCTACGAAACGAAGACACCGACGCGGACGAGAGCGCCATGTCTGAAGCGGAAACCAGAGCGGAGGAAACCAAGCGCGAGCGCGATGAAACGGAACCCGAGCCGGACACCGAAGCCGAGGCTGGCGGTGATGAGGACGATGAGGGCGGCGACGCGAAGGACGACGAGGACGACGAAGGCGAAGTTTCCGGGTCGGATAAGTTCAGCGACCGACCGGCGACGTCGCCGGATCGGCCGGACGGCGTGCCGAAGCTTAAAATAGACAAGAAGAAAAAAGGCGCCAAGGACGCTGGGAAGAAAGACGCTGGGAAGAAGAAGAAGAAGAAGAAGTCAGACTCAGACGCGTCTGACGCGTCCGAGGCTGATTCCGACGCTCCACGCAAAAAGAAAGCACCCGACTTGAGGCCTCCCGGTCGCAAACGAGGCGAAACGATGCGGAAACTTCACAAAGGCGCCACGCGAAGCGCGCGGGGGTACCGCTCGAGCGACGGGAGCGACGTTTCGGACGGCCTTGACCGGAACTCGGAGAACGACTCGGAGTACGGCGGGTACACGGAGCGGTCACAGTTCGACGGGAAAACAGAGTACAACAAGCTCACCGCCGCGGCGGTTAACTACGGGAAAGACACGTCCCTTGGGAAGGACGGGATGGCGCACAAGCACGAGGATTTACCCATAAAGATGGCGTTTGAGCACCTGTCCAGTTTAGCCGGTATGAGCGCTAAGGTTCAGGACGCGATTGCGAAGTCGAGGAACCTGTTCCAGCGCAGGATGCAGCGCATGGACCGTGGAGTGCTGCACAAAGCGTGGCGAGGGTGGCTCATGGTACAGCTCGGGTTTCAGAAAAAGAAGAACGTTTTGCAAAGGGCGGTGCGAAAGATGAAGCGGCGCAAAACCTACAACGCCTTCCACGCATGGTGGGAGCTTCAGAACAAGTCCAAAAAGGTGGGCGCGATGGGCCAGACCGCGCGACAGGTCGTGGTGAACGGCATGCGCCGACGCGTGTTCCAGGCGTGGCGCGCTAAAACGGCGGATAAGCGCCGGCAGACCATCATGGCTGGCCACACCAGCTCGTTGCGAGACGAGTTTTCCGAGCGCCTCGTGGAAGTCGGGTTACGACAGCTCGTGCACAAACAAATGCGCAAAGCCTGGACCGGGTTCGCGTCGTACGCGAACACGTGTCGCGTCGCTCGCAACCGAGCGCGGCAGGCGATTACGCGCGCGCAAAGAGGGTGCGCGCAAAGGGCATTTTCGGAGTGGCAAACGCAAACGGAAATGGCGCACATGCAGCGCGCGCTTTGCAAGCGAGCGCAACAGCGCATGAGTCTTGGCAAGGTGAACCGGGCGTTTACGGAGTGGCACAAAGCGGTTGCGTTTAAAAACACGCGCGTGAGGAAGATACTAACGAGTCAGAAACGCCGAGCCTTCGCGAAGTGGAACGCGAACATCCACCTGAAACACAAGGTTGCGCGGATGCGTGTGCTTTGGGGTCAACGGAACAAGCAAGCCGCGCTGCAAGGGTGGTTGAGTTTGTGGTCGTTGAAACAAAACCAAATCGCGGCGTGCGAGCAAATTCACAAACGAACGCTGGGCCGCGGTTTGAGGAACGCGTGGAAAGTTTGGTGCGGGGTCGTGGAGGAAGCGACCGGGTGTTCCATGGAACACGTCCGGGCGTTGAAGGACCAGAACGCGAGGTTGCGCCGGGACAACGAGAGGTTCGTGCGGCTGGTTGATTCCGGCGAGTGGGGCCGCGGCAGAGTGGAGGAGCTCACCGAGGCGGGGCGGGTTTTGCGGGACGAGCGTCTGCAACTCTCCGAGCTTATTAAGAACATCAAATCCGAAAAGGAGGGCTTCGTGAAGGACGCGATGGCGCAGGCGCAGGAAAGCCGGGGGCTTAAGGACCGTTTAGTGTCCGGGAACTTCGTGCAAAGAAACAAGATGACGATAAGAGGCGGCTCGAGCTTCAACACCATCCAGCGCGTTTTGAAACAGGTGCGTTGTGTTTGTGTTTCACCAAATCCCGCCTCACCCGTTTGCCCACACCCCCGACTGACACTGTTTTTTGTGCCGCCAACCACAAGGACTTTCTGGAAACGGGCGCGGCGGACCGCAACCCGAACGCGTTGCGCGCGTACAAAGTCGACCGCCTCGCGTTGAGCAAAGTCTCCGTGTTCAGCGACGGGGAAATCAACGTCCAGGCGAGTCGTCGCGCCGGGGCGGGGTCCCAGCCCTTCGCCAGGGGGCAAAGACTGGGTCCAAGCCAGGCCCAGCCTGAGGCCCGAGGCGGTGGGGGACGGCCGACGCCGCCGGCCATCGGCGGAGCGCCGCCTGTCCTCCGACAAAGACAAAGAGCGGCCGGCGCGACTGGCGACGACGCTTCCAACGACGGCGCCGTTGCGCCCGACGGGCAATCCATGCTCGCCGACGCGCTGTCAAGTTTGTCACCGGAAGAGGTGGATGCGCTGGAGGATATCCTCAAGCGAGGCAGGGCGGAGAAGGAAAACGAAACCGCGCTCGCGGGCGGGAGGTAGGGTGTGCAGTGATTAACCGCAAAAATTGACCATTTATTGTGCGTGAAAGCGGAACGAGCGCCAAACCCGACGCAAAGGCGGCGTTTCGCGCGCGAACGCGACGCGGCGACGCAAAGGACCGCCGCCGCCGCGAAGTACGCGCCGCGCTCGATTAGTAAAAGACAGTTTAGATTGATTACAAGACCGTCTTTATATTTATCAACACTTTTTTTGTTTCCGACGAAGACTTCGCGTCCTGGGAGTCTCGCGCAATCGTCGAACGACATCGTCCGCGACCGCGTTCCCGGGACGGCGAAGGAGAAGTCTTCGTCGGATGGGAACTGAACATTTCACGTAACCGCGAAATTATTCAGCCCCCGGCTGCTTGCCGTTAGTTCGCGCAGTTCGTGCACAGTTCACGCAGCAGCCCAATATGGCGGAATCCGGGATTACGGGAGTGGTCTCTCTTGACAGAAACCACCAGACTTCTGGGCCTCGAAACCGCCGTTCGTGGCGACGCCGCACTGCGGGTAGCTCCCGTCTCTGCCGGCCGCTTGTACGGCGATTTTAAAATCTTCGCAGCCAAAGACTAACACCGCGACATCGTCACAAGTAGGATCCCAAGCACCGCAGTCACAGTTGCAATATCTGGCATATCCGGTGGTGCTGTATGCCGCAGCTCCGCACGTCCATTCGTCAGGAACAGAAGGGGGGGTAGGAGCAGAAGAGCGCGCTTGACAAGTGCCGCCGTATGCATGGACGCGCTGAGTGTTTTTCTGGTGTTCCCCAAGTGCGTCGCATCCGTGGACGTGCGCCCAGTCATCGTCACAATCAGGATCCCAAGCACCGCACGTGCAGTCGCAACCGTCGTTGGTACCGTAGTACGTAGGTTCGCAAGTCCATTCCTCAGGAGCGGTGGATGGAGCGGATCCGGCGTAGTCGCCGTGGTGTCCGGTGTGGTAATCGTAATCGTGGCCATTCGACGACGAGCCCGCCACGCAAGTGCCACCTAAATTGGTATGGACGCACTGAGCGTGTTCCCCGAGTAGGTCGCAACCGTGGACCTCCTCCGCTCTGGTATCGTCACAATCAGGATCCCAAGCACCGCAGTCGCAGTCGCAACCGTCGGTGGTACCGTAATACGCAGTTTCGCACCTCCATTCGGCAGGAGGAGGTTTTCCCGCCACGCAAGTGCCGCCATCTACATGCAAGCAGTAAGTGTTGTTCTGGTGTTCCCCAAGTGCGTCGCAACTGTGGACGTGCACCGAGGTAACGTGGTTATCGTCACAATCAGGATCCCAAGCACCGCACGCGCAGTCGCAACCGTTGGTGGTGTTGTACCACGAAGCTTCGCACCTCCATTCGGCAGGAACAGAAGGGGAGGTAGGAGCAGAAGAGCGCACTTGACACTCGCCGCCGTGTGTGTATGTGTTGACGCACTGCGTGTTGTTCTGGTGTTCCAAAAGCGCGCCGCATCCGTGGACATGCGCCGCGTTATCGTCACAATCAGGATCCCAAGCACCGCACGCGCAGTCGCAACCGTCGGTGGTATCGTAAAACGAGGGAGCGCACGTCCATTCGGTAGGAACAGATTTTCTCGCTTGACAAGTGCCGCCGTTTGCATGGACGCACTTGGTGTTGTTCTGGTGTTCCCCAAGTGCGTCGCATCCGTGGACGTGCGCCGCGTTATCGTCACAATCAGGATCCCAAGCACCGCACGCGCAGTCGCAACCGTCGCTGGTATTGTAATACGAAGCTTGGCACGTCCACGCGGTGGGAGCGGAAGACGGCGCGTGCGCGGCCGTGGGGCACGGAGTCGACCCAACCGCGGACCAGCACTTGTTGTCGTCCCAATCGCAAAACAGACCGATCGAGGCGCACGCGTGTTCGTCAATATCGTTCCCTTCGCAAGTTAGCTCGCAACCCGTGGTGCCGGGGTAACCGTCCGAGCCGTGGTCCGCCCCGGGGGGGGGTGGGGTTGGTGAAGCTCGAGTAATCGTCCGAGCCGTGGCCCGCCCCGGGGGGGGGGGGTTTGGTTGCGCTGGAACCCAACCAGCTTTGGGTGTTGGTCAGCGCGCGTACGCCATCCACGCGCGTGTACGCCACGGCGGCGACGGGGCAGCCCGCGACGACGCACACGCCCGCGACGGCAACGCGCACGCACGTGCTTGCGGCCGTGACGACGCGCTTGTTGTGCAAAAGAGCCGCGCGCTCATCAAGGGTAGGGTCGTTCATGAAGGCAGTCGATTCCGAGGTCTGCGCCGACAAAGGGGAAAAGAAGAATCGCGATCGCGATCGGGTCAGTCGGGTGTCGGTCGCGGCGTAACGTGCGACACAACGGAAGTGACGACCGGAACGAGCGTAAGGATTTCGGCGGGCGTACACGCACCTCGTGGTTGGGTTCGTGGTTCTGGTTCTGGGCGTGCGGAACGCGGGGGGAAGTGAGAGCAAAGAGTACACCGAACATGCAAAACAGTTGTTTTCAACACCCTGTTCAACATTTTTCGTCCGACCAAAACCTCGGACTGTTCGGACTGTCGGAGCGAAATGTAGAACAGGACGACGACTCGGGGACAAATCGCCTCTTGGGATTCGATTTAAAGGCACCTGGCAACCAGTCAGGGAAAAAGATTAAGGGGTGTGTCGGCTATCAATAATGTAGAACAGGGTGTTGAAAGTGATCAACTTGTATGGGCATTTTTCTGTAGTCAAATGCGCTAAGATGAGCCAAAAGCAGTAAAAAGAAGCTGGGTACTTGTTCTCGCGTTTGTGGAAACGCGTTCGGCGAGAAGAAAGAGTGCGTGCACCACGTCGCCGCGGACGCACGCGCACCGCGCGCACTGCGCCAGCAAGTGCATGGACCTTCGCGTCAGCTTGTGCGCGTGACCACACGCCGCGCACTCCCACGGCGTCATGGAGTCGTGGAGTTCTTTCTTCGGGGGGGTGTCGGTAACGGAGGGAGAGAGTAGTGGCTTTTTGGGGAGAAGGGCGCCCTCTCGAACACTCCGAGTTTCGGCTCGCCAGTGCGTTTGGCTTTGGTGGTCTTACCAGGGCGTCCCAGGGACGGTCCAGAAGCAGCGCGCGTGTCGCACGCGCGATCTTTCTTGCGTGTCATGACACACGTCGTGCGCGTAGTCTCAGTGGCGGGGCACGGTGCGTCCCGTGAGTCCCTCGGGAGTCGTAGCGTAAAAAAGCCTGGGCGGGCAGTGACGAAACTTGAGGTGTGTGTGGCTTTTTGGGCTTTTTTCGGCGTCGGCGCGAGGCTCGCCAAAGCATCTCAAGCGTTGCAAGGCATGCAAGGGTAAAGCTGGGAACGTTCATTAGCTTACCGGTCGCAGGTCGGAACGGTGGTGAGCACCATACCCACCACAGCGTTCAACGTAGGAACCGTGACGTACAAGAACACAAAGATGCAAGTTTCGGTCTGACGCCAAAATGAGCATTATTTTTATTCTTTTTGCGGGGAATCCCCACGACACTTTTTGTGTCACAACGTCTCTTCTATCTACCCTGCTATCCCTCACCGCCGCGTTCCCGCGGGTGCGTGGTCATCGTGCGCGCTGCACCCCGGTCCCCGTCGCCGTGGCGGTCGGTTCGCGGTTTGTTTCTTGACCCAAAACACTCCGTCTTTGTGTTTTTTCTTCCCGGAACCGTTGCCGGCGACGCCGAAATCGTCGTCATCCGCGAACAGCGTTTTCGTTTCCCACGCCGCGCACGCCGCGCCAACGCCGATCGCTCCTCCCACCACGACGTCCTCCACGTGGTGCATATAGTCCGTGACTCGGGACACGGCGACGAAAAGCGCCAGGAACAGCGGCGATATTGTCGCGACCAGGCGCCACGCCCCTTGTTTGTTACCACGCGCCGCCGTCGCCGCCGCGCCCAAACCTACTCGGTTCGCCACCACCCTCGCCGCGAAGGTGAGCCCCGAAAACGCCATCGAGGCGTGTCCACTAGGGAACGACTTCCGCCCTTCGCTCACCAGTCTCTCGTCGTGACCCGGGGAACACGTTGGGACCCCCGTTGAGGCCCACCGCACCGGCGCGTCGTTCGGCCAGCACCGAGTTTTGAAATCAGGTCGGAACGCACCCACCGCATTCTTCAAAGCGTTGGTCACCGCGAACCCCAGGGTCACCGCGAGCAACAAACCCACCACCGCGCGTTGCGTCTGGGAGCGATGCCTGGCGCGATCGACACGCGCGTGCGGTGCGAGCGACGCAAGGAAGATGATGGAAACGGGGATGAACACGCCGAGACACGGAAGGGTCCAGGTGGGAAACGTTTGCTTAGGTGTGTGCGGAAAGGAGACGCGGTGTAACGTCTCGGACACGAGGTGGCGCTCGAACGGGGGCTGGAACTCGAGGTACGCGGCGAACAACGCCAACGCGACGGATACCAGGATGTCCGACGCCCACGCGTCCGGGGGAGGCATGGCACCAGACACGCGGAGGAGGCGCGCGGGGCCAATCTGTGGGGAAGGAACATGTGACGGACAAACTTTGATGCTTTTCTCGAACAGAACAATTTCTGGAGTAGGCGGGACGCCCGAAAGGCTTCGGGTCACTCGCGCGCGCGCGCGGGGTTCGGGGATGGTAAAGGAAGACCACGCTGCCGACGGCCAGGATGGCCACCGCGGCGAGGACGGCGAGCTCCATGCGCTCCTCGGGGCGTTCGCTTCGTACCATCGCGCCTCGAGTCACCCTGGCGATGTGTCGAAATCTCCCTCGGTTCCCGAAGGCGTGACGGTGCAATCGCGCGTCGGCGTTGGCGACGCGCGCGTGTTCTCCAAACACACCACTCACGAGTTCACGGTGGGACGCTGGGACGCGGATGAGCTCGGGCGAGCGCCCGTGGTGCACACGTACGACCTCATTCCCGTTGCCGCGGAGAGGTTGAATCGCGAGCTCCTGCCCGCATCGGAAACCGAGGAGGCAACTCACGACGGCGTGGTGGTGTCCAACATCGGCGGGTACCACTCGAGGCCCGATTTCCTGAAACGCGTAGCCGCCGAAGAAACAACCGTGACACATGTAGATGGCGATGGCGATGACAAAAAAGGTGATACACAGAAACAAAAGCAAAAGCAAAAGCCCGTCCCAGCCGCGCGGTTCCTCATGCAACTGCTCGAGGGCGTGGCGCAGCAAGCCGGCAAGCCGGTCGCGGCGTCCGTGGCGGGAAAGAAACGAAAAGCAGAGACAGAGACGGGAAACGCTTCTGACAAAAAACCGAAACACGCCACGATAACTTCGTCCTGGGTGAACGTATCACGGCCCGGTAATCGTAACGGCTTGCACCACCACCACGGAGCGCTTTGGTCAGGGGTGTACTACGTTGCCGTTCCGTGTGAAGCGGAAGGAGTGGACAGAAACGACGCCGCGTGCGAAAAAAAAAAAAGTCTCGCCGGAAACCTGGTGCTCCGCGTGTGTTCCGGCGGCAAAAACACGGGAGGTGCTATGAGCAAACAGTCGGAACAGGCACGTGCGAAACCGAAACCTCCCGAACTTGGCGATAAAACCGATAAAACCGATAAAACCGGCTGGTGCGTGTGGCACGCCGTGCCGCCGAAACCAGGCCGCGTGGTGCTTTTCCCGTCGTGGATCATGCACGGCGTGATGTCGTTTTCGGGGAAAGGAAAGGGTGACAGAACAAAAAACGAACGCGAAAACAAGCGCGTCTCCATCGCGTTCAACACGGGGGAAGACTAAGTAGCTTCACCTCCTCTAGCTAGACTCAGGCATATTTAGGCACCGACCGCGACTCGAAAACATCAGACTAAGGCATATTTAGGTATAGACCGCGACTCGAACACATCAACATAGTTGCAGCGTATTTCTAGTTAGCTGGATGTTCGATTAAAGAAAATATAGATACAGCGTACAACCTACCACCTACCCTCCTATCTCCTCGCCAGTCTCTCCGCCCGCATGCGCGCCTTCGCCTTTGCTCGTTCCTTTTCGAAAAAGTCAAACATGCGCTTCGCGATTTCCCGCTTCGAGCGTGGCGGTTGTTTCGGGTTCACCACTAAAAGCCCGTGCGCTAAGCAGCAGGTTAACAACTCCGCGCTTGTCATCAGTTCCAGTTCCGCGATTGATAAGTCCTCCAGGTCCGTAGGTTCGTTCGTTTCAGGGTTCACCGGGAACTTACTACGTTCCAGCGCGGGAAGCTCCTTCCGCGCTTTGATCGCCATCGCCGTTCGCGCAAGCTCGGGTTGCCGCCTCGCTGCGCGTTCCTGTCTCCGCTGGAACTCCGTCGCGGTGGTGGCGTTGCGTCGCTGCGCGTTCCGCGCCGCTAAAGTCGCGCCCGCGATGGGGTCTACACAACTCACCGCCCATACCGCGAGAACCCCATCCCTACCCGCCGTGAGAAGCCGCCCGCCCTTCGCCGCCGCCGCGGCTCTTTCCACCGCCGCTCGCGCTAGGTTGCCGGTTCCGGTCGGGCGAACCGCCGGTACCGCCTTCCCGCCAACGCCGTCCGGGAGCATGCACACCACGGAGGTGCCTCCTTTGTGCGGTGCGTCGATTCTGAGCTTGGAACTCCCGTCAGAGAGGTTCCACTGCACCACGGGGTCTAACGGGTCTACGCCGATTGAGTAACAAAACCGCTCATCCGCGGTGAGCACCACGGACCGCACGCCAGCCGGGTGCGCCGGCGAAAAAGGTGCGCCCGCGCCCCGAAGCGTGCGCACGCGCACGTACGCCCCCCCGTTCAAACTCGCCTCGCCTTCCACGTATTGCTGGTCTACCCCAGCCACCGGGGTCCACCGGTAATGCCTGAGTTCGCCGTCCCCGAACCCGCCGCCCGTGATGAGCTCGCCGCCGTCCGCCGACGTCGCGAGCGCGGCGAGCGCGGATCTGTGCGCCAAGAACTCCCGCTCGCACGACCGCTCAGCCATGCGCCACCTCCGCGCGGCGCCGTCTCGCGAGCCCGTGATGAAAAGCTCGCCGTCCGGGGCATCAGGCGCGATCGCGAGGCACCGCACCACGTTGGCGGGAACACCCTTGGCGGGGCGCGACGTGAGTAGCGCCGCCGCGGTGGCGGCGTCCTCCGCGACGCGCGCCTCTGCCTCCAGGCGCGCCGCGCGGCTGGTGTCCTCCACTTTCGCCGGACGCGGCACGGTTTCGTCGCTTTCCGAGTCTCTCGCGCCCGGAATCGCGGCCCGGACCATTTTGCCCTGGAAAAGCACCCCCCGTCGCTCGCCCGTGTTCGCGTCCCAGGACACAACGCACGTCCGCGACCCCGCGGCGTACAAGCGC
>Ga0115007_10002194_pt1 | contig 12146 bp, 17 predicted proteins | sample ArcOceMetagenome_2_FD_87166 | JGI IMG/M metagenome (GOLD analysis project Ga0115007, IMG submission 87166) | Marine eukaryotic phytoplankton communities from Arctic Ocean - Arctic Ocean ARC135M Metagenome | ecosystem: Environmental > Aquatic > Marine > Oceanic | place: Arctic Ocean | collected... | reverse complement strand
TCCAACTAAAACACCATGTTCACAAGTTTGTAATCTAGTAGACGAATTTTCTTTATCAAAACTGCCTATTACTTTTACTTCATTTAAACAAGGCATAATGTATAATTTATCTAAACTATGATTTCTTTGAAAACTCGCGTTATGATCTCTTTTAATTCCTTCCCAATGACTTCTACTATCAGTAAATATATCATATGTTTCACCGGACATATATAATAAGTATTTAAAATAAATTATGATAAAAAATTGTTATCATAATTATGCTTTTTTTTGCGGCTTGGTGTTAGATGATTTGTTAAGGGACAAATACACCAATGTAAACCCTTTAGTAAAAAATGTCCCGAAACGTAGAAAATATATTTTCATTCAATATTAATCCAGTGGTTTCAGTTATGACCTAAATCTTCAAAATTCTTCCAACTTCAATAATCATTTTATCTTTCCAGAAGAATATGTGATAATTTTTTACTCATGTTATTTTAAGAATTGCTGTTTCCAAACCTGTAATAATTAAATCCTTCTACCCACTTACCAACATACCGACATACCCACACACCCACATACCCTTGAACTCAGATTGATATACTATTTTTGTAGTCGTTCGAATTAGTCTAAACAACGACTTGAAGTCTCCTACTGACTAATTTGGTGGACTTCAGCGCGAGCTCTAACGTCTTATTTTTTTTATTTTTTTTCGTATTATCAATATCATCATTGTTCTATATTAAAATATTACTCTCTTCTCTCCCCACTTTTTTATGGACCACGAATTTTATCGAGGCCTCTGTATTGGATGCCTTTTCCTTGCTCTCTCCGAGGTCTCTATATTTGATACCCCATTCTCTATGAGAAAATCACGTTATTATATATAATACGCGTCCTCCTTATATATTTACACCCACATGCTCACCTTTGATTACCACTAATCCCTCACTCAACATCGAGTGGACCCTCCTTTATATGCTTGCATCCGTCACCACTTCTCCCACTCTCCCCATCATGCTTTCATCTATGCCGGTCTCTTAAAATATTTTGATTTATTTGCTGTGAGAGACACAATATATAATACAGGTATTTCTTTAAGTTGTTTTATGTTTAAATATTTCATGAAAATTGAACAGAAATATTCTAATACAATTAACATTATTAATCATGACGTCTTTTATCACAAACACACCTCTAAGCTTTAAAGCATTTAAACTTCTCCAATCATCGCCAGAAGGAGATACTATTCTTCCCACTAACTACGGGACCGTTGATTTAGATGCGATTAAACAAGATGCGCTAACTCTTGAAAAATTAATCTTAGGGTTTTCGATTGATAGGTCTGGTTCTATGGAAATTATTAGCAAAGACGGAAATTCTCTTCTACAACACGCACAAACAGTTGTAATTAATATCGCGAGATATTTGATTGAATTAAATACTAAAAATCCAAGTACTTCATTTGCTATTAAAATTGTATATTTTGATAATTATGTCGATGAACTTCCACTATTTAAGATTAATTTTGAAAATAAAACAGATAACTTGGATAATTTCATTACTGACCTTAAACAATATGTTCCACGCGGTGGGACAAATATTCAACTTCCTATTGAATATTTCAGGAATAATAAATTATTCAATGAAGAAGAAGATGCTTATCATATTTTACTTACAGATGGTAAACCAAATTGTGGACATACATCTTCTACCGACTTACAAGACAGTCTTCCAACTTGTAATAATATATTTATCGGATTTGGACCTGACCATGCTGTTAAACTTTTAACTTCTTTAGCAAAAAATACAAACGGTGAATATAATTTTGTTAATTCTGCTGAAAATGCTGGAATGCTTTATGGAGATTTGCTTCATAGTATTCTATATAATGTTTGTAGGGATATTACTGTTAGTATGAAAGGAGGCAAGCTATATAATTATAAAACTAAAAGCTGGGAACAAACATTGAATTTTAAAATGTTCTCAACCGAACATACACAAACATTGGTATTTAAATTTCCATGGGATAGTGTTGAACCTCAATTATTTGAAGTTCATTATACCGATTATCAAAATAATGATCTAACTCATACTTTTAGTTCCACACAAAATGGAATTGCATATAATCCTACCAACGGCGAGTGTAAAGAAGTAACACGTAATAAACATGTAGAAAAACATATGTATCGAGTAAAAACAATGGAATATTTAGAATGTATGAAAAATTATACACATGGAACAATCATTGGGCAAGCTCTTGTTAAAGAAATAGAAAGTTTTAAGGAAGAATTAGATAAATTTATAAAGCGAAATAATTATGATGACGACCTATTTATGTTAAATTTACAAAAAGATATCCAATTGTGCTTGATGTCTGCTGAGGAATATTATAATCCTACTATTGGGGCATTTTTACAATCACGTTTATCTACACATGGTCGTCAAGGGGGATTTGCTGTAGACGTAGATGACTTAATTAATAATGAAGTTCATGGTGCTATCGGTTCCTTAAGAGGATTTACCGCACCTAATAGTGCACCAGTTCAAAATATTCCAAGAACTTCACTTAGACAAAGCTCTGCTTATACTACTCCAAGTCAAACTGTATTAATGAGGGCATGTTCTCAGCAAATTAATAATTAAACCATAATATTATTTAAATATAAAATTTTTTTATTTGATAATATAAATGAGTTCAGAAGAAAAAAAACAAGAAGTCTCTAAAATGTTAGTCGCGGCCGCTTATGATACTACTTTAATGAAACTTCAATCTACATTAAAGGAAAGAAATATAGAAGTTTCACCCAAAACTATTACTCAAATTGTAAAAATTGCTATGGAAATTGTCGAAGCAACCAAACTCAAGGGAGCTGAACAAAAAGAATTAGTAGAAAGAATTGTTAGAAAAATTATTATTGATTCCCCATTGGAAGAATCAAAAAAAAGTATAGTAATTTCTATGTTAGATGAAGGAATTGTCGGAGATGTAATTGAATTGGTTGTATCTGCTACAAAGGGGGAATTGGATATCAATACTGTTGAAAAAGTAGCAACTGTGTGTTGTCTTGCTTTTTTAAAAAGTAGAAAATCAAGAAACCCAACAACAAACCCCCTTCAATAAGCACCTCCGCGAGCATATGCATCTGTCCATACACGCGCTGTTGTTTCATATTCTACCTTGTTATCTTTATATTGTCTAGCTATATCAGGAACCAATGGGTCATCCGGATTAGGATCATCTAAAAGACTACAAATAGATATAAGCACCTTGGAAATTGTTAATGCTGGGCTCCAATTGTCTTTTAAAATATCCAAACATATTCCTCCCCCACTATTAATATTTGGATGATAAATTTTTGTTACAAAAGTAACCTTTGGTGGTTTAAAGGGATAATTAGCAGGAAAATTAATATTTACATAAAATACTCCACCCGAATATGGTGTTTCCATTGGACCCATTATTGTTCCCGTCCAATTATAGATATCATCGCCTTCGGGGCCTGCACTACAGTTCGAAGGAGGGTTCTTATTAAGATTTTCTAATTCTTTTGCGATACGTTTTGCTGAAGCCATTATATATAAATAATAATATTTTATTACGTTTATGTTGTTTTTATAAAAAATAAATTACATACCTTGCTACAAGACATATAATAAAAATATTATACCCATCGAACTATAGTGACAGGTTATAATATTTTTACACGTTATTTGCAAGGAGTTATTTATTTTATTTTTCTCTCCATTTTTGATTTTTATTTGTTTTTATATTTTTTGATTTTTATTTGTTTTTATTATTTTTTGATTGGAAATGTAGCCTGTGAAATGAATTGAATACAATAAGATCTAACATCAATCGGTATATTATCCGGCAACAATGAGTAGTATGAAACAGATGTATCACGGCACATTTTTTTTATTTTTTTTAAATTTTTTTTAAATAATTTTATGTAATTCTCCTCTTTAACTGTTAATTCAGCTAAGAGACACAATGTATCAACTTCTTTATCCCATGCACAAGATTTTGTATAAGCTACCTGCATGAACTCGGTCCATTCTGGGTCATGTTTGAGATTATCATAAAATCTGATAACTTTCAACATTATAGGTCTCACGGCTTTTATTTTCTCGATTATACCATTGGCGTTAGCAAGCATAATATTTGATTTACGCTGAGATTTTTTAATCGAAGAAATACACTCCTGTTTGTATCTCTCTTTTTTCATTGCTTTTTGGTTTATTGAATAGTTTGTCATAATTATAATTTATTTTAATTGTTTTATAATTCATCCAAATAATAATCCAAAAACATCAATTTTCCAATAAAAAAATCTTGACTTGTTGTTTTTATTTGTTTTTGTTATTTTTTGATTTTTATTTGTTTTTTATTATTTTTTGATTTTTATTTGTTTTTTATTATTTTTTGATTTTTATTTGTTTTTTATTTTTTTAGCATACGAATGCGTCTTCGACAAATTCTTCTTCAATTGTATCAATTAAGGGTGGCGATTTGTTGAACTTTGCTTGGTATTCGCGTTCCCATTTTTTACGACGACAAACCTCGGTATTCCAAGAACGTTTGGCTTTGTTCGCCAACTTCTCTTCATTCGTGAGTTTTGACTTGGTTGCTTTGGGAGCCTTGGTCTTGCGTTTGGACTTTTTATCGTCTTTTTGAGCCTTTTTGGCCAAAAGGTCAAGTTTACGCTGTTCCTTGGCTTCTTCCTTTTCTGCCTTCTTTTGAGCCCGGGCAGTATCTTTCTTTGATTTGGCGGTTACTTTCCAGTTTAACTTTAGACTTCTGAGAGTTACCTTAAGTTCGCGTTTGAAGAGGGTATGCTCCTTTTTGTGAACTCTTTTCGCATCAGCAATTCTCTTAATGCGCGTCTTGGCCATATTAGCCACAGCGCTAGGCAAAGACATTTTGATTTCTGCTTTCATCTTCGCTTTTCTTGGACCAGTCACTACATCTACCGGGGCGTTCATAATCTCTTCGATATTATCTGGGAAGTTAATAGTATTCGACATAATTATTAGTTATTGAATTATTTGTTAGGTTTTGTAAATCTTGATTTATATTTTATTTATTGTGTATGTTTGAGAATATATGAAAACCAAAAAATTCAATTTTCAGATATTTTTTATTAAATTTTTCCAGTATATAAGATATAATTAAAAAAAAGGTTATGTACATCTTGACTTGACTTGACTTGACTTTTTTTTGATTTTTGATTTTTTTTGATTTTTATTTGTTTCTCTTATTTTTTTGATTTTTATTTTTTTTTTTATTTTTTATATAGACTACATATTATTACCCTGATAGTGGGTGTGGTTATTAGAAACCTAAGCCAACTTGGCTTTAAGAACTTTAATCTCATCTTCGAGTTCTTCAATTTCACACGCATCTGCCCAACAGTCGGTACTGTATGATGAGAGTTCGGTTTCTTTTTCATTGATTTCGTCTACAATGACTTGGCGCTCTTGAGAGGACATGCCTGAAGTCTGTTGGCGACTTTTTGGCTTCCATGCGTTTGAACTTGACTTGAGGGTAATTTCTTCCTCTTCATCTTCCTCGTCGCTTATAGAAATCGGGGTAGAATTGATATCATAAACCTTGGTATCACACGGTGGTTTCATGAGGTTCTCACTATCGTTCTTGAAAGTGACCCGTCTGGTATCGTTCTTGGCGACAGTGGGAAGAGCGGGAAAGTCATCGACTTCCTCTTCTTGACTGGAGGGGGCACCATTACAGCTACTGTCTTCGTCGCTGTCGATATCACTGTCCTCTTGTTCAGCCAACACCTCGCGCTCAATCTCTTCCTGAGCCTGACGGACGCGGGCTGCTAGGCGGGCAGAAGCCATCTCCATGTAGGCATTTTTAGATGCCTTTTTGGAAGAGGACTTGAGAGAATTTTTCATCTTCAATTTTTCACACGTTCGAATGTGACAACCATCCTCCTTACAGTAGGCACATGGTCGGTCGAACTTCTTGACTTGAGGAGAAACTTTGGCTCTGGGTTGAATACGAGAAGTATGGACTACTGTGTTATTATTCGTTACACGGAGCTTCATAGTCCAGCGACCATTTGGCTTCATTGCTACAATATTCGAGGGACTGTAGCTTGAGTTGAAGTCTTTGGGTTGGATCTTGTTCCCTACCTTAGACCGGCGACGGTAACCACCAGACTGAGTTGAGAACTTTTGGGGCATAAATGCTCCAAGAGAATTAGATTTCAACTGATTAGATTGACGAGAAGAAGCTGAACGCCCACATGAGATAGTTACCATAGAAGACATGTTTGAAATTTTTTTTCGTTTAGTGTTGATTACGCTAGTTATAATTTGTTATTCGTGATTGTTATGATGATGAGTCTTGAAAACCAAAAAATTCAATTTTCAGAAAAAAAACCTTGACTTTATCTTTTCAAAATTGACTGATTTGGTTTTCATAATAGTCACTATATATCAACTATACTTATATCTCTATATATACCTTTGAGACAACTCGATAATAAAATTCCAAATTCAAGTCAAGTTCAAGTTCAACTTACAAATACAATAATGCAATCGTTCACTACTTGGTTAAAGGAAGCTGGGTTAGATGCTAAAAAACATCAATTTTCTGGAATTGAATGGGTCTATAACAGAGAGACCAATCCTAGACTAGGAGTTCCGGGGGGTTTCTTATGTGACGAAATGGGACTTGGTAAAACTATTCTTATGATTGGGGTTATGAAGGTTAATCCAAAGAAACAGACGCTTATAATATTACCCAAGTCTTTAATTAAACAATGGGCCGACACACTCAAGAAGCTTGTTAATATTGATGCTTTTATTTATCATGGTGCTAAAGTAAAAAAAGCAACTAAAGACGACCTCGCAAGTCAGGTGGTCTTAACAACCTACGGCATGATTAGTGTTAGGAAGCGTAAAAAGAAATTGGTTCATTGTCCTTTGTGGGATATTAAATGGGGTAGAATTATATATGATGAGGCTCATCATATGCGTAACTCGAAAAGCGGTCAACACGCTGGAGGATGTCGTCTAAAGGCAAATATCAAATGGATGGTAACTGGAACTCCTATTAATAACGGGCGAAAGGATTTCTACCACCTCTGTTCTGTATTGGGTCTCAATAAGACCTTCTACCGAAATAAAGAAGCTATTACAGAAACAATTAAGGACTGTGTGCTTTACAGAACCAAGAAGAGTGTTGGAATTAAAATGCCTCCTCTCAATATTGAAATCGTGGAAGTGCTTCATGAAACAGACGAAGAAGAACAGTTTGTAAAGAACATTCACGCAAGTGGTGGATTTGCTACTGTAAATACAGGAAATGTAGATATGGCTATAAATTTCCTTAATAATGCTTTTAATAGTAGGTTACCGCTTTATATGCTTATGAGACAAGCATGTGTTATTCCCCAAATGGCCTCTGATAAACTCACTGAGAAGTTCCTTAATAATGGTGCTTTTGACGATGAGGATGTTGGATTATTAGCCTGTAAAGGAACATCAAAAATGAATGCTGTTGTTAAAAAGGTTGTTGATAATAAAATCAACAAAGGGGGGAAACTTATCTTCTGTCAATTTAAACGCGAGATTGCACATATAAAAAAAAAACTTACAATTGCTGGATTTAATGTAGCGGTTATACAAGGTTCTACTTCTAAGAAGGAGAGGGTATATGCTTTACAACCACCTATTTCACCCGAAGAGATTACGTCTATCATTGATGCGAAAACTACTTCACCGGGGGCTGGAGCATCTAATATTCCTCACATTATCAACAGTTTCTTGTCCCCCGATGTGCTTATCGCGCAAATTCAAACCGCATGTGAAGGTTTAAATCTTCAACATTTTAACGAAGTATACTTCACTACTCCTCATTGGAACCCAGCGGTTGAGGACCAGTCAATAGCCAGATCCCATAGGATCGGTCAATTATCAGATGTTAAGGTTTATAAATTTATTACCACCTTTAATACAGATGATACAAGTTTAGATGAGCACTGTTTGATGATACAAAAAGTTAAACGAGAAGCAGCATCTATTATTAAACCTACCAATAAATAAAAAAAATAAAAAAAAATAAAAAAAATAAAAAATAAAAAAATAAAAATTGTATATAAAGCCCTTTTTTTTATAGGCGTCACCAGTACCCGTCAAACCATTCATCACATTTATTTAAATTTACAGAAAATTGAAATAAATTGCTAAGTAAAATAACAATACACAACTTTAATCATGGGAATTTGGACAACTAACAATGGAAACAAGCATAAGGTTAATATTGAATCTAGACATATTTTAGATATGAAAGCACGTGGGGAGCGCTTTTGCTGGATTCACGATAATCCAGGAATAAATGATGAAAAAAATAATACATATTTTGAAGACACAGTAGACGATGGAACACATAGGCAACGGAGAGAAAATATTAGTGTATTATGCGAGGATGGGGAAAATATAATTGGCTATATAAGTCATTTTGTTGGTGGTTGTGCTGCTGGAACAAATATTACTAACTGGTTTATCTTTCAACCTGGGACGTATCCAATAGTTTATCATACACAATATTCTGTAGATGATGTATATATCGAAGAGCTTTAATTTGGAATGATATATAAAATTTTTTTAAATAATAACAGGGATACCTGAAGATCTATAATGAAGATTAAGTGTTGCTTCTTTTTTGATGTCGAAATGAATTAAACTAATATTATAATTTTCGGGCCCTAATACTTTACCAGCATAAGTTAAATAGAAATAATTAATTGGAATATTATATAAATTATTTATCAACACAAATAGTGTTCTTAGCGTGTCTGTTTCATCGATATCAATTGTAATTGTTTTATGACCTGTGTTTCTGATAAATATTTGCATATTATTGTTACCATAATTACATTTGTTGATAAAATTTTCAATTTTGTAAATTAATATTTATATGGGTGTGATTATATTTTGTTAAAATAATTTTGATAAATAAATTTACACCCAATAACAGATACAATAAACGATGCCCATATATTAAAAAATTTTATAACATTTGGTGTATTTACTTCAATACCAACAAATTCCATAAGCCCATATGGTCCATACCAATTTTTATCCTGAAACAACTCTCTTTCTAATCTAAAACATATACATCCTCTAAAGAATAAGTGTAAAACAAGGGTTAAAACAAAGAAACCAATAACCCAATATTCAACTCTATAAAATAGTATTCTATACATTAATAATGTATATGGTAAGTTATGTAAAAAATAAACAACAAACCATCCAGCAATATCAGGATTTCCTCCGAATAATTTGGTTAATAAATTACATATAGATTTTACACAATTTTTAATAATTGGCTTTCGATACTCCCAATTAAGTATTTCAAACATATAACATATACAAAAAAAAAAAATATCATTTTCAAGCGAATTACAATTTGCTTGTTAAAATAAAATTCATATAATCCTTTAATTTTTGTTTATCTTCAAAGAATGTAGCGTAATGAATTTCTCCTAATGGAAATGAAAATTTATAAAGATTGTTTTCTTTTGTAAGATTAATTTGGGACGTTTTATCATCTTTGCAATAGTATGTTAAAATACTATTTATAGATGGAAAGTTAACATAATTTTTCTTAATAAGTGCCTTTTCAAAAGTCATAAACATATCTATGTAATTATGGTGTAATTTATTTAATACAATTTAACTATTGTATTAAATAAGTAATAAAAAAAATTTATTAAGTTGCCCACGGCAGGACTTGAACCTGCAACCCCAAGTTTAGAAGACTTATACGCTAGCCATTGCGCCACGAGGGCATAGTTTTTTTTCGTAATTATTTACTAATTCAGCAAAATGTTGTAAAATAGGTTTGCTTTCAATATATGGAGTTTTCATCTGAGGATTACACCCCTGATCAATCCAAAACCGTATTACAATATATTTTTTATGGTCTTTTGTTTTATACCCAAAACCACTTACTGTGATACTATCACAAATTGTTCCGGGAAACTTAATAATAATCCTTTTCACTCCAAACCCATATAGATGATTTTCCAATCCGGCAAAACACATCTCTTGTAATTGTTCATTAGTCATGTCCATGTTTATTGTTTATTGTTTATGATAAAATATTTTATAAGAAAAAAATATCAATTTTCTAAAAATACGTCTAGTGCAGGATTTGAACCTGCGCGGGCTAAGCCCAACAGATTTCAAGTCTGTCCCATTAACCGCTCTGGCAACTAGACAAATAGGTAAAATTTTATAAGGGACCGCTGTGGGAATCGAACCCACGACCTCGCCCACCCAAAGGGCGAATCATACCCCTAGACCAAGCGGTCACTTCACCAAGCATTTGCTGTTTTCTTATAATAAAACAATTTATTATTGGACTTTGCTGTTAGAAAACATAATATTTATATTGGTATATTATATATGGTAAAACAATTGATTACCGATATGTTTAATCAATATATTGAATTTTTTGCTAATTTTAATGTTTTAGGATTAGCGATTGGTTTAATGATAGGTTCTAATTTAAAGGAAGTTGCAGGAGATTTTATAGATGGTTTAGTTATGCCCTTTATAAAACCTGTTTTAGCAACTATTACTGGTGGAAAAGATTTAAAATTTTCTGTTCCTGGAACAGAAGTTGAATTAAATTTAGAAAAAGTTACTAGTTCGTCAATAAAATTTGCTGCTTTGTCGGTAATAATATTTGTTATGTTACAATTAGGTGTTCGAATTAAAAAACCTGTTCAATGGGTTTCTGTTCGAAACTGGGATAAAATGAAAAAAAGTAAACCCGCAAGTATAAAATTAAATTCTAGAAAATCTAGTTCAAATAAAGGATTTACTTTATAATAATTGATAATGGAGATTTGAATTATTTCTCTACATTTTAGCTAATTCCCCTTCATTAGCTATAAGCTCCCACCGTGATTTGAACACGAGACCTTATGATTACAAGTCATACGCTCTACCAACTGAGCTATAGGAGCTTATCTCCTTCCAATATTAATAAATATCATAAAATTTTATATTTTACGCATATTTTACTAAAGAGTTAAGCTACAAGTAAAGCACGGCTCGGCTATTACTAAATAATTTAAGTATTATCTATTTAAATTATTTTTAAAATAAATTATTTATACATTAGATTTTAAAAGACCGGTCAAATGTTTATTTTGGAATAAATAATTCATTCCTACGTTTGGATATAATCCAAACTTTGTGTTTCCTCCAAAGTTAGCAACAGAACCATTTGTTGTGGCTAATTTTCTATCACCGTTCTTTGGTATTAATACTATTCCTGTAGCCTGGGGTCTTTTACCACCTAAAGCGTTTAGTCTTCTTACGTTACCTGGATTAAAAGGCATTTATAATATATAACTTTATATTTATTCTAAAAGTATTTGAATTAAAAATAAATAAAAAATGTAATCTCAAAAATCAAACTTGCTAACTGTGGGATTTGAACCCACGCGTGCGAACACAGTCGATCTTAAGTCGACCCCCTTGGACCAACTCGGGCATCCAGGCTTTTTATAACGGTTGAAATATTGTCATTCTCTACAATATAATATAATAATATTCCTTTATATACTTTTTTAAAATGTATAATTTGGAAATTATTTTTAAACATTTCTCATCATTGGGGCTGGCGGTTTTGAACCAGGAAACCCCCAATGCATTTCTTTATTTTTATCAACAATTTCCAATGTTTGTTTTTTTTTATAAAAAAATATACTTGATATTAATGCAAATGTTATTATTAAAAATAAAAACAAATATTTTTTGTTATTTTCAATTCTGATCAAATTTCTCATAAATTTCATAAAATTTATATAATATGTATATATAAAATAATGAATAAAAATATTAACACTTTTATTGAAATTGGTTATATTGTATTTATGTGGAATTATTTTAAAACAAAGTATTCGTTTCATAATCTTTGGGAAACGCCACTAATGAATCACAAACAGATACCAAGTTTCTTTAAACACACAATAAATACAGGAAATTATGAATCAAAAATTTGCCCACTCGGCAATGTCGCCGCTTTTGCATTGGCTCTGTGGGTGTTTTTTCGCGATATTATTTTTAATAATTCTCTCAGGTTGAAAAAACTAAATCTATTTATATTTTCTATA
>Ga0115007_10002193_pt1 | contig 12150 bp, 9 predicted proteins | sample ArcOceMetagenome_2_FD_87166 | JGI IMG/M metagenome (GOLD analysis project Ga0115007, IMG submission 87166) | Marine eukaryotic phytoplankton communities from Arctic Ocean - Arctic Ocean ARC135M Metagenome | ecosystem: Environmental > Aquatic > Marine > Oceanic | place: Arctic Ocean | collected... | reverse complement strand
CCGCGCGGGCCCCCCCCCCGCCCCCGTTTCCCCCCGAACCCCCGGGGCCCCCTTTTCCCCGCCCGCCCCCGGGGGTTTTCCTTTGGACCCCCCCGGCCCCCCCCCCCCCCCACCACGAGGGACTTCACCATGTAAGGCCCCTCCAGCTCGTACCCGAGCTTGCGGTAGTAATGCCGCGTCCCGACCCCCGAAATCACGGCGAGTTTCGTCGACCGGTGTTCGTCCCGCGCGATGCGCTCGGCTTCGCGCATCAGCAAAGCCCCGTACCCTTGGTGCTGGAACTTCCCTCGCTGGCGGTCGTGCACGCCCACCGCGGTGCCGTACACGTGCAGCTCCCGGACCATTGAGCACCGGCCTTTCAGGGTAGGCGAGGTTACTTGCGCGGTCCGGCCGCACCGGCGCAACCGGAGTAACCCGACGAGAATGTCCTGAAGAGGGTCTTCGTACGCAAGAAACGTTTCCCACCCCCCGTTCGCGGCGTATTCCCTTCGCACCAGCTCCACCTCTTCCGGCCGTACCTTGCCATGGATGTCCTGGATACCAACCTCTCGTGTGCGCACGTCACGGCACCGCAAATCGAGGTCGCCCATCCGGGCCATCGCCAGCTCCCTCAGGTTTCCTTTCTCGACGCCCGCGGTGACGAGGGGCATGGGTATGTCTCGCTGTACGCGGTACACCCTCACCCACGGCGGAACCAGCGCCAGCGCGCGCGCCACGAGATCCACCAGCCGATCAGGAGAGTAGTTCCGGTACTGCCCCGTGCGCCACAGCTCGTACAAACCCGTGCCTCTTATTACCAGGGTCGGGTATAGCTTCAGGCCGTCGGTGCGGAAGTCGGGTGAGTCGAAAAACTCGCGGAACGATTCCAAATCCCGCTCCATCCCGACGTTTGGCAAATCGGGCATCATGTGCACCACCACCTTGAACCCCGCGTCTTTCGCGAGCTCGAAACACTTGCGCACTGCAGCGACGGTGTGCCCGCGGTTCGTGTCCCTGGCGACGTCTTCGTAAATGGACTGCAGTCCGATTTCCAGGCGCGTACACCCGTAGGAAAGCATCTGCCGCAGGTGCGGGGAGAGGCAGTAATCCGGGCGCGTTTCGATTGTCAACCCGACACACTTAGTACGGCTCTGTTCCGACGCCGCGACCGCGTGTTGCACGGAGTCGCTCGTCGCACCGGACAACGCGTCGTGCAGGTTCCGCACGAACCAGTCCCGGTACTCCGTCGGGAGGGACATGAACGTCCCGCCCATCAAAATGTACTCCACCTTGTCCACGCTGTGCCCCAGTTTCCGGAGCTGGTCCACCCTGCCGCGCGCTTGGACGTACGGGTCGTACCGCGCCCGGATGGCCCGCATGCTCGTGGGCTCATAGCCCGTGTACGACTGCGTGCTGTATTCAAAGTCCGAATCCGGACCGCCAGGGCAATACACGCAGATGTTACCGGTGGTCGCGATGTGGGGACACCGGTGAGGCTTGGACATGACCGCGACGACCGCGATGCCGCTCGCGGTGCGTACGGGTTTCGCGCGTAGTTGCGGCAACAGCGCGGCGCGGTGTTCATCCGGCACGGCTTGAATGAGCTCCACCAGTTTCAGGTTACGCTTTAAGCCGTGTTTCCTCGCCGCCGCGTTCTTCACCGCGTTCAGGTTGATCACTTTTCCCTCGCGAACCGCTTCGATCATGGCGGCCACGACCTCCCCTGTGGCGCGTACGCGGGACTCATCCTCCGACATCGCAAAGGGTGCACCGCCGTGCGCGGTGGCGACGATTGGTGCGAGCGCGCGCGTGCGTCGCGGTGACACTCCCGGGCGCGCGCTGCTGCACTGAGCTCGGGAGACGCGAGGCACCGAGGACCCTGTCGGTAGCACCGACGATTTTTGTGACGAGAGTCGCGCTGACGACGATGACCGAACTGCTTTTTTTCGCGATTGTCGTCGGCCGATTTTATTCGGTCGAGTTGGCGTCGTTGTTGCCGTGTCCTCGTCACTTCATTTGTGCGCCGGGCCTGTCGTGGTTTCGCCTTTGTTCGGCCACCGCGGTTCTAAATGCCCCCCCGCCCTCAAGGCGGGGTGAAAAGAGCCCCCCCTTCCGAGATTTCGTGCGCCGCGTGCGGGCACTTGAAGCACCCTAGGTCGTTGAAGTGCAAGAACTTGGAATGCCAGTGCGAGTGTTTGCAGATGCATCTGGGCGTGAAGCGCAAAAAAAAAGCGGAAACGCGTGCGAAAAACGAAAACGCAGACGAAACCTTCGGAACGTGGCACTCCGGGACGCACAAAAAAATCACCCTCCAAGCCTCGTTCGCGGCGGAACGCATGTGGAAAAGCAGGGCCGTGTACGCGGTGTTAGCGGCTCGGTTTTGCGAACACACAAACTCTGTGGTCACCGAATGTTGGGGAAGCGAACCCTGGGTCGGTGGCGAGCTTCTCGGGAAAACCGGCGTGCTTGAGATTGTGTTTCGGCAGCACGCGCAGGCGCACATCGGCACTGAGCCGCTTCATGGGCTGGGGGACTTCGCGAAAGTCCGCGAAGTGTTGACTCAAGCGGGACTCGGCGCGCTGTTTCCGCAATTCGTCGCCGCTCGATTCGACGCCGCGGCGTTTTCGGCGCTGGGGCGACTGAAAGACCACGCCTTCGCGGACGGAGCGCTGTGTAAAATGGGAGTGGACACAGTGGGGGACAGGCTGAAGCTCTTTGACATGGCGAGGCTGTTTGCGGAAAGAAAGGAGGGGGGCGAGGGGGAAGACGAGTGAGGAAGGGGGGGGGTCTCGTGACACACCACGGGCGCACCTGTGCTGACTGCAACTCCAATTTCGTTCACGTGACTTTCGTTTTCACCGAAGGACACACAATTCAACGATGAGATGCCGCCGCCTCTCGTAAATCAGTCCCGACGTCGCGCGCACGATGGCCGGCCGCGGTCGCGCGGCGCCCATCCCTGGGTGGCTACCGTCCGCCTCTCCGGCCTCGGCCGGGGCGTCGCCTGCGATGGCGTTCCCGCCCCCGCCGCCCGCGGCTGGCCCTGGTACTCAACCCAACCCGATCGTGCCCGCCTCGGCCACCGATCCCGCGTTCTCTGTGTGGACCGAACACACCGCCCCCGACGGCAGGCGCAAGTACTGGCACAACGCAAGCGTTGGGCGGTCCACTTACGAGAAACCGGTGTGTTTGATGACCGCCACGGAACGCGCGGACTCCACGACGCGGTGGAAAGAAGCGGTCGCGCCGGATGGCCGGGTGTACTTCCACAACGTGGACACGAAGCAGACGAAGTGGCAGATGCCGGAAGAGGTGCGCGTCGCGCGCGAAGCCGCTTTACGGGTGGAAGGCGCGGCTGCGGCGAAAGCGGCGATCGCGGCTGCGGAAGCGTTATCGAAGGGCGGGCCACACCTTTCATCGGAAAAAGCGGGCGGGACGACCAGTTTCTCCACAAAAACGTCGTACGCGTCGCCCGCCGAAGCGCTGGACGCTTTTTTGCAATCGCTCGCCGACGCGAACGTCACATCGGCGCACCGGTGGGACGAAGCGAGCCGTTTGGCGGTTGGTGACCCAAAATTCCTCGCCCTGAAAACCGCGGGCGAACGCAAGAAAGCCTTCCACGAGTACCAGACCAAGCGGGTAAAGAAAGAAAGAGAAGAGCGGCGGGCTTTGGATAAAAAAAAAAGGGACGCCTTCACGGCGATGCTAAACGAAGCGGAGACCGTTTGCGGGTGCGGCGCGCCGCGCGAAGCGTTCAGGCAAGTCGCCGAGGACCTGATCAAGCACCCGCTGTACGCGCAAAGATTCAAAGACGTCGTCGAGGACAAGGCAAAGGAAGACCTGTACCGGGCGCACTGCGAGTCTGCGCGAGCGCGCGAGCGCTCCGGCCGGCGCCGGCGGCGGGAGGAGGAAAAGGACAAGTTTACCGAGCTTTTGCGGGAAAAGAATATACAAACCTGGCGCGACGTGGGGGGGTTAAGGGACGAGCCTCGGTACGAGCAGTGTGACCGGTACGACCGTTTGTGTGCGTTTGAGTTGTTCTCTGATGCTGTTGATAAAGCGGAAAGAGATATGCGAGATTCCGAAACCTTCACCCGGCGAATCGACGAACGACGTCGCCGGGACGGGTTCGTCGCGTTTCTTACCGAAAAACGAAAACTTGGCGAATTGAGTCTGCGACTTCCGTGGCGGGATTTTTTCGAAAACGAGGGGTTACGGACAAACGACGTGTACACCGAGCTACAGAAGAACCAAGGCGGCTCGCGACCTAAGGAGCTTTACGAAGATGAACAGGAGGTTTTGGAAATCGAAGCGGCGGCGTGTCGCGGCGCGATTGTTGCGGCGCTGGTTTCCACGGAAACGCTTTCGAGCGCAGACGGAAGTTTCTTCGGTGCAGAGGTGTCACCCACCTGCGCGTCCGTGCGTCGCGCGCTGGCGGGTACGGACGCGACGGGCCTACTCACAAAGGCTACCCGGAGTAACACTACCGGCTCTGTCATGGAACAAACACTGAGCGCAATTCCTCGCGACGGGCCGTCTGCAACTAATTCGTCCCCCGCGGACAACCGTTTGCGCCTCGCGATTCGCGACGCCGTCGCGGTAGCTACGCGCGAAACGAAATCGCACCACCGCCAAAGCCGTCGCGCGCTTGAAAACTTCACAAAGATGTTGGAACGCGTTCGGCGAAGACACGTGTTACGTGCTGGGTCGAGCTGGGACGTGGGTGAACAGGTTCTGGGCCGCGAACCGGAATGGAAAGAGGTTTGCGATTTTCCATTTGACAAAAAGCACGAGCCTGATTTCGAGTTTGAAACCGACAACGTCGACCGCGCGTCGGTGTTGGAAAGCGCCAAACAGCGTTTCCGTGATCTGTTCTCCGCGGAGGACGGCGAGCTCGAGGAAGGCGAAGCGCCGGTTGCGAAACGGCCGAAAGTGGATGGGTAGGTTGATGGATAGGGAGACGGCGGATTGGAAGATGGGAAGATAGGAAGACTATCGCAAGTTGATCAAATCACAAAACGCACACTCTTAAGTTTCCATCGCGTCTGTTTTCTCCCCCACCGGTTCCGCGGGGTAGTACTCGTAGTGCAGCTCACCAACGTCCGTCCCGGACATCTTGGTCCAGCCTTTTTCCGAGACGTGGTACACGGAAATCGTGCCCCCCGAAAACGCGTCCCTGAACGTCGCGTGGTAAATCGCCCGGCGTCCGAGCTCGCACGCTTCCTCCACAGAAAGGTCCCATTTGTACCCCTGGTCCAAAACGCCGTACGCGAAGAGTGAGCCGGAGCCCACGGAGAACCGCTTGCCTTTCAACCGGGTGCCGTCGCTATCGACGTAGTACAAACCCGGGCCGTTCAAGTCCCACCCGGCGACCATGGTTCCCATGGAAAGGCCTTGGCCTCGGTATCCGTAAAGCGTGTTCGATAGCAACTTCGAGGCGCCGCTCACGGAAATCCGCTTGCCGTTCTCCAGCTCGTGTAAACGGCACTGAATCCCCAGGTTCCGTTGCCAGAACTGACAATCCGCCGCGCCGCCCGCCATCGTACCGAGCAAATAAGGGTTGATCTCGATAACCTTCTTCACCGTTTGCGACGAGATGTACGGGCCCTGCGACGCGCGAGAATCAACCGCCACAACGACGCCGTGCTCGAAAATGAACGCCAGAGTCGTAGTGCCGTGGTTGGGCTTGACGTAATCCACGACCTCGCGCTGGAAGTCGTCGTACTTTTGGGTGGAAAAGCGAGGAAGACAGTGGGTGGGTCAGATCGGGATCGGAAACAGATCTGAGAAAACGACACGATGGAAGGAAGATGACCTAAAAAAGTCAGAAATGACGTCGGGCGGTGACGCACGTTGTCCACCATGGGGAGCTTGAAGTTCTGCGCGTGCACGTCCGAGGTGACCTCGGCGGCGCTGCGAGAGGAACGCGGGGGGGGGGCGTCAGTCGTGTGCGTCCGTGAGGTCGAGTCAGGTTGGCTGGCGCGAGGCTCCAGATCTGACCGAGGCACACTGAAAAAGCGACCGATCGGCGGGCGCAGGGTTGACAGGCACGCACCACTCCGCCTCGAGCTTGTCCGCCGCGCGCACGGGCGCATCAAGCACGGAGAAGTCCAGCTTCATGGTCGCGGGTCCGGTGATCGGTCGCCGGGCGCGCTGGGTGAACTGACAAGCCTGTGACTGCCCGTCTTTTGAAAACGTCGCTCATCAGACTGACACTGCCGCACCGCGTGTGCGTGCTGTTTTTTCGAAAAGCAAAGACTTTCCCGCGCACTCTCCCACGAGCAGAGACCCCAAAGATGGCCACCACGGAATCCAAATGGACGCACGCGCAGATGAAAGCCATGGAGCCTCCCGAGCAGAGCCCCGGCGCGTATCCGCAGGTGCTTCCGTTTATAAACCCTAAAGTCGACGACGACTACGACGACGAGTCACGTATGGACTTCCAACTTGCGTTCGTGCAAAACCTTGTCGGCCCCTTCGCGCGCTTCAACGGGGTGCTCGCCGTCGCGACCCCCCCCAAGGCCACCCAAAACCCCTCGGATGGCAGCACACGGCTGGTACATGTTTTCGACGAGCTCAACTTTCTCGATATCCCAGCGTGCCTCGGGTTGAGAAGCGAGAACCTTCGCTTCACCTCAACCGAAAGTGGAAAAGCCGCCGAAAAGGAGGAGGTGGGGGCCTGGGTCGCCGCTACCCTGAACGACACCGCCCTTTGCCAGCACCAGAGGACTACGAGGTTGCAATTCATGATTGCATTTGGCATGTCAAACCTCCAGTTGCCTGAGCACGGACGGCAACTGTCGCATCACATCGTGAGCCTCTTGCGAACCGAAGCCGCGCCGGACGCTGACCTTTCCACCAGCTGTGCAATGCTCGTCCTGCTTCATTTGTTCAAAGGAGGCGGAAACCCACTGATGAGTTGGAGGCTGCTCGGGTGTGGAGGTCTCGACGCGGCCATCCTCTTGATGCATAAGCTTGACATGCAGGACTCGCTTTCCGCGGCGATTTTTGCTAAGCGCTGCGACGAGGTGAAGTGCACCCCTGAATACATGAATATCACCGTGGACAGGCTCGACTTAGAGACGACGGTGAGTTGCACTTTGACTGGATTTTTGAACGAACTGGTCTACACAAAAACGCCCCCGCACACTTTAAGGGTGAACAGCGACGAGGGCGGCTTTGTTATCTTCCTATCCACCGACTTCAACACGTTCTGCACCGGAATCGACGGCCACAAGACACTAGCGTCTCCCGCCGTCAACGCGGCGCTGCGCGATATCCTGACTTCGAGACGTGACTTGTTTTGGGAGGTACAAGAATATGTGGTAGATGGCAAGGTGGGAGGGTTAAAAAACGTCTATACGCTCCTCATGGTCATCGACAGCGTCCGCATACTCCGCAAGGCGCAGGGTGATGCACGCACTGAACTCGATGACCTGATTGCCCTGGTCCCGGAAGAGTGGCAGACTGTTGCGTGTTACCGCGAGGGAGAAATTTCGGAAAGTCGCGCATACCCAGACGTTTTCGGGCGAGGACACGATGTTCGAGTTCGCGCGAGGCTGAGCTCAGAGTGGGCGACTCACCACGCAAACGACATCGCACAGTCATCTAGTAGTATTTCACGCGTGTTTCTTGTTTTATCACACACTACTATCATCATGCACCCGAACAGTCACAAACGCGCAACGTACTTTCCTCCGACATTCATTTTTCCATTTATTTCTATTTCTGGCTCGCCCAAAAAGTGCGTCGCGCGTCGGCGGCGGTGGCGCGCCCATTCTTCCCGTCCCATGTTCGCGGCGCGGCAGCACGCCATGCTCCCCCGGCTCGCCGGTGGCGCGACGCGTGGGCTTACGCACGGAAACCGGGTGGAAATGTCGTCGTTTTCGGGTCCCTTCCGGTCCACGCGCGCCGCGGCGAGTCAGCCCTCCGATGCGGTCGGCGCCAACATCGAGGTTGCGGATGCGAACCAGCGACGCGACCTGGCGGTGGTGCTTGTGAACCCGCAGATTCCCGGAAACACCGGAACCATCGCGCGGACGTGCGCGGCGACGCGCGTGCCTTTACACCTGGTGGCCCCCCTAGGGTTCTCGTTGGAGGACTCGCAGTTGAAACGCGCGGGGCTTGATTACTGGAACAGCGTGTGTGTCAAGGTGCATGACGATTGGGCATCGTTCGAGGCGTATTACAAAGGATTGGGATCGCCCGGTCGCCTCGTTGCGTTTTCCAAGTTCGGCGCGAGGCCGCACGCGGAGGAAGGTGCGTACCTCGCGGGTGATTGGCTTTTGTTCGGCGCGGAAACAACGGGGTTGCCGGACGCCGCGCACGACGCCTGCGCCGCGAGCGGCGGCATTCGGCGCATTCCAATCGACGAGGCGCACGTAAGGAGTTTAAACCTCGCCGTATCCGCCGCGGTGGGCACGTACGAAGCGCTTCGGCAGATAGACGGACCGCCAACCCTAGCAAACCCACCAAGAGACGATGCACCGGGGACTTATACCATGTAAACTTTTTATTACCGCTATTTCACGTGACAAGCCTCGTCGTCGCACGATTGATTTTGCGGTGGCGTGGTTTTCGTGGCCAAATCGCGTTCACTCTCGTCACTCGCCACGCCTCGGTACTCGATCGCGTTCGACCCAGTTGGCTTCCCAAACCCCGCCAAGCTCACGCACTGCGGCAACGGGTTGAGCCAGTCGAGTACCCCTATTTCCCACCCCGCCTGCCCTGCGTGCCACTGCGCGACGCATTTCTTTTCGTTGAACGAAACCGCGGTGTGTCCCCACGCCGTGAGCGCTTTCTTCGCAACCGGGTGCCACACGTGCAGCGCGGGTATGGCGAACACCGAAAATTTGGTGAGCAAGTAAGGTCGGTGTTTCGAGTGGAAAGGTACGCGCAACGTGGTGACCTTGTCGTTCCCGGTTCGATTCCGTGCATACGCACACATCGAGTGGAACGACGCATCCGCGCTTTGAGGGTCGGCGTCGCCCGACACGACAACCGTCACGTACCCATTTCGTTCCGCCTCCCCGAAATGCGCCAGCTCGGGTCCAAAGCGAACACACGCGGGGCAGTGTTTCGCGGTGAAGTACAGACCCACGACTTTGTTTCTGAACGCATCTTTGGCGCGGACGGGTTCCCCGCGCTCGTTTTCCAGGTCAAGACCGTCCATCGTCTCAAGCAAACTCCCGGCGGGGGCGGAGTCATCGTGGCTGCCGTGCCCGTGGCCGTGACTGCTGCGGCCATCGTCGTTCGAGCAACAGCCTCTCTGCGGCGCCGCTCGGCCCGTGCCTTGGCACTCCACGCACGCCACGAAACCCTCCGCCCCCGCTTTTGAGCCTTGCCCGGCACACGAGGCGCACGAAGAGTCGCTCCACCCCGTGTCCATGCTGATCCAGGAGTGCGAGCGGTGCGTGTCGTTGTGTGTGCCGGCTGCCCGCGGCCCGAATCGATGTCGTTTTTTTCTGGACGAAAATCGTCGCTCCCACCTCGTTGCCCGAATTCGCATTTCAAATCACCCGGTGCCACTTCGCCTCGCACGGGCCAGCGCCCTTCCCAGGGTCGCTGTTTCCCCTCGATGCCCGGGTCGGTGGTGACCGTACAGCTCGGGCAGTGCGGCAACCAGGTGCGTTGCAATCCTGCTCTTGACCCCCAAAGCTTCCCACCGCGCTTCCCCATGTCTGGTGTAAATCGTTGTGGGCACCCACCCGTCCTACGAATTCGTTGCGAATCTAACACTCCACTTCACTCCTACCCGTCCGTACTCCACCAGGTGGGCACCGAGCTTTTCTCCACGCTCGCGCGCGAAGCGGACGCGTGTTCGGGCTCGACGAGGGATGAGATCCTTGACGCGTTTTTCCGAACGCCGAACGCGCGACGAGATCGCGCCGGGTCATCAAAATTTCCCGACGATTTCCCCGAAGCCTCCACCCCCACGGCGAGGGCGGTTTTGATTGACATGGAACCCAAGGTGGTGCAGAGTTCCGTGCGAATCGCGAAGAAATCGGGCAGATGGCGGTTTGACACAACCCGGACACTGGCGTTCCAAGCGGGGTCGGGGAACAACTGGGCTCGAGGGTATAACACTTACGGCGGCCAAGTGCGGGAAACGGCGTGCGAGTTGATTCGCAAAGAGGTTGAACAGTGCGACTTTTTCGGTGGCTTTCTGTTGCTGCAGTCCATGGCCGGCGGTACGGGCGCTGGTTTGGGGGCGTACGTCGCGCAAGCCCTGAGGGACGAGCACCCTCACGCGCCTCTTTTGAATCACTGCGTGTGGCCGTACGAATCAGGCGAAGTCATCGTGCAGTCGTACAACACGTTGCTCACTGCGAGCGCTTTGCTTGACTGTTCGGGTGCGCGTTGCGCGTTTCCCAAATCAGGCGGCACAACGTTTCTGCCGCCCCGTTCGTGTCGTCCACCGCGGTCATCCAAAGGAAGCTACTACACACGGCACATACGCACTGTTTTACTTCTAACGCGCCTGTGACTGTTTGTCCCTCCATCGCGATATACGTTAAGACGGAAGAGACTGACACTTTCTTTGTTTGGTATCAGACGGCGTGATCGTCGCGCAAAACGACTCGCTTCACAAGACGTGCGTGAAACAGCTGCGTCTGCCTCGGCCGACGTTTACGGACATGAACTCTGTCGCGGCCAAGCAATTGGCGGGGGTGCTGTTGCCTAGTGCGAACCGGGAGGTTGGCGAAAACGGAGGTTTAATACGGATGGGGGATGATAAAAATGGAGGAGGACCCGGAATGATGGATACGAAAACGAAAAACGCACGAAACGGCCGAAAAACCCACGGTTTGCACGACGTCGTTACAGACGTGTGCTGCTTCCCCGCCGCGCGGTTGTTATCCCTGCGGCAGCTTCCCGTGCTGCCCCAAAAGAGCGTGGAATTCGAAACCTTCACGTGGCCGGGGTTGCTGAAGCGAACGCGGCAGATGTTGCTATCGGGTACTACGCTTGAGGAAGGGCTTGACTGGGGTTTGGAACCAACCGGCGGTTCGACGGAAAAACGCGACGGAAAAACGCCCGGTCGGCGAAACGCGTACACGAAATGTTTTGCGTCGTCGCTTTTTCTGCGAGGCGGGAACAGCGACTTGGTGGACGCGTCAGCCGTGGGTGACCCTTGTTTGTACCCCCCATGGGTCCCAAAGCCATGTTCTGTGAACTGGTCCAACTCCAAATTCGACGGGAAAGAAATGTCCGTAACGCTGCTGTCCAACTGCCAAACCCCGTGTCCGCCGATTGGCCGGATGCTATCGCGGGCGTACCAGGTTCGTATTTCCACCCCGAATGGTTCCCTATCCCAAAGTCCCATCAACGCGAGACTGTTTGCCGTTTGCACTACAGTACACGACTGTTTGCCCACTGTATATATCGCCCAATACAAAACCCGACTGACACTTTTGTTTTACACTCACAGATGAAATCAGCTGGCGCGTATAAACACCAGTACGCCGAACACGGCGTCGGCGACGATGAGTTCGCCGAAGCCTTCGCGCGAGTAGAGGACGTGCTGGCGACGTACAGATCGCTATAGTTAATGTCTAAATATCTAAATTAAAGTACCTAAAAAAAAAAAGGTACTCTACTCTCACAGGTATTGCTTCCCTCGCAGGGAAAACGTCGGCGCCGCTTGTTCTTTGTCCGTCCCGCGGTTCGGACGTCCCAGGATCTCAATCACCTTTTCTTTCGCAGCAACTGCGGTTTCTCCAAGCCGTTCCACGTAAGCATCCGCCGCGGCTTCGGCCATCGCGACCTCGGTGAGCAAGCGGTACGCTGCGACGTGGTCGCCGACGGCGCCTCGCAGCTCGGCGAGCGCAAACACGAATTGCGAAAACTTTTTCGGAAGCGAGCGAGGCGCTACTCGCGCGCCGTGCACCAACCCCAGGGCTAACAAACCTCGCGCGCTGGATGAGGAAAGCTGGTCCGGGTCTATGGCTTGCAGTGTCCGCTGAGCGTCAACCCGGATTGAATTTTTCAAAAGAAAAGCGAGAAGACTGGCGGGAGACGCGACACAGGTGGTATCGCCCGCTTGACCGTTTTCGTTTTCGTTTTCGTTTTCGTTTTCGTTTTCGTTTTCGTTTTCGTTTTCGTTTTCGTTTTCGTTTTCGTTTTCGTTTTCGTTTTCGTTTTCGTTTTCGTTTTCGTTTTCGTTTTCGT
>Ga0115007_10002192_pt1 | contig 12156 bp, 7 predicted proteins | sample ArcOceMetagenome_2_FD_87166 | JGI IMG/M metagenome (GOLD analysis project Ga0115007, IMG submission 87166) | Marine eukaryotic phytoplankton communities from Arctic Ocean - Arctic Ocean ARC135M Metagenome | ecosystem: Environmental > Aquatic > Marine > Oceanic | place: Arctic Ocean | collected... | reverse complement strand
CATAATAAAAAAGATCATCGTCGTGTACATGAACGTGGTGGTAGTGGTGATGGTGACGATGATATTAGTCATGGTCATGGTCATGGTCATGGTGGTGATCACATGATACACAATCGACACGTTTCTCCCGGTGATGACGAAGAAGAACCAGATACTGACGATAAGAATAATAAGAACAACGGTGACGATGGGGAGGAGAGAAATCATGAGGAAGAAAATCAAGAGGAGGTACAACAACAAAAGAAGAAGAAGAAGAATATTGATAACGACATTGATGATGAACTTGCTGAAACATATTTTAATGAGTTAGCTGGTCCATCAGCTAATTCGAGACAGAAACGGTTCATTGAAACGCTACTGAATGGCAGTATGAATTTGGTTGGAATACAAGGTACCCCCATTGTTTCTGAGGATGGTTCCTACGATGGTGTTTGGGGTAGTTTTTGTCAAGTAAATTTTGCTGTACATAAGGAAGACCCCTCGAGTTGTACGTATTCATATCTATGTTTTTTTATGATTGATTCATTTATTATTCAAATGCGATATTCAGTAATTATTGTTTTGTATTTATTTATTTTTCTCATTATCTATTTGTCGTATTCTCTCGTCTATGTTTTTAATTTAAATCTATTTACATTTAAACAGATCCTATGTTTCGTTTCCTGGAAGCTGCGTCACCCGGTTGCCAAAACCCAACGAGGGTCGATCTTAAAAAGGTTGCCTATTTAGCTCGACAACGTGATAAACAAATTAAAGCAGGTGAAGTTTTTGTTGGAGAAGGAAAAGAAGCGAAGCTATTGAACTTAACCGCCGTGGCATTCCATGAAAGTCGTTGTGGATCTACGTTGGTTGCTAACAGTATGATCGCTATGGACCCAATCAAACATCGCGCCTACAGTGAATCACCACCACCCGTTAATGCTTATACAATTTGTGGCGATGACTTTGACAGATGTTCTCAGGAACAGGCGGCAGCTGTCTTACGAGATGTTATATACTTAATGAGTCGAACGGATGATCAACGAGAGGAACGAGTATTTTTCAAATTTCAAAGTATCACATCGAAAAAGATTTCAACCTTCCAAATGGCCTTTCCCCATGTTCCATGGATGTATGTTTATCGCGATCCCGTCCAGGTAATGATGAGCCATGTTAAAGACGATCCCACAATTGTAAGTAACAGAGACTTGCTATCGTCGTCGCCATCGGCGTCGTCGCTTTGTATTGACTATCGTCGATTCATTCCTGCAAGATTATGCACCGGCAGAATTACGAGTTGTTGTGTGGTTCATTATGCAAAAGTATTCATCGTTTATTCTTGAGCTTTTATTTATATTTCATATTTCCTCACCTACTATGACCTATTGTTCATATTTTTGTCTTCCCCAGAGAAAAGCCATTTGTACTCGAAGCAGAAACCACCCTCCAAAGGAAGTTCATGCAATTGCCAAACGACACGGACGAAGTGATGCCACGAAGTTAGAGGCAGCTGAATACTGTGCCGCTCATTTAGCGATGCTTACTGAGTCGGCCGTTCATAACTTGAACGATATGGCTATCCCCGTCGCGTACGATCAGCTACCGAGTATGATGTGGGAAAAAATCATGCCTAAAATCTTCGGCCGACCGTTAACACATACCGAAACTGAGAATTTAGAAAACATTTCTAAAAGCTATAGCAAGGGAGGGAAACGCACGGATGGTAAGAAAGGTGAATTCAAATCAGATTCGGAACAAAAGGAGAAAAATGCACCAAAGGCTGTTAAAGATGCTGCCAAAGAATTTTTAAAGGAATCCTTTGATCAGTTAACTGCATTTGAACCAAAATTATTCAAGTAAACATTTATCGTATTTAATCTTGAATAATAGAAAAAGGAAGAACAAACGACGCCAATTAATAAATAAAATAGAAAAAGTTACACTATTGGATCATGACAATTAAAATGAACAACTACAGAATTACAACTCTTGCAAGGTAAATGGAAAAAATCTACAACACAAATAATGGACTAGTTTGCATAACATTACTGTACGACTTCAGTAGTATTTGCATTAGTATCTTTTGGATCTATCTATTTGAATTTTAAGATACTGACAGATTTACTGCGGTACAGAAAACGAAGTCGAACATTATTTATTTCCTCTCAAAATTAAATCATACGGTACATGCTCACACCTACAAATGTACCGATTGCGTACCCTACCACGCCCCATACGGTAGCAGCAATCGTTCGGCCCTGAAGTTTACCAGGATCTCGTTTCTTCATGCGACCACAAAATGCAGCCGCAGTCGCCGGACCACCGATGGCCGCATTCGAAGCGATCCAAACATCTTCCAAATCTAGTGATAAGATATTATTATTGTGGTTACCTCGACGACGACCAAGCATCAGTATCAATCTATTCCAAATGACGCATCCGAATGTAGTCCCGAGGACGTGTACAGTTAGTGCTATTGTAGAAAATAGAAGACAGGCCGGGCCCATTGATAAAGCAGACGAAAGGTTGGCAGCGATTCCAATCGAGGCAAAAAAGGACAAAAAGAAAAAGTCACTCCATGCAGTGGCGGCAACAGAAAATGGCTTCCAGTATGTTTTATTTTGAACCAATGAATTAAGAATAGGTGCGACAATGGCAATTATAGCACAAGCAGCTCCGGGAACAAACCGACCCACGACATTTTCGACACGGTTTGCAACATTGACGATTAAATACGTCGAAATCAATAAGGGAATCGAAGCGAGATAAACGGAACGTAGATTGGGCGCGATGTTGTTGTCGTCGTCGTCATCGCCGTCTATAACATTGAGAGAATTATTTTCCCCCCCTTTCCCATTTTGAGTATATTCTTTCACGCTATTGCTTTTGGTTGCGATAGTTGTTGTTTGTGTTTGTGTTTGTGTTTTTGTTGGAGTAGTAGTAGTATTAGAAAATTTAGAAACCAACCATTTCCAGTCTAAGCTCGATGACAAAAAGGAGAAATAGATTGACATTGTAAGTAAATCAGATGTGACTAATGAACCAAGTAAGTTTGCGGGTGCACCTATTGAACGAGCTGTTGACATAAAATTGACAGATCCACCAACATATGATGCCGACATACAACCTGTAGTTATTTTGGCATATTCTATACTTCCATGAAACCACCGAAAAGCCAAAGCACATCGATAACTCAACCAACACCCAAACAAAGATGCCACAGAAGCTATAAAAAAGGGCATAGCAATTCTAATTATACAAGCAGAAATAGAATTCTGAGTGGCATCATCTTGTGGTGATATTAGCAAATTTTTCGCCTCTTGAGTAGTAGTAGTAGTAGTAGTAGTAGTAGACGACGACGACGACGACGACGACGACGAAGGGGGTCGGTATGCCAAAAGTAATAATGCCAAGGAACCGGGTAGGAATAAAGTAAAGCATAAATCATATAATGGATGTTTAGTGGGTACCCATCTTGATGAAACGAAATTTCCAAAAAAAGCTGATGAAAGTAACGTTGCAAGAATTCCACTACTGGGTATAATCTTTTCAATTTGTATACCAAATAATGATGAACCAATCAATGCCAATGATGCTCCAACAGTACTACTTATTGTAGTAGTAGTAGTAGTAGCAGTCAAAGGATGAAGTGAAAGTTGAGTTTCACTACTATTTATACGTTTACTACTTCTATCGGAAGAAATTGTTGGTTTCTGTCGTCGTCTCGATCGAGATTTAGGATAATGTCCCTGTAGTAAAAATGGCGGACGACGATCCATATTTGTAGTAATCATCGACCGAGTTGTTGTTATTTGATGGGGGTGCTGCTGATTGTTGTTGAAACCGACAATGAATGCCGAACATGGTAAAGGGCAGCTTAAGCTTTCTATGAGCACAATCATACTCAATAACGGCGATATCAATCGAAGCAGTAGCATACCGTAGCCCTATTATTATGTCTAATTTATGACGATGATGTGTGTATTATGCCTCCACACTAACTAATCGTTTGAATAGGAAGAATCTTCCAACTCGCTATAGAAATCTATCCGAAGATACTGATTATCGATTGCGATATTATTCTTTTTATTCCATTACAATTACACACCAGTATATTGACATCCGTGGCGTACAGTACTTTCACATGCAAGTGTGTCAAAGCAGCTATCGACATCGTCACATATCGTCGGAAGTCGGAAGGGATAGTAGTATTTGTTTTTCTTGTGATTTTTTGATGTGTTAGTCGACTCACTCGACTCGACTACGGAAATTCGCGCCATAAATCAGAGAAATGGCGCGCCGCCTATTAACGTCATTTAATTTGCAATGCGAATTCTATGCACTGTGAAGATTTAAATGTTGTACAGTAGTCAGTAGTACGACATGGCTGATGTGTAGAAAGCAACAACATACCGACTATTAACCTCCCAAAAAGTAACATAATTTCAATTCGTTTGATCGCAGCCATTTTCACTCCTTGCCTTATTCTCTACAGTATTAACATCGTAATATCAGTTGTTACCCTGTAGTCATCGCAAGAAAAAGAAACAATAATAATGTTGTCTCTCGAACTTCTCCATGCCTTACTTTCTCCTGATGCACGAATTCGTGATCAAGCGGAGACCGTTTTTCGATCTATTAATGTTCCAGAACGTGTACAGGGATTAACAAATTTATTGCTGTCAATGGTTGCCAGTAATAATAATGCTGACAATGCTGGTGTTTCGATGTTGGCTGCAGTTTTATTACGAAGAGATATATTAAAATTATCCGATCCATCTATGTTGAATGAATTAGTAACTCCTCTCTTACACTGCTACATGAATACCAACAGCGCAACAAATAATACGAAGGTTGCTATCGGTCATTCTCTTGCAGAAATTTGTTCTAGTCTATCCGTGATTGGTGGCAATACACCAACAACAACAACAACAACAACAACAACAACGGTAGTAGATTCGGTATTATCAAAAATCGTATCAACCGTAATCGATCCACAAGGAGCAGGAGAATTATTAATTTCATTTAAACTTCTTGCAGCTTTAGCTGATCGTGCACCAATGGCATTTACACGTGTTGCTGTTCCGTCACTACCAGGATTGGTCTCATCTTGCATTAATCAACAGAGTAACAATAACAGCACAGTTTTATGGGGAAAACTTGTTGAAGTTGTTGTGAATGGTGCTGTGGCTACTACCATAACTGATATTTCTTTGACTCCCAATACGACGAAAAATCTTGATGAACTCGTTATCGATGAAACATCTCCAGCAGCACAAATTGGATCACAATGTCTTTTACCACTACTATCAAAATTATTGGATGGTTCTGGTTCTGGTTCTACTGTTGTTATTCCTCTTGAAGTTCTTCAATCATTAAGTCATGCTGCTGTTACATGTCCGTCACTATTGGTTGGTTCATGTGGACAGGTATTACAAACTGTTCTTAATATGTGTATTGGTTTAACCTCTACTGTGGGGAATACTAATGACGGGGGGGACAACACGATTGCTTTGGCGGCACTACAAGTTTTATCATCTTTATTTTCAGTTGGGGATGTTGTAAGTTTTCAAGTTTCCGCTAGTTTTTATCCTTTTTTCTTCTTCTTTCCACTGAAATCTAATATTTACTAACTTTATAATTCTACGTTATTTTGTTTTGTTATTAGCGTCATCGGATTCTATCGGCTGATATGGCCCAAAGTTTAGCCGAACGAGTTATTCCTGTGTGCGCCCAGCTTATGGCTCAAAAGAGTGACGAGGAAGATGATGATGACGACGATGATTGGATAAACGAGCCACCAACATTAGTAGAAGATGGTTTGGATGATGGAGATGGTAATGACGAGGCTATTTTTGCTCTAACGTTAATGGAATCCTTCCTTCTTTACTTAGCCGGTCCGGCGTTGGGCGTCGCGTTGCCTTTGGTACGACAACTTTTACCAACTGGCAACAACAACAAAGATAGCTGGAGGCACGCCCGTGCTGGACTTGCTATTCTAGAGGTGGGATTAGTTGCTGCTCCCGTTGCATTGGCAACACACGTTCCGGAAATTATACAAGCTGCTTCGTCTCTAGCGGATTCGTCTTCGTCTCATCCAAGAGTTCAGTATCAAGCTATTCGACTATTAGGAGCGGTCTGTGAGACTCATCCATCAGTAAGAAATGTTCACGGTCAAATTATTTTAGAACGAACTGCAGCTGCCTTATCATCACAAGTGAGCAAAATCTCGGCGCTTGCATCCTTAGTTATCTCATCGTATTGTCGAGGTGATGGTAATAACGAAGATGAAGAAGAAATGACACAACAATGCATCGTTCCATTCCTTCCAGATCTATTGAAAGCCTTGATTCAGGGTCCGTTAAGTATTGCTGATACCGGAGCTGGTTCGGTAGTTGTCCGTGCACGTGCTATGAATGCGACGGCTTGTTTGGCAGAAGCTTCGAGAGAGGCATTTTGTCCCTACTATGCACATGTTATGCCGGGACTTTTGGCTAGTGTTCAAATAGCTCAAGTTGATATTGTAATTGCCGCTCTTCAAAGTCTAACCATTGTTGGACAGGCAGTGGGGAAAGAAATGTTCGAATCCGACGCAAAGCAGGTGTTATCATGGATTGTAGGTGTAGTTCCTACCGCGGCCGCAATTGCCCATGGTGGTGAAGCAGCAGCATCTTCTTCTTTCCCCACATCTGATCTGCTGTCGGCATGTGCACGTATTGCAGCTGTTCTTGAAGAAGATTTTTCACCTTACGTTGATGCTATCCTACCTGCACTTTATCACGTTGCAAAAGCACCCGCTGATATTTCTATCGAGGAAGGCAATGAAACAGGGATGCAAAACGATGGTGGCGACGATGGTGCAATGACTGTTGCTATACCCGGATGTGGATTTCAAAGAATTTCGATCAACACCTCTGCAATTCTTGAGAAAGCAACAAACAACCGTATCATGTTTGAACTTACCAAGGCTCTTGGAGCTACATTCGGTCCTCGGGTACAAGAGACATTTGAAATATTCCTTCCTCTGGCCAAATTTGTATATTCTGCCGATGTACGTAGTACAGCAGCACAGACCTTGTCCGCACTCTTTGACTCTGCATGTGCGTATGGGGAAGAGATTGGTGACATGTCTATCCCTCGACACTACCTACCTTTACTTTCTGACGTTATTAGTGAACAGATCGCCCAAGAGGATCCTTCCGACACTGAGGCACTGTACGCTTTAGGTGACTCGCTCAGTGAAATATACTACATTGCCTACGGATACCGAAATGATGCATTGGGCCAAGAAATATTGAATAATCTTTCAATGTCAATGAGAGTAGAGGTTGTGAAACGATGTATGAAGACAATGGTAGATTGCTTGGGACGACGAGACGGTGTAACAAAGATTCTACTTGGAAACCTAACGGGGGCCGACGAGAAAGAAGATTATATGGCCCAGCTGCGTTCTGAAGACAGTCTACTCAAACCTTTAGTGGATTCAATCGGCTACCTTCTTAAATTTTCCAAGGCTGAATTTGTCCCAATATTTGAAACTTGCATTGTTCCTGCACTTGGTAAATATCTATCTATCACCTCCGATATTCGCGCAAGTGTGGCTGCTGTATGCTTGTTTGATGATGTTGTCGAGCACTGTGGACCAGAGGCAGCTGCTAAGTACTCTCCAACCCTATTACAAGGCATAATGGTTGTTATGAGTGATCCTTCCAAATACGATCAGGACTTAGTTCAAGCTGCCGTTTACGGAATCATTCAAATTGTACGTCAATCTTCTACCAATATTATTTCATTAAATAATATACAAACTATCGTTCTCCAGCTACTGATCTTAACACAAGCAAACAAAGACGAAGTCGGGGATGACATCTACCTATACGAGCTTGCTGTATCTACGCTTGCGTCCTTAGTCTTGTTTGATCCATATGCCGATTTAAAATTTGTGAACCGCGACGTTGTAATGAATGTTTTCCTGAAGAGCCTACCACTAGAGCAGGATGAGGACGAAGCAAAGATTTGTCATGCCGGTCTTTGCAGTCTCATCGAAAATGGATTCGTCGATCTCAAAGTGGAAGCTCCGAGAATCATTTCAGTTATTGGATCCATTCTCTCAGAAGTTAATGAAGGCGTAGATATTGCCGAGAGCGACACATGCGAGAGATTCGCAAAGATTCTTTATGACATGCAATGTAATAACCCGCAAGGGATGCAGCAAGCCTTTGCAGGACTTGATCCCAGCGTCCAAAACATCGTTGGCTCTGTCGTTCAAGACTTTGCTCAAAGTCGTTCTAGTGTGGTGACACCTTAAAAAATCTTTAATAATGCATTAGCAATCGTCTCAAAATATATTCGCTACACAATATTCATCATAGTACTATTCATAAATTTATTATAAACAAGTCTTTCTTCTTTTTCTCATGCTTTTTGGTCAACTAATTTACTTCAAGAAGACATCTTCATCTATATATTTAATAACTAGCTAGGAAGTCACCCACTAATGTAACTTGTAGAACCTACAATCGCTGTTTTGGCCTAATCTAATCTAATGTTATACAATTGTAGTTTGCTGAAAATCTGAAAATCTATACTTCAATTGTACATTGTACTGTAGGCAATTATATTAGCCTAATCTAATCTACTAAAGTAATATACTACTACTGTAGTACTAGTAGTACTACTGTAGTAGTAGTTAGCTGAAAATCTATTGAGCCCTTCACGTCCTGTAGTTCCCCCGAAATGTTCCCCCAAAACATTTTTGTGTCTCTAATTTTTTTTGAGGAAAATCAGAAGAATCGAAGAGTATATAATGGAACATAAAAGTTCTACAGTATCATATCACAACTGCATTTTACTTGTACTATTCATTCGTATGCTGCAAAAGGGAATAACACACACGGACACATAACCACAATGAATTTTGGACTTAACAGCCGGAAGAAGAAGAACGGCAACGAGAAGAAAATCACTACCGCCAGTAAGAACGTCTTTGACGATGGAGACGACGACGATAGCAGCAGCGATGACAATAATAATAATGAAAGTGGAAACAACAACAATAAATCTTCCGGGCGCGAGGAAGTTAACAAGCAAATAGTTCGAGAACAGGCCGCACGTCGACGACGTGCTCAAGCTGATTTGGCATCCGTGAAAGATAAAAGTATGTACGACTACGACGGTGCTTATGATTCTTTCCAAACGAAGACTGATGATACTTCCAAAGAGGAAAAGAAAGAACAGAAGAGTAAATATATCGGAGATTTGATGAAGATGGCTAAAGTTCGAGAACGTGAACGGGATGGTATATATGAACGAAAGATTGCTAGAGAACAAGCTGAAGAGGACAACAAAGACGAGTATTTAGGAAAAGAAAAGTTTGTAACTAATTCTTATAAACGAAAATTACAGGAACGTAAACAATGGGAGGCGGAACAAGTAGAAAAAGAACGTGAGGAAGAAGCAAATGATGTTACAAAGAAATCTGCTGGTGCTGCTTTTGCAGGGTTTTATGGGAATTTGAATCCAAATGTAATGAAAAAAAAAAGTGATGACGTGGATCAAAATGGAAATGAAAAGGATGAAGATGAAGATGACAATGATAATACAATGTCAGGACAAAATGAGAACGAAATTGATAATGATATCCCAGATAACAAAAAGGAGGAGAAAAAGACAGGAATTTTCGACGACGATGATGACTTTGATCCGAGACAAGGGTTTCTTGGAGGATTCGAGCGTTCTTCGACTGCTGATGAAGAAATAACGGTTGAAACTATTGATGCACAACGCCCCGATGATAAGGAAATTGAAAAACATCTTCCTCCATCATCGAATGATGATGCTGTTCCACTGACCAAGCAATCACTTCGTGAACTACGTGAGAAGAAAGTCGCAGAAGCTAGGGTACGGTACCTGAAACGAAAACAATTAACGCTATTGGAACAATGAAGATATTTTTATATATAAGTTTAGATTGGCTTGTATTCTTTCTGCTCTATAAATCAGCGTACTTTCTATGGATGCTAAGAAATTATTCAAGACACGCACATTGAATTTACTTGCATATATGGCGTCAACATAGTAATTTTCTTTTGATGCGAAGGTTATCTGTCGCTTGCTTGAATTTGTTACTCATGCTCAAATACTGTACTGGGAGGTTTGTGCCTGTCATTTTTCGAATGGCTTGAATAGGGAGCGGCTTCACGAGAGTTGTGGGGGTAGACCAAAATTCACCGCAATAGTATCCGTCGTAGGTCAAACCAACGAGGATGTTGTGATCGTTGTAAAGAAAAAAGAAATGACAAACTACTACGGAATACTGTAGTGAGATTATTTTACCCTATAATATTTTTTGAAATTTTACCACAACACATATCTGCAACGCAACTACATACTATACAGTCACTGTTCATTTCTTTAATAGTATAATACAAGCATAACTTTATGTCATAGTTCATATGCTTTGATTCTATACTTCGAACTTTCTCATTTTTAAACGGTGAAGATATTTTTGTAGGGATATTACTCTAGCACGCTTAGAAAGTTGTCAGAAGAAAGACAAGAAGATCTTCCACAGTCGTGTATTCTGTATTCTGAGACATTTTGATTGAACTACTCTTCGAACTAGACATCCTCGAAACTATCAATATTGATATCTCAACACGTATATGATTGGTATCTAGTCTATTGTACTGGTTCAGTGATACGAATTTTTTTTGGGTTAACGTGGTGGCACTCGTACGACCACAGAGTTACAATTAAAAAAAACGAATTGACCATCTCTGCGTAAGTATAAGTTACACACCCGTAATACAATAACACAATAAGTTCAAAACTTGATCTTTCTAAATGACAATAATACTGTACAATGAGAATGTTGCTTTTAAAAATAATAAAATCGCAGCAATAATTATAATATTTTGTTTTTCTTCTTCTGCTTCTCAAAAGGTACTCCCTTCTGCTGGCTGTTTCAATCTTCTATTTTTATCAGAACACATTTCCATTCGAAGACTTTGTAGTACTTTTTCAATTCCCGTATTTCGATTCCAATTTTTCATTGCAGGGACCTTATTCTTTTCGACTACACCAGTTTTAGAATCAATACAACTCATATTGATTTTTGAGGTAAATCTTACAGTTGGTGGAACTGCTGGATATTCCTGGGTGCAATGAATAAGCAATTGATAAAACCGTCCATCGTGTTGTGTCTAAGAAAGAATATAAATAAATCGCAGCAAAACAAAAATAAACACAGAGTGTGAGAATATATAGGTTGGAATATTGTTGCGATCTTTATTTTTCTTCTTCTTCTCAAATATTGCAGCAACCAGTTCTTAACAATAATAATAGAAGAAAATAGAAAGAAAGAAAACTTACTCCAGCAGGACCTAAGATTCCACCGTTCCAGTCCGATAAAAAAGTATCACCCGATTCCACCAAACCGAAACTGATCGACATATCACCGTGACCTTTTTCGCTATTTTCAAGCTCTTCAAGTAGCCTGAAATTCCGAGGGGTGATGACGGTTTCACCTGCTGGAGTTCGTTGCATGATTAATTATATGGTTTAAATAAAATATGAACTAAAGATGAAATTGTTAAACACGTCAAAAACAGATATGAATTAATGGACGAGCTTGGGTGATAAAAATCTCTTCAACTTATTGTGTTTACACGAAAACCATTGTCGACGTGATTGTCGCTCGGAATTAAATTCTACTGTACTACAGCAGTTGTAGTGTATTCTGTGAAGAAGTCATTTTAGGATCTATTTTAGGGGCAATTTTCAATTTGAAAGGGGGCATGATTTATTCCTCAAAAATGGTCCTTCCGTGTTCAGGGTACTAGTACTCGTACTGTACCGCAAATTTTTATTACATCACAACATTATAAAATTCAAAATTACCCTACAGTACCACAACATACAATGATGTACTGTACAATGTTCAAATGTACCGTAAACACTTTAACTTGTCCCAGAAATGCAGATTGAAGATGACCAATGATGATGATGATCACGGTGGCGACGACGACGATACTTCTGTGGAAAGCTCGGATGAAGCTCTACTAGAAATGCTTGGATTGTCTTCATTGAAAGAAGTCGTAATAAATAATAATGCCGATGAAAACAACAACAACAACAACAACAACAACGATGACGAAGAAGAAGAAAATAAGTCTT
>Ga0115007_10002190_pt1 | contig 12161 bp, 10 predicted proteins | sample ArcOceMetagenome_2_FD_87166 | JGI IMG/M metagenome (GOLD analysis project Ga0115007, IMG submission 87166) | Marine eukaryotic phytoplankton communities from Arctic Ocean - Arctic Ocean ARC135M Metagenome | ecosystem: Environmental > Aquatic > Marine > Oceanic | place: Arctic Ocean | collected... | reverse complement strand
TCTCTGTTAATCAAGACACTGCCTTGGCAAATAGTATATCAACGGTATCAGCAGCAGTTGGTACGGTGGCAACCTCAGTCACGACAGAGACTAATGCTAGGGTTCTGGCCGATGGAGTACTCGAAGCCAAGTATGGCGTTACTTTAGATGCCAACGGCTACATCACTGGTTTTTCTCAGAACAACAACGGCACTAGTGGCGAATTTAAGATTACCGCAGATAAGTTCCTTATTGTCGAAGGGGCAGTTGCAGGAGAAACGGGCGCGACAGTGTTCGACATCACGAATGGCCTTGTGACAATGGAAGCTGCCCATATCAAGAATCTGACCGTGGGCAACGTAGGCGGCACAATTAGTGCCACCACAGTTTTCTCAGGTAGTGCCTCTAAGACTTTCGGCGGTACATCCGCTGGGTATGTCGAGCTTACGACTGTTGATTGCCCTGCGAACAGTGGTGCTAAAGCGCATGTCCCAGTTCTCAACATGATCTTTGACGGAGCGTTTGCTACCGATACTGCTTATGTAAAACTAGAGTACGCCACGCTCACTAACGGCTCACCGAGCGGGTATACCGCTATACAAACTCTGCGCCATAAGACGGCTGCTGGAGGTAACTCTTGGACAACAATTCCAGTTATTGGCAGTGCGCCATCCACGACCTCGGCAGTAAGATTTAAAGTGTCGATCCAAATGTATGCAGACAATGGTACTTCGAGTACCAACCAATCTCGGACTGGAACCGCTCACTGGTCAGGAACCACGGTAGGTATCGTATGAAAATGTATGTACGAGTAGAAAATGGAGTCCCTTGCGGCTCACCGCAGACCTTTGAAGAAGTCCCTTCTGGCTGGGTAGAGTTCGTTAAGTACACTGGCGATATCGACTACCCCATTCAGACGGTATTACAAACCTATGACGCAGATTCCAACCGCGTTGTGGAGACTTTATTCGACCTCGCAAGTCCCACCGATCTGATCCTGGCATCCGTCAGGGTTACGCGAGACCAGATGCTTACCAGCACCGATTGGACTCAGCTTCCAGATGTCGTTTTCAACGCGGGTGTAAAAGCAGCATGGGCCACATATAGGATCGCATTAAGAAATGTACCTTCGGACAATAGTAGCGTCACATCCCTCGATGATGTCGTTTGGCCTACTAAACCAACCTAACTTTCACAGGAGTCATGCATGGGTAAGCTAAGTGTATCTGACTCCTTGAAAGCCTCAGTAACTCATCTAGAAAATACGATAGAAGAAGCCGTAGATTCTGGTGAGGCTGAGTGCGCCATTGACCAAACATCTTTGAGACACTTCTTTACTCCTCCTATAGAGGAATATGGCTGCGGTATTTATACCAGAGAACTTACAGTCCCAAAGGGTATGACTTTTGTCGGGAAAATACATCGGCATGCTCACATGGCATTTCTGATGAAGGGTGAGCTAATGGTTGTATCGTCCACAGGAAAGGTACATATAAAAGCCCCTCATACATGGGTTACCCCTGTAGGCGCGAAACGGGCTTTCTATGCAGTTGAAGACTCTATATTGACCAATGTACATATGACAAAGCATTTGAGTGAAGACAAATTGCAGCAATTAGAGGATGAGGTTATAGCCCCGTCCTACACAGCGATGGGCCTAGAAGAGCCTGACCTAAAATTATTTTTGGAGAACACATAATGGGATTTATAGCAGCAGCATTGATAGGTGGAGGGGCAGCGGTACTAGGTGGAGCAGCCTCCTACGCTGGTGGAAAACAAGCAGCAAGCGCGCAAGCAGAAGCCGCAAGAATGCAGGCAGCTTCTTTTGAATTTTCTAAGCCTTACATAAAGCGTAGTTATGACCAAGCAGAGACTGCATACAACGACTCTTTAGCGGCTGGCACTTACGATGGTAAAACTCTAGCAGATCCAAACGCAATGCAGATCGCGGGTAATAACTACATCGGTAACATGGGCGCTGCGAATGCAGAAGGCGCTTATAACTTGACCCAATCCGGTCAAGGTTTTGGTCAGAATTACAATGATATGTACAACGCAGCCCAAGGTGATCGAATACAGACTGCACAAGACTACGCGCTAAATAACTCAGGCGGCCTAATTGACTCGGCTATGCGCGACAGCACCCGCACCCTCAATGAGGAAACCCTAACAGGTATTAACGAAGCCTCAAGTAATACTGGAAATATGAACTCATCACGCGCAGGTATTGCAGATGCAGTAGCTAATCGTGCATACGATGATCGTAGAGCAGATGTCACCGCTAATGTTAACCAGAACCTTATGGATCAGTCACTGAGTCAGCAAAATCAACAGTTCAAAGACCAAATGATGGCAAATGAAGGCATATCTGGCGCATACACCCAAGGTATTAATAGTATGGGTACGATGGGCGACTTTATGACGGGCGCTGGTGGCAATCTGAGATCATTTGAGCAGCAGCGTTATGACGATGAGCGCCCAAGGTTTGAGGGCAATCGAGACTTTGATCTTAACCCAGGCATGAAATACCAACAAGGCATGTTAAACAATGCTGACTACAATTCGCCACAAAATCCAGTTATGCAGACTGCTAGTCCAATGGCCGCTGGCTTTGGTGGTGCAATGCAGGGCTTAGGTATGGGCATGAAATACGCTAACTACCAAGGCGGCGGTGGCGGAGGTCAAACAGGCGGCGGCGGGGGTAGCTTCTAATGGGTAATTGGTATCAGCAGACTCATCCACAGCCCCCCGTAGGTACTCCAGAGTATGACGAGTACCTTAGAAACGCTGGAATACTTCAAAGACAAGTGCCAGATGACTACAACGCGGCAAACCAATCGCAAGGTGCGCTTAGTTCAGTACAGTCTGACAGAAACTCTAGACTAGTTGACCCCACAACGTCTTATGCAAGCGGTGTAGCCAAAGACAGGCGTGAAACCCCCCCCGCTAAACCTTTGACTGCAAACCGTGCAGGTCAGGCCATAGGCACTGGTGCAGAGGCCGCTTTGGATAACGTCATAATCCCTGGCGCAAAAATGTATGTAGATACTGCCAAAGACGCTGGACTTGGAGTCTTAAATTTCGCCAGAGGCGTTGGTGGTATGGAGGAGCTTGAAGCAGGCCAAAGATACCGTGACCAAAAACCACCAAGTGGTAGAACTGCGTCTGACGTAGATTTATCTGGAGTTTTTCCTACTGGCGCTCTTACTCAGTATGGTCTAGATGCAAATACCACTGGTGCGAGAGACCCTGATACAGGCGAGGTTATTGGTTTAGGCCCAGCCCCTATGCCTGAGATTAATAGCCCTGTTCTATCTGAGGAGCGACCTACAGCAAGTGACCAAGGCATCAACCCAGCTATCCCCGCCCTTAACGGCCAAGAAGTTACAAATTACGCTGGCCCACTTACAGCCGACAAAGGTGTTCTTGAGAAGATTGCTGAAGCAGCTTCTGGCGATCGCCAAGCAAACACAGGCAACAAAAGAGACAAGGCCGGACTATCTGTACCTCGTAATAGAAACAATATTGACTTGAGTGAAATGCTAATCAGAACTGGTGGTGCCATCACAGGTGCTTCTGGAGATGGTGCTTTAGCAGCCATCGGTGCAGGAACCAATGCCTATGGTGGAGTCATGGACGAAAACAGGCGATTAGAGCAAGTCCAATACGAGAATGATCAAAAGGAATACCAAGCAGAAGAAGATCGTAAGATTCAACGTATGGCTGCCAGAGGTGGATCGGCTGCTGCAATAAAAGCTGCTAAAGAAGATGAGGATATGCTTCTTGGTAATACAGCCAAAGTCAAAATCTACGACAGCTTAATCGATGATCTGGCGCTTGCCGGAGATAATGTGACTGGCATGTGGGATGGCATTGGCGGCAAGTTCCTCGACAACGCGACAGGCCACCCGAATGCCAATTTAAGACTCAGGATGCAGGATGTACGAGTCGATGCAGCTTTGGCTAAAGTAGCTCAAACAAAGGGCGCTATCTCAGATAGAGAGATGTCTTTATTCTTATCTCCAATGCCAACTATGACTAGCAGTGAAGAAGTCTGGATCGATTGGATGACTATGCAGAGAAATGTCACCCAAATACTTAATGACCGCATGTCTGGAAAGACAAAAGTTGAAACAGGATCAGATTTATCTTCTGACTTACAAGCTTACGCCAACAAGTACCCTGACCAACGGACTACAACCGATACCCTTTTGTCTAAGTACGGAATTAACTAATGGAGTTATAGCCAATGTCTGAACGGTTGCAACAACTTTACTCAGCACTATCTGCCGCAGACAAAGCTGGAAATACTGAAGATGCACAGGCTATTGCTACAGCATATAAGTTAGAAAAAGATAGGATTGCTGTAGAGAGTACTGGTATGCGCCCAGAGCGGCAAGTAGTACCCCCACAGCCTGAGTCTGATAATGCTTTTCAGTACTCTATTGACCAAGCCCAACGGATGGGCGGTAAAGGCATAGAGGCTTTGGGCCGTGCTACTGCAACTAGTCAGCTAGAAAGTTACGGTACTGGTGTAGTACAGCAGCAAGACCAAGACATAGCCGCAGGAGGCTACCAACCTTCATACACCAAGTCTCTACGCGACACTTTTAACGAAGATGGCGTACAGTCTGCTATTGGATGGCTTGGTGAGAAGACTGCTGAGAACTCTGTATCTGGAGGCGCTGCTCTAATGGGCGGCCTTGGTGCTGCTGCTTTAGCTCCAGTTTCTGCGCCAGCAGCGGCAATTCTTGGGCTAACTACCCTTGCCGGAAGCATGGCTATGGGTGCTGGTGAAGCAGCCTTTGAGCAAGAAGAAAAAGTAGGTGATTACGATGCTGCTCTGTCTGTAGGGCAAGGAATATTGATAGGCATCTTGGACAAGTTCGGCGCAGGAAAAGTAATACCAAAGTCCAGACTACTAACGATGACCCCTGATGAGGTTGCTAAAGAACTCGCTTCTAAAGGCTATGCACAAGCCGCAAAAGAGGTTATCAAAAGAACCGCAACAGAAGGCGCAACAGAAGTTGCTCAAGAAGGCGTTTCTATAGCTGGCGCTGCCTCTAGAGGCGGTGAGTACTCTCAAGATGAAGTGATAGACCGTAGTATCGAAAGTTTTGCTCTTGGTGCAACCAATGCTGGTGTAGCACAGGGTGTCATGGGTACTGGTAGTGCGCTAGTGAGTGGCAAGCCTGCCAACCTTAGTGATCGATTAGCTCAGTCTACTTTTGCACAGCGTCTAGATGCTCTTGCTAAAGATGGAGATTCTGACGGCAACCCTTATGACCTTAATGACTTAGACACTACTTCGCAGACAGGCGTAAGAGCATTAATTGATGCGGCCCATGCATCTATAGGTGCAGAGATTCAAAACCTTGAGTCAGACCTTGGTGCGTACTTAAACCCAAACAATAAGTCTCTGACTTCTCAAGAAAAAGCAGACAGAGTAAAAGCTAAGGCCATGCTTAAGCAGGCCCGTAACAAAACTAAGTCTGTAGTAGGTGCTAAAGACTTTGCGATACTTAAGCGTCTAGTTGGAAGCACTCCTGACGGTAAGCGTTTACTGAACTTAGTAAAAGAAAGCCAAGAGCAGACCAAAGTATGGAACGCTGGCTTGGTTGGGGGTGTGTCAAAGTACACTGACCTATCTAGCCCTTTCCCAAACTCTAATTACTCTGGACAACAGACTTTAAACACCGCAATCAGCCGTTTAGGCACTGGCGGCCTTGCATACACTACTGGCGGTGCATCTTTAATTCCACAGGCTGGTATTTTCGCTGGTGGACGTATAATTGATGCGGTCACCGGAAGACGTTCAAAGGTCAAAAGGTACATTACCAAAAACAAAGGTGGTGACGGCTTTGGCCAAGTTAGCGGGATCGGTGAAAGAGACAAAAACCTACAAAAAGATAAAAAAGCCAAAGAAAAAGCTTTAGATAAAGCGCGTCAGGCAAAAGACGCTGAAAGAATGAAGCATTTTTACAACTACAAAAACAACAACCCTGCTAACCCAGAAAGCCCTCAAGGTATTTACGAAAGGTTTACTGGGATGGACAGGGCAGGTCTTGAGGCTACTATTGAAGAGTCTCTGGGCGATCCAGACCTAGACCCAATGATACGCAAGGAAATGGAAGACCTAATAGAAAGCATGAAGTACGGAGAAAAGGTTTCTGGCTTTGGCGCTCTAAGGATGATCAATGGACTCATCCAGCAGTTTCCTGACACAGTAGGAAAACGTAGAGTTAATGTCCCAGAAGACCAAGCCAAGCTACAGGCTCTACTAGCCAGCGGTGTCGGTAAGGAATCCCCAGGATACCAACGTGGTATCGATGACAACAAAGCTTTCGTTGCAGAGTTACAAGAAAAACTGTCACAGGATTCTACTGTTTCTGATGCTGACAAAACGAGGTTAAAAGCTGTTCTTGATAAAATGGCCAAGACCCTAGGTAAAGAGCCTCTCGGAACTATTGCACTTTATGAAGGGCAGTTGTTAAAAGCAGGCGTTCCCCCTGCGGCTATGGAGGCATATTTTAACCCTTACAAAGAGAGGGTAATACAGCAGCAGAAGTCGCGAGGAAAAACACCCCCAGACGGAGGTACTCCACCGGAAGGTGGCTCTCCCCCGCAAGGAGGAGGCCCACAGCCTACTCAGCCGCCTCCGAAACCTAGGCCGTTTACTCCCCCTGCCCCGACAGTAGCTCCTACAGATGCTCCAGTGGCTATTACTCCTCCGGTAGTTGCCCCACCGAAACCCAAGCCGGAAGATGTAAAAAATAAGCTCCCAGAAGCTAAGAAAGTAGTAAAGCTTTTTGACATAGGAAATGAAGGGTCTATCTGGGAGCAAGGTATCGCCACAATGGATGACTTTTTAGCTTTAGGTGAGGCACTGAATTTAACGATAAAAATATCACAAAATCAGTCAGCTTTCGATAAGTTTAGGAAGTCTGTCGGGTTCTATGGTGTCAACGGTAAAAATCTGCGCGGCTTCCACACCAATAATAAATTTGGAAGAGGTGGGCGAATGGACGATTCGCAGAAGAACGTCATTGGCGTAAAGCAGTTAAAAGGCTCTGATGATCTTCAAGTGTTGATGACACTGGCTCACGAAATCGGACACGACATAGAATCTACCAGTAATCAGATGAACGCACGGGCTTACACCGCAGTCAACAACCACCCAGAAAGTGCTGGCCAAACATACATGGTAGAGGGGTCTTTCAGAGAGTATCTTAATTTCCTTAATGAGGCTGCTTCAAACAATCCATTCCCAGCGCAGCAAGCTACTGCAAAGAAAATCAAAGATGAGATAGATAATCTACAAACTCTCGTTGGCGTTTTCTTTGAGAAGAACGCATCACTAGGAAAGAAACATATAAGGAACTCTTGGCAAAGAGATTTTTATAAGTCAATAAAAGATATGAACCCTAAAGAAGCAACTCCAGAATTTATAGCTTCTGAGATGGCTAAGTATAAAAAATATGTACACCCATCGATGCGGAGACATACAGAGTATGTGAAAGACGCAGCGGAGTTTGCTACAGACCCTATCTGGGTCTATATGGCTAACCCTAGCTTAATGAAAGAAGTTGCACCAAACACCGCCAAAGAAATACAACAGTTCTTTAAAGGTATGCAAAAAGACTTCCCTGTAAGTTTTCACGCCAACCCAGTCGCGACAATCTTAGCTATTGTAATGGCGGGTGCGGTAACAGCCGGAGGGGAAGAAGAGCAGCAACCCGCTCAAGCATCACAGGGCGGCCTTGTCAGCATGTAGTCACACCACATAAGGAGAGTTATGTGAATCCAAAAGTAATAGATTTAGTCCTGTATTTACAGGCGATAAAAGATGTAGACGATAGTGCTTATCTAACCTCCTCGCAGCGCATCCAAATATTCAAAGAGATGGAATACGAGCTTCCTCCAGTGATGATCTGCCACTCATGTGGCGATACTAGGGGAATACTAGAGGCACTACTAAAGGATAAATCGTCTGATGGAAAACAAACCCGAAAGAAAACAACGCGCAAAAGCACCCCCGAAGCCAAAGACCTACCCAAAGAAAGCGACACCCAAAAGCAATCACTACTTTTCGAAACTGATGTCCACCCCAGAGGGGAGGGCGTTACGGAAGCAGTGGTCAACCAAGCCGCGAAAAAACGCAGGAAGGCCAAAGGGGGTTCCTGATGGATATCGCAAAGATACTATTGCTCCATTACGCGCACAAGCCAAGATTGATGCCAATAAGGTAGTAGAGATTATGAGTGACAAATACAACATCGAAGATGAGTACCAGAAAGAAGCCCTCCATACGGCTGTAGAAGTAATGCGGCTGGTTGGTGAGACCAGAGAACGTCTGGCGGCTGCACGATTGGTACTCGACTTTACAAAAAGTAAGCCAGCCAGTAAGTCTGATGTCTCTATATCTAAGGCAGAAGATTTCCTAGCTTCACTATTGCAAGAGGATGAGCAGCCCGATGCACCAGAAGATAGCAAAGATACGGAAGAGGTTGCTGACTGATTTCAGCTACTACTCTAACGCCTCCTTAAAGATAAGAACTAAGTTAGGCAACATTTCCCCTCTCAAGTTAAATTCAGCACAGAAAATCCTAAACAAAGCAGTCGAAGATCAGATAGATACTGAAGGCAAAGTCCGTGTAATTATCTTGAAAGCACGACAGCAGGGTCTATCTACATACACTGGTGGATACCTCTATTTCTCTGTAAGTCAAAAAGCTGCATGTAAGGCTATGGTCATTACTCACCATGCCGATTCTACCCGTGCGCTTTTTGATATGACTAAGAGATTCCATGAGCATTGTCCTGACATTCTGAAGCCTCACACAAAGTATTCCTCAAGACGGGAGATGAATTTTGACGTACTTGATAGTAGCTTTGTGGTTGCGACAGCGGGTGGTGAATCTATCGGTAGAGGCGAAACGCTTACTCATGTACACGCCTCAGAGTTGGCTTTCTGGCAGAAAAGTACCGCTTTGGATAACTGGAACGGCCTTACACAGGCAGTGCCTAATGCTAAAGGTACGGCTATTTTTGTCGAAAGTACGGCCAATGGTGCAACAGGTATTTTTGCTGACTTATGGCGCGGTGCAGTGGATGGCTCTAATGGTTATGTACCAGTTTTTATTCCTTGGTTTACTGACATTGATTACCGTGAAAAAGTTACAGATAACTTTGAGAGAACGCCTGACGAAGAAGACTTAGCCAAGCTATATGATCTAGATGATGAGCAGCTAATGTTTAGACGTAGGAAGATTGCCCAAAATGGAATCGACTTGTTTCGCCAGGAATACCCTAGTGAGCCAGATGAAGCCTTCTTGACTACAGGTCGGCCAGTGTTCAACCCAGAGCAGCTATCTAAGACTTTAAAGACTACCAGAGACCTCCAAGAGCGTCTTGCCCTTGAAGCTGGGGAGTTCGTGAATAATGCCCGTGGTGAACTTAGTACCTATAGAAAGCATGTCGAAGGTGAGCAATATGTCATCGGCGCAGATGTTGCTATGGGTGTTAGAGGTGGCGATTACTCTGTATGCCAAGTACTTGACTCCCAAAAGCGTCAGGTAGCGACATGGCGAGGCCACGCACATCCTGATTACTTCGCTGAAATTCTATATGCACTTGGCGAGTACTACAACGAAGCCTATATCTGTGTGGAGAATAACTCTCACGGAATCCTGACCTGTACTAGGTTAGGCAAGGATATGGCTTATCCGAATTTTTATACTGAAACACAGATAGACAAGCTTACTGACCGAGAGACTACAAAGCTCGGCTTCACGACTACCCAGAAGACTAAGCCTTTGATCATTGACCAACTACGCGCAGTGATGCGTGAAGAACAGTTGGAAATTAATTGCAAGGTAACTCTACGCGAAATGCTTTCTTACATCGTGACTGAGAGCGGAGCTATGCAAGCAGAAGCAGGTTGCTTTGATGACTGCGTAATGGCTCTTGCACTTGCTAATCATGTCCACACGGGCGCATGGACTCCTGTGGAATCAACTGACAATTTTTATATTGAAATGGTTTAAATATGGCAAAGAAAAAGGACTACAAGAAACTCTCTGACGAAGAGATAATCGCGATATGCGATGACAACGTAGGGCGGTCTGTTGGCTACCACGATAGTGAGTTAAGTCGTGAGAGAGCCAATGTTATGGACTACTACAGTGGTGATAAGCCGAAGCCTATCCATGACGGTAACTCTAAGTACGTTTCTCTAGATGTGTGGAACGCGGTTGAGTCTATGAAGGCAGCCCTCCTAGAAACCTTTAGCGCGGGGAGCAAGATAGTACGCTTTGATCCGCAGTCTGCTGACGATGTAAAGATGGCTGCCCACTGTACTGCATACACAGAATATGTGGCCCATAGACAAAACGACCTCTATTCAATTATGTCTTCAGTCATACATGATGGCCTCATCGCTAGAGCAGGCATTGCCAAAGTATTCTGGCAAGAGCAGGAAGAGACCACATCGGAGTTCTTCGAGAACTTGACTGAAGATGAGCTAGATATGCTCTTATCTCAAGACTATATTGAGCTAGGGGAGCATGAAGAAGATGAACTCGGTTTAACCTCTGGTGAGATAAGAATTACTAGAGATACTAGCCAAGTATGCATCGAGAACATCCCTCCAGAAGAATTTTTAATAGAGTCCCAAGCAAAGTCATTGGACAGTGTCTTATTCTGCGCCCACCGCACTAAGAAGACATTATCTGACCTACGGCTTATGGGGTACTCAGACAAACTCCTAGATAAAATTGGCGATCATACTGATGTGGACTTGGATACTGACCTAGAAGTCTTATCCAGACATGACTCAGTTAACGCTGATAGAGGCTTCAATACACAAGGTTACCAAGATCAAGTTAGATCGGTAATGGTGCATGAAGTCTACATGGAGATAGACGTTGAGGGGTCGGGAGTAGCAGAACTATATAAGATAATGAAAGCCGGTAATGTGCTTCTTGAAAAAGAGAAGGTTAATAGAAAACCATTCATTACATTCGTTCCGCTCCCGATCCCTCACGCCTTCTATGGTAACAACTTTGCTGACAAGCTGGTTGCTACCCAGAATGCGAGAACCGTGCTTACAAGGTCTATCCTTGATCACGCAATGATTACAAACAATCCGCGATACACAGTACTAAAGGGTGGCTTAACTAACCCTAAAGAACTTATCGATAACAGGGTAGGCGGTCTAGTCAACGTAACACGCCCAGATGCCATAGCACCCATGATGCAGTCACCGCTAAACCCATTCACCTTCCAGACGATCTCTATGCTTGAGTCGAACATGGAGGACACTACTGGTGTTAGCAAGCTGTCCCAATGACTCGATAAGAATGCTGTTTCAAAGCAAAACTCAGCAGCTATGGTGGAGCAGTTAGCCACCATGTCTCAGCAGCGCCAAAAGATAATAGCGCGTAATTTTGCCACGCAGTGGGTTAAACCTTTGTACCAGCTAATTTACCAGCTAGTAATCGAGAATGAAGATCAAGAGAAGCTCATTGAAATCAGTGGTGAGTATGTGCAGATTGATCCAAGCGCATGGACAGATAAACGTGATGTAACTGTAGAGTTATCCCTCGGCTATGGAGAGCATGAAAAAGAAAGCCAGAAGTACATGGCTATGCACCAGACTTTCCAATCTGACCCAAGTCTCCAAAAGATGTACACCGCTCAGAACCAATACCAGCTTATTTCCAAAGTCATGGAGATGTCTGGAATTAAGAATGTTGCGGAGTTCCTTACAAACCCAGAAAAGTTGCCACCAGAGCAGCCTGATCCAGCGCAAGAACTTCAGATGGAGCTTATGAAGAAGCAGCTTGAAGTACAAGAGCGCCAGACAGCCTTGGGCGAGATGAAGGCACAGATGGATGTAGAAAACATGAAGATGAAGCTAGAACTTGAGCGTCTTAAGGCTGAGAACCAATTCGCAATTCAAAGCGATAAGGTTGATCTCAGTGAAGCGCAACTTAATCACAAGAAAGTAATCGATACCGCAGAACTTCTACTTGCACAGCAAGCGGATGAGATTACGGCTATCGCTTCACCTAATGGGTAACCCGTTGTAAATAAATGTTCTTAAGGAGAGCAGTAATGACAAATGAAGATGAACTAGTAAACAAAGGCGAAGACGCAGAAATGCTACTTGGTCTTGATGC
>Ga0115007_10002185_pt1 | contig 12169 bp, 5 predicted proteins | sample ArcOceMetagenome_2_FD_87166 | JGI IMG/M metagenome (GOLD analysis project Ga0115007, IMG submission 87166) | Marine eukaryotic phytoplankton communities from Arctic Ocean - Arctic Ocean ARC135M Metagenome | ecosystem: Environmental > Aquatic > Marine > Oceanic | place: Arctic Ocean | collected... | reverse complement strand
CTCCTCTCACTATTGAGCCTGTCTTTGTTGTTGCTAAGTTCATGTATGTGGATAGTGTTATTAATGTTGTCTATGATGGTAATCTAACTAGTAAGAGTGCGGCACAGATTCAGAGCGAAGTTAATGCTGGTGTCATATCATATCAGAATACTAATCTCAATGACTTTAATAAGACATTCCGTCAGTCAAGACTATCCGCTTTCTTAGACTCTATTGATGGCTCTATCGTATCAACTGATATCGTAGCAAAGCCTATCATTGAATATGTTCCTAAGTTGAATCAAGCGACTAGCCCATCGTTCTCTTTTGAATCAACGCTAGTACAACCATATCCATTTGATGTCGTATCAGGCTTCAACACATTCAAGCCTGCTGTTGAGTCTACTAAGTTTACTGTAGAGGATACTCTTGTAACAGCGAAAGATGATGGTCAAGGGAACATCATGCTTGTGACAGCTAACACTGATACGTTAGGCATCTTTAAGTCTTCTGTAGGAACTATTAATTATAGCACAGGTGATATTAAGTTGTCAAATCTAAATATCACTTCTTTTGAGAATAATGCAATTAAGTTTACTGCTAATACAGTGAGTAAAGATATCAAGCCGCCTAAGGATCGTATCCTAGTTATTCGTGGGCAAGATGTAACTGTAACAGTAACCCCATTGGAATCATAATATGTCAGTTACTATAAGAGATGATATCTACTCAGGAATAGCAGAACAGTTTCCTGACTTCTATAGGGAGAATGGTGACTTTCTTATAGATTTCGTCAAGGCCTACTATCAACACAATGACGAGAAGATGGATCGTGATATTCCTAAGCTAAAGGATATCGACACAACTCTCTCGACATTTCTTGTGTACTATAAGAAGAAGTATCTTGCTGATCTTCCTATTGACACAGCACTTGATGTACGGTTCATTATTAAGCACATTCAGGATATGTACAAGCGAAAGGGTACACAACAATCCCTAGAGCTTATGTTCAGACTCTTCTTTGATGAAGCGATTGAAGTCTTCTATCCTAGTACTGCTATTCTACGGCCGTCAGACTCTATCTGGGGCGGTGATACATATCTAGAAATGAAACCTGTCTATACAGTAGATGACTATCCTATTAAGAAAGGGAATAGAATACGAGGCGACATATCTCTTGCTTCAGCGTTTGTTGATGAAGTTCTCTTTATTAACTTCTCGGGCTCACTGTCTCCTATCGTCTATCTATCGAATATCGCAGGATCTTTCTCGTCAGACGATTCTATCCTTGTCGTGACCACAAATAATAATGCTATAGAGACAACAGTTAATGTTGGTAAGCTAATATCTGGATCGATCAGTGAAGTAAACGTGAGTCGATTAAATAGGCTTCCTACTCAGAGTGTAGGCGATAAGGTTAAGTTTACGTCTGCGATTACTGGTATTGATGGTGAGGGAAGAGTCACAAAGACTTCTCAGACTCAGACTGGTACAATATCATTCAATGTAGAAGATGGTGGCTTTGGATATGCAGACCCAGCTTCATTGTCTGCAACTAACACTGTTGGCATCAGCAATCAAGTAATGATTATCGATTCAACAAATACTCCTACTAATGCTGACGGAACGACAAACAGCAACTATGTAGATTTTCTACCTGGTGACGTTATCGTCTGTTCAGGTAGCAGTATCTCTTATACAGGATCTAGTGACGCAGGTGCAACTCAGTACTCTGTCAGTGGATCTGCTAAAGTAATCGAGTATACTCACCCCCTCTTGTTTATAGAGTCTAATACATTAGGCGAAGTTCAAGCGTTTCATGGTAAGACTTTTCCACAGGGTGGCAGTGATATCAATCTTCTCGTAGCTGCATTTGCGAATCTAATTACGCCGAACAGCTACAATATACCTAATGAGTATTTTAACTATACTAGAAACTTTGCTAAGACTGACTTAGTAGACGGTACAGGTAGCATTGCAGACTTTATGAATACTGGTACAGTGACGACCACTGACTTTCAAGTTCTAACATCATACAGTACAGTACATTCACCCACAGCGTCATCTCCAGTGACAGAACTTGTCGGACTGAATCCTGCTACTTACAATGCTTCTGAATGGGGTGGATATCTATATAGATTGTTTGCTCTCTATTCGAAGTTCGACATTTTTCCGAAGTTAGTAGTAAGCAGTACGCCCGACTACTTACCCAGCAACACTGGATTCATAAGTCCTGCTGGTGGCAATCAGGCTGGCACGACAGTGACACTGCCTACACTGACTAATCCAAGTTTCACTATTGAAAGACATAGAGGCGACTCTGCTCTTAGTGCAAACTCTCCATATTCAGTAGCAGTAAAGAGCTTGGGTAGCTACAACGGATCGGCTGACTTCAGCATCGGTTCTCTATCAAATGTAGAGACTGTTACCCTAATTACTGATCAGATCGGAGACTTCATTACTGAAGTGATTGATCCTAACGACAACAGTCAGGGTGATGTTGGTGAAGATTATGGAATGTCTGGTCCTGGTGCTGAGAACTTTGACACGACACTTGCAGACGCATTCTCTGCTATTACAGTAAAGATAGGGACAATCGAATCTCTAAATATATTGTCTACGGGTGCTGACTATCAGAATAATGTCAAAAGTTTACTAATACACGATAACATCGCTAAGTTCGGTAAGAGAGATTTGATTATCACTTTCGACACAGTTGACTTTTTCTTAGAGTCTGGTGACGTTATCACTCAGAACAGAACAATAGATGAAGTAGATATCAACCAGTCTGGTAACATCAGCGAAGTCGCACTAGAAGCTTTAGGTGCAAGCACTACCGGTTCTGGATATACTACTTCTCCAACTACGTTCGAATTTACTGCGGGTGGAACAGCTCCATATACAGCGAAAGCTAAGTTCATCAAGAGAGAGGGTAATGGATTCTACTTCCGTCCTCTTAGTTTTCATGGATTTGACACTGCTATTCCTTTGACTATATCGAGTAAGTCTAAATTGATCTCTACGATGAGCACTGATTCAACATCTTTGCCTATGGGATCGAATGCTACTATTAGTGGAACAGCATCTTACGAAGTTGGACAAATAGATGAGATAGCTATCGTCAAAACTGGATATAGATATACAGACAATGAGATAGTTACTATCATCAATACAGACACAGATAGTTCATATTATAATCAGGTCGTTGCAACTGCATCACTTAGAACACTGGGTCAAGGAAGAACTGAAGGTAGATGGAAAACAAAAACTTCATTCTTGAGTGACAAGACTAAGAGGCTTCATGACAATAATTACTATCAAGAGTATTCATATGACATATCATCAATCGTAGATCCTAAAAAGTACGAGCCTTTGATTAAAGATACTGTCGGTGTTGCGGGTACGAAACTGTTCAGTACGCCTCTGATAAATAGCAGTAGTGTTTTAGATAATAGTTTAGAGGTAGAGTTTAGTTTCTTCGATCTCTCTTCACAGCAACTTATTACGACTTCAGATGGCTTAAACTACGTAACAGCGGGTAATGATCCACTACACGCAGACATCATAGTCCAAGATGAAACCAGAACAATATAACAGGAACACTAATGGCTACATTGAGAGTAACATCAGACGGCGATCCATATCCAGTAAAAGCAGGAGTCCCACTTGTGAATAATGGGGATGTTAGGTCGTTCATAGATGGCTCATTTATACAGGACCAACTGAATGATTTTACATTTAAGTATAGAGCAGGAAGTAACACGATTGATCCTGAGGCTGTATCGTTAACTAGTCCAATAGGCGTTACTACAAATGGGGTTGTGATATATACATCAGCATCTAGTAGTGATACGTTACCTGTATCTGCTACAGCGGCACCCAGTAACTTCACATGGAACACTGTAGATAATCCAACTGAATTTCGAGTTGATGCTTGTGGTGGTAGGCCTGAAACTGGTGGAGAGTATAGATATAGAAGTGGAGCATTCTATAAGAATGGAATGCAGTCAAATGCTCAATACATAGCATCTACTACATATCTTAGCGGAACTGCTTTTGGTGTTGATAATACTAGACACGCTGACGGACACTCAAAGATACTAGGATTTGCATTTGATGGATATCCCATATATGGACCTTATGGATATACGAGTGCGACTGAAGTCGGTTCAGCTTCAAACCCTGCTGTTCGGATGACAAGCTCTTATAGAACAAAGACTTTGGAAGCTGGTGGGAGAACTTTTCCATATTCTGAATTCCCGGCAGGATCATTTATAGAAGACTATGAGTATGTAACTGGCTTGGGATCACTGGATGAGTATAATGGGAGATTCTGTAAGACTCCTGATTATGGTACAGGAACATATGCGTACTTCTTAACATTCTCGGATAGTGGTCTTAACAACCCAGCATACCCATACATAATAGGCCCCAGTACTAGAGAGCAAAGCTCAGTTTAACAAATACGGATAAAACTAATGGCAAAGGTAATTACAGAAAATTTTAAGATTGAGACGACTAATGAACTATTCAATTCATTTAAGAGTCAGAACTCCACTCTGGGTGCTAACTTCTTGTCTCAGCTTCAAGCATATGACGTGGCACAGTCTGGTTTTACTCTGACATCTGCAAACGAGAATGCCATCAAGGCTATGGTGGACGATCAGCTCACAGCATTAAGACCCGAAGCAAACTATTATATTATGGCTTCGAGTTCCCTTGCTTCTGTAGACGGCGTTCCCCCAGTAACCAATACTCAAGTCTCTAAAAGAGACTTCCAAAGAAAAGTTATATTTGGCACTAAGATCGAAGACTCATCTGCAAGGTATATGTTCTATCAGAATGCTTGGGTTGATGGGACAGTCTACGATGCATTCGATGACATTGCAGATATCGAAACACTAAACGTACTAGTTACTATTCGCAATACAGAAGGCGAATATCTAGTTTTTAAGTGTATAGAGAATAACAACGGGTCACCATCCACTGTTAGTCCACAGACTGTTATTGAGCAATTTGCTACAGCGAATTACCAATCAGTTGAGACCGAAGACAAATATATTTGGCACTATATGTTTACAGTAAATGCTGACGAATCAGACATTTATAAAACTGTAGATAGCTTACCTCTGCCTCCTGTGTATGGCGATGTAAATGTTATAGCTAACGCTAAAGAAAATATATCTCAGATTATTGTTGAGTCTACTCCTATTGGACAGTTTAATCAGTATCTGTTTGGGGAAGCGACTGGAATAGCAAACTCGTCTAGCGTATTAGTTAAAAGCAGTTCCATCTCACAAGACATAACGACTTTAGTTTTGGGAATTACTGACAAGGTTGGTAGAAGTTTATATCAAGACCTCGATGCATACAAATATATGTATTTCAGATCGGCAACTGGTTCAACCCAAGGTAAACTTTATCAAGTCATATCGTCTACCGCAAATGACGCTACAAAAGAAATCACAGTACAAGTAAGAACTAATGATGTTATAAGCTCGTCTGGATCAGGACAATTGGTGCCTAAGATAGAGGTTAGTTCTAGCACATTAAGTGGAACTAGAGCTAGAGCTTATGGAATTATAGATCAGTTTGGAACACTTACTAGGGTTGCGTTTGAGACTAAAGGCACCGAATATAAATTTGCTTCTGCCCAGGTCATATATCCTAAGAGTTTATCCACACCAGGCATAACAACTTTGCGTACAGTAATCTCTCCGAAAGGTGGCCACGGCTCTAATCCTATTGATGAGATGGCGATGAGTAGACTGACTATAGTAACAGACTTTATAGGACAGTCTGTAAATATACCTGATAGCAACACATACACGCAGGTTGGTTTATTAAAGAATCCTACATTTACTGATAGCACAGGTGCGTCTACAACTCCGCTTGAATTTGATAACCGTATTGTCTTGACTGTATCTGGCGACAAGACATCCGATGCTCCAGCCGATAGTTTTTTCGAGCAATATATCAGAACAATAGATATTCAAGATATAGTTGGAGGCGAGCATTATGTTATCAATGATGCCGGTAACTTAACGGATGCTGAATGGGACGCACTAGCTACAACTACTATCTCTGGGGCTCTTGGAACATCGTTCACCTCTATATCTACGCCATCAGTCGGTCTAAATAAGACTGGCACAGTTTCTGTTGCCGTCGATAATCTATCTCCCGATGAGGAAGAGGAGATCGTAAAGGCTAAGGTACATCAGAGTGTGTATGACGGATCAACCAACACAAAAATATATCTAGTAGATTATTATGGGGACTTTGAAAGTAAGGTACAGCTAGGAAATATAAGAATAAAAAGTACAGTATCTTCAACTAACGCTACTACTATCAATATAAATACTATTGAATATGGAGACTATGACTCGTACAGTGGAGAACTACTGCACTTCTTAGATTTTTCTCCCATAACACGATCTGAAACTTCACGAGAAAAAGTAAAGTTCACATTTGACTTTTAAGGAAAGAGAATAACACATGGGTATTAACACAGATTTAAACGTAGATCCGTATTACGATGACTTTGCTGAAGCGAAGCAGTTCAACCGTGTTTTGTTCAAGCCAGCAAAGGCTGTTCAAGCACGAGAATTAACTCAGCTCCAAACAATCTTGCAAAAGCAAGTGGAGCGATTCGGGTCTAACGTATATAAAGAAGGTACTATCATAAGCGGTATCAACTTGACTGCTCGTGACGACCTTTTCTATGTGAAGTTAAATGATCAAACAGGATTTGTCGATCCTACAATTTATGATCAGATCTCTAATAGTGACGGAACGAAAACATCGTTCACTATCACTGGGCAAACATCTGGACTAAGGGCTGAGATCGTGAAGGCTGAATCGGGCTTCCAAACTCAAGATCCAAACTTAAAAACATTCTTTGTCAAATACCTGAACACTACTCAAGACAACCAAACAGATGTCAAGCAATTTCTTCAAGGAGAGAATCTTAAGATTCGTGATTCTTCTGAAGTCTTAATTAGTGACGTAACTGTAGCTAGTGTTTCTAATCATGTGGGTAAATCTTTCGGTGTATCATGTGAAGAAGGTGTCATCTATCAGAAAGGGCATTTCATCTTTGTAGACAATCAATTTATCATTGTATCGAAGTATACTAGTACTCCAGGCACAGTATCTGTTGGATTTACAGTCAAAGAAAATCTTATCGACTCCGATTCCGACACAACACTTCTAGACAATGCATCAGGCTTCAATAATGAGAATGCCCCAGGTGCTGATAGGCTTCAGCTTGTTCCTACTCTTGTGTCATATAACACAGCTACAGAGCCGACAGAGTTCTTTGCACTAATCAGATATGTAGACGGTAAAGCTGTTCGTATTCGTGACGTTACCGAATTCAACACAGTGACGAATGAGATAGCTAGACGAACATATGAAGAGTCTGGAAACTATGTAGTCAACGGACTTAACGTATCTCTTGAGAAAGATGGCAACAACGCATATGCTGTGGTATCGCCTGGTAAAGCATACGTTTACGGTAAAGAAGTTACTGGCGTATCATCCACTAAGCTACTTATCCCACCTGTTACTGCAACACAGAGCAAAACTGCACAGCATACTGGAGTAAGTTACGGACAATACTTTACATACAACCCAGCGGCAGGTCAAGTACTACAGGACTACGAGCTTAATGGAACTAGATATAATCTATTAAAGGGCAGCGATGCTGTTATAGGTTCATGCTCGGTTGCTAACGCTGGTGCAGGAAAGCTATATGTTTACGGTATAGTTAAGAGTGCCGGAGAAGAAGCTACGACTATCGTGAAGGTAGGAACAACAACGCTAACCAATAGTGGAAAACTTTTCGATGCCGCTCAAGGATCAATGATCTTCGATACGGGCAAGAATGGAATCAGCTCTATCAGCAACGTCTCAGTAGTTAAGAGAGTTAGAGACACATCTATCAGCTTGTCTTCAGCCACATTCACACTCACTGGCACAGGCACAGAGAAGCCTCTGATAACAGACATCTATGCGCTCACCTCCGGCGATGCAATTCGCACGGCTACTACTGTGTACTCTGGCAATGATGTCGATGTAACACTCTCAGCCAATGACGGCGAAGTACTATATTATAGTGTCGTCGAGACTAATGTGGCACACGACACTCTAGCCGAGAGCGTAGGGTTTGTTAAGACCATTTATAGCGCAACTAACGGTGGACATCTAGGTGTTCCTAATGCAGTAGAGATCGTGAGCGTTAAAGATAATTTTGGCGCAGTGGGCTCACTAGACGTAACGTCTAAGTTCAGACTTGTTAGAAATCAGAAAGACGGTTATTATGGCAGATCCTATATCACTCTTTATGCGGGAGAGACACTAGCCAATAGCAATCTACTTATCGAGTTTAGATATCTGAAGAGAACATCTACTGTTGGTGGTGGATATCTCATTGCAAATAGTTACGCTAACGTCACTAGCAAATATCTAGTACACAACTATACATCAAGGTCTTTGGTTGAGCATAACTTAATGGACTCTTACGACTTCAGACCATATGCGTCTGATATTGTTGCTCCTAGTTTGGGTTCAGCCGGCGCACCAACAATAAGCTCTTCTTCTCCTACGGCACTATCAATAACAAGAGGAATAGCGCCTGCTAATTCGGCAACCCTCATGGGCAATCAAACATACTATATGTCTAGAATAGACAGCGTGGTATTGGATGAATATTCTAACATAACTCTACTCAAGGGTGGAGAAGATGAGAATCCTAGCGTACCCTCTGCTAAAGAGCTATACGCAATTAGCAATATCACGATTCCTGGCAACACGACTTCTATTACTGGGGAAGACAAGATTACCGTCAGTAGTGTATCGACTAAAAACTATACAATGAAAGATATTGGACAGATCGAGCAGAAAATAGACGGCTTGATCGACATAGTTTCATTGAGCTTACTTGAGAAAGAAACAAGCAATATGGAAATTAGAGATGACAACGGCTTGAATAGATTCAAGAACGGCATTCTAGCGGACAATATCAGAGACTTAAATGTTGCTGATATCAGAGATCCTGAGTTTAGGGCTGCAATCGATAGAACTAGAACTGTAGCTACTCCTGCGGTAACACAATTTCCCGTAGATTTGAAAGTGGGTGGTAGCAGTGGGGTGAATACAGCCTTTCCAGATATTGTAACACTTGCAGACACTGGCACTAAGATAGAAGTTATCTCACAGCCATACGCAACAAACTTCAGAAACTGCGTATCAAACTTCTACAGTTTTGAGGGCAAAGCAGTTATCGATCCTCCGTTCTCATCTGGGTATGATGTGATTCAGAACCCTGCGGTAAATATCGAGATAGACATCGCTGGCCCTATGTTGGATCTTGTAGACAATCTCCAAGAGCTTCAGCCTCTAACCACAGAGACTCTAATAAGCGAAGAGCGTACTGGAACAAATCGACCAAGACGTAGAGTCATAATGGGAGAGTTTCTTCAGACTATTGAAGAGACTAGCCTTACTAGTTCGACTAGTAGTATGAATCAGGAAGTAGGCAACTTCATCACAGATATAAACATGAAGCCTTACTTGAGAAGACAGGAAATTAAAGTTCTAGTGACTGGATTAAGACCAAACACTAAGCACTACTTTTTCTTTGATCAGAAATCTGTAGATTCTCATGTGTCGCCGGGTACCAGCATAGCGTTCGGGCAGCAAAATAGCTCTAATCTAGATGTTAAACGAGTGGGATACTTAGCTTCACAATCAGGAAATGACGTAAGAAGTGATAGCAACGGTGTATTAAGCGCAGTATTCATACTACCAGCAAGCACGTTCTTTGTTGGAGAAAATGTTTTAGAAGTGGTTGACGTAGACACATATACTTCTATAGAATCGGCATCAACGTCTTACGGTAGAGCAACTTACAGAGGATACAACTTCGCTGTAAATAAAACTGACTTGAGTGTTACAACTAGGACACCAGACTTTGACACATCTGTTAGCATTACCACTAGAGAAGTTCAGCGACAAGTGGGTGATCCTATTGCTCAGACTTTCCGAGTGAAGTCCTCTAGCACCAATAACTCAAATGTCGCCATGCTCAGTGATGTAGACGTTTACTTCAAGCAGAAGAGTTCCACTACTGGCGTGACTCTACAGATAAGAGAGGTTGTCAATGGATATCCATCGAAGAAAGTTCTTCCGTTTGCATCTAAGCATCTAGCCGCATCTCAAGTTCTTGTATCTGATAAGGGAATTACCGCAACGTCATTTACTTTTGACAATCCAGTTAGATTGAGTGCAAATGCCGAGTACGCATTTGTAGTTATACCAGATGCGAACTCTCCAGACTATCTCATCTACACATCCAAAGTTGGTGCAACCAGCCTATCTAAAGGAACTGCGGCATCGAATGTTGCTGTGACTAATGACTGGGGTGACGGTGTATTATTCACCTCAACAAACGATAGTGCTTGGAAATCATATCAAGACGAAGATATTAAGTTTACATTGAAAAGATACGACTTCAACGCATCTGGTACTGTAGATTTAGTACCTAATGATATGGAGTTTATGACAGTTCGTGAGAATACTCTATCGTTCATAGATGATGAGTACGCATATATTAAGAAGAGTCAGTCTTATACAGCAGGCGTATCTGGTGATCAATTGAACATATTGACAATATCAAATCCTAGCACAGCATTCCTCGTAGGTGATTATCTTTACCTACAAGATAGCACAGCTACAAACGATATTGTCGCTAAGATCTTGGATCTACAAACGACTGTATCAACAACTACGATAACATTAGACACACCTTTCTTTTCAGCCACAGAAACTGCTATTGCTTTTGTTTGTGTAGCTGGTAGAGTGTCACATTACAATTCTAGAAAAGCTGACGAGTTACATATTAAAGGGAGTTCTGCCACACCAACTAACTTCATTGATGATAACGCAGTTTCAACTATCGGAGCGTTCACACCTCAGGCGACATATACGATTACTAACTTGGGATCATCCACAACAACAGCAAATTGGACAGCCGTCGGCGCAGGATCTGCTCCTTATCTCGGACAAGTATTTGTGGCATCAATTGCTGGTACAGCCGGTGACGGTACTGCCAGAGAAAATAGTCAAGTGATAAAAGGAATAGATAGTGGAGCCACAGCTAAAGTTACTGGCGTAAACAATAAGAAGATTTCATACTTTCAACCACAAGTCTACACCAGCGACACTATGAATACGTCTAGCGACTTAACGCTTTATGACGGAGCTTCTATAGATAAAGCTATGTCTAAGAATGCTAACATCTACACTCAGAATAACTTAAGAACAGTTATGAGTAAGAGTCGTATAGTGAATGCCGCAGATGCTACCACAGAAGACTTTAAGATAAGAGTCTCTATGGCAAACAATAGCTACTCTTCAGCTACTCCTATTGTCGATAAGGCACTGTCTGAGATTAATGCTTACCAGTATCATATTACAAATTCAGCATCATCCACTTCTAGTTGGATAACAAAAGAAGTAGTGTTGAAAGAGGGTCTTGAAGCTGACGGTATCAAAGTGTTATTGGCCGCATATCGTCCCGCAGGAACATTCGTTGATGTATATGCGAGATTTGTGTATCCTGAAAACATAGAGACTAAGAGTGCTTGGATTGAACTCGACAATGCTAATCCTGATCTATACTCTAACACTAGTAATACTAAAGACTATAGACAGTTTGAGTATAACCTAGCCGATTCTCTAGAACGCCCAAATAACTTCAGGTCTTTTCAATTGAAGTTCGTTATAAGACACGGCGTCACAGGAGCAGGTAATGAACTAGACACTCCAGAGCTAGGCACACTTTCTCCTGACATTAACTTGTTTGCACATATATTCGACTATCGTGCAATTGCGCTAACATAATGAATAGTGATAAATACACAAGAGCATCCAATGATATCGGTTTAGTTAATACTGATGTTGTTGCATATAGGGATGCTCTTGCTAGTAGGAAACGAGATAAATATATCAAAGGACTAGAGCAGAGAATAGATAAACTAGAGTCTGCTATGCGCCTATTACAAAAAACAGTCAAAGAGATAACGAAATGAGTGTAACGATTACTGCTATATCAAATACAGATACTTTTGGTACTTGGAAAACAAAGACTAATGATCTTATCACCGTAGCGGCTAAAGCCGTGACTATG
>Ga0115007_10002184_pt1 | contig 12171 bp, 7 predicted proteins | sample ArcOceMetagenome_2_FD_87166 | JGI IMG/M metagenome (GOLD analysis project Ga0115007, IMG submission 87166) | Marine eukaryotic phytoplankton communities from Arctic Ocean - Arctic Ocean ARC135M Metagenome | ecosystem: Environmental > Aquatic > Marine > Oceanic | place: Arctic Ocean | collected... | reverse complement strand
TTGATTGTTGATTAGCTATTGAGCTGATTGACTGATTTGTGTGATGTAGTATGGTACCTCTATAATTTGTAGCCGATTGTACGACTCGTACGTGCACAAATAAATAAATATGGTGTTACAGGTACCTTTTATTCTTTTATTCACTACAGGTACTAGTAATTTTCATTAATTCATATGTGCGTTCATTTTATTATTATTATCTACTCTGCCTGTAATAACCTCCGAAAATTACATACATTCATGTGTGTACACCTGATACCGTTCTGTCACAACACTCACACTTTTTGTATCACGGTTTAACGACCCCCACCCACTCTTGAAGCATAGAATTGACGAAATTCGGCCGGGCTCAAACTACCGTCATGGTCCAAATCGGCTTCGGCAAAGGCTCTCGACCATTCGTGTTCTTCCATGTCTTGTGGTGCGGAATGTGATTGTTGATACAATTGTTGTTGAACATTTGCCGCATGTTGCAGCGAAGAAATGTCATTCTCTTCAAAACTCCCATACTGTTGCTGTTCGGCCAACAGGGCGTTTTGTGTCTGAAACAACAACAATCAACATAAACAACACAATGACACAATGTATGTGAGTCAAATAATACCTGGTCCTTCTCAACGCCGAGCAACCACAAACCGTGTTCTTACCTGGGCACCGTCTTCTAAAATTTGCATTTCTTCCACCTGTTGTCGACTGCCGTAATGGGCTCGGATAAAAGTATCTCTCATTTCTTCGATTTCCTCACGGTGTTCATCGCTGTCCCCACTGCCAATCACTTCAAACAACCAAGTGATGATGGAGGCCATTTTTTCTTCGGCCAAGGCGGCATTGCGCAATTGTGCGGTCAATGCACCCTGTGTTTCTTTCTGCTGCACATGATCGATTAAAGCACCCGCCGTATGGCCCAGACTGAGGGCTACACATTCGTCGTGTTCAGTGAAGGGAAGCGACTTGTCTTGGGGGGACCAGCGAGGACGTCTGATGTCCAACACGGCCGTGATGGATTCATTCACTGGATCGGTGATGCCAATGCACAGCACCGAAGCATCTTCCTCTTCGGAACTGTTGTAGACCAAAGAGGAAGCAGCCTTGGATCCACCATTGGATCGACCGGATCCTTGGGCCATTCGACCCACAATGCCATGGCCAAATGGAATTCGATGAAGTTCCGAAGAATTGGACACATAGGCCCAAGCCAACATCCGTTGTTGGTCGACCAAATACAACGTTGCACTGCTGGCACGGAGCAATTGGCAAGCGGCCGTTTTCACCAGACTGCAGGCATCTTCCATGGTGGTACTTGCGTTCAACATGCTGCTGGTGGAGTCCAAAGCGACACAGACTTGTTGGGCGGCGGCACCCAACCCAAAATCGGCACTGTGGCTAAAACGGTACAAGGATTGAAAACCACGGTTGAGGGACATTTTTGTCATTCGAGAAAACACCCGTTTCATAAAATTTCTTTGCCACACCCGTTCTTCCCAATATTGAATCCAACTGTTCAGAGCTTGCCGTTGACTTCGTTTTTGCCACAGCACCACGCACCTTGCCGTCAACACCGCCATTCTTTTCTTGGCACGGACGTAGTGGTCCCAATGGTTCCACATTTTGTTCAAGGATTGTTTGGTCCATCGTTGGACAAAGCGATGCAATTTAAATTTTCCTTCACGTTGATTGGTCAAAATATCTTGCACCACCAATTGCACTTGCACACCCATGCGTTCCAAACAACTCAATTCGTGGGCCGTAAAGGGTTCGACTTCTGTGCGTTGTTCTTTTCGTTTGGGTGGGTTGGACAACACACGGCCATCGTCCACCTTGCCGTTGTGTTGTTCGTTGGTTTGATCTTCTTTCTGTCCCGTGCTGGTCGTCGCAAACCCCGAACTACTGGACGCACGGTTGCGATTGATGACTTGAATGGCACCCAACACGGCACCACTGGTGTCGACCAGTGGGACACACAACACTTCTTTGGTAGTGTAACCGGTTTTTCGATCGTGGCTTTTGTGAAAACGTTTGTCGTGGCGGGCATCGTGGATGTTCAAGGGCACCCCACTTTCAATGCATGTCCCAATCAATCCTTCTCCTTGTTTGATCGTGATGGGTTCTGCCATGTTGTCCGCCACGTAGGTGTAACTCTCTTTGGTGTCCGGGTGAATCAAAAACAAAGAAGCACGATCCGCATTGACCAATTCTTTGGCTTGATGCATTGTCAACAAAATCAATTCCTTCATGTCTTTGGCGGTCGCCATCCCATTGGCCATGCCCAACAACAACTGTTCCCGGTGCAATTGCATTTTTTTGTCGTTGGCAATCACGGCTTTGAATGTACTGAAGGCTTTGTGGAGAGCAAAATTATCCACCCGTTGCAACACTCGAGTGACCAATTGGCGTTGGTAAATTCGAGTGGTTGCAAAATCTTCCATGCTTGCAAAAGCTTTGTGCAACAGACGTTTTTGAAAACGGGCGGCGGCACGTTTCACGATCAATCTTCGTTGTTGAGCTTGTTGGGTCATGTCCAACCATTGGTTGAGCACTTTGTTCAAAGCGGCGTATCTCATTCGACGAAGCGCCCGTTTCATGATGGCTTCCCGGTGACGTTGCCGTTCTTGTTCCAAAGCATGCATGGTGACCATCATGTCGTTGGAAATTTGTTTCATGATGCTGTATTTGTTCCAAGTGGAGAAACCTTTGTGCAACCGCATTCTTTCCATTCTTTTCAATGTACGAACCATGATGTTGCGTTGTTTTTGTCGGTTTTGAACAAACGTGACCCAAGGTACCCATGCTTTGGCGTATTTTTGTTTTTGCCAAAACATAAAACTTTTGTTCATGCTGTGTTTTCGACTTCGGCATTGCAAATGAAAATGGTGCCATGTGTTCCAACTTTTGGTCAAAAAACGATTTTGATATTTTTGATAAAAACGACGTACTTTGACATCGTTTTCTAAATTTGTTTTGATGATGCTGTCCAAAGCAATGGAAATCTGTTTGGTAAAACCCACAATGAGTTCCTCGTCCTGCAACGTGAAACCATTTGTGTTTTCATCCTCTTGCCCAACTTTGCTTCGACGGTTCAACACTTGGAGCACTCCCGTGATAGCCGGTTTGTGCAACGCATTGATGCCGCTCCCCCCTGTGTGGCTGGTCGAAGTCATACTGGTGGCCGAAAAGGAAGAAAAGATGGGGGCACACAACACTTGACGGGTATGGTACCCCGATCGACGATCAATGTCACGGTTGAATCGATCGTCTTTGTAAGCGTCGCCAATGTTCAACACATCTCCTTGGGCCACACAAACACCCACTAAACCGGCCGTGTAGGGAATGATGATTGGTTCCACTCCATCCGCCGCAAATGTGTACAATTCTTTTTTGTACGTTGAGGTGGTGCTGTTCTTTTTATTTTTCGTTTGTACTTTTCGAACCACAAACAACGTCGCACGGTCCGCGTCCAACAAATCACAGGCTTGCCGCATCACGACTTGAACCAATTCACTGACGTCCTTTTGATTGAACAAACCTTGAGACATTTTGGAAATTAAATTCACTTTGGCCATTTGGGTTTGAATTTGATCTTTGATGTAGTCCCGCCATTTGGAAAAACCACGGTAGATCGCATAATTGTCCACTCGTCCCAACACTTTAAAGATCAATTGGCGCGCTCGTTGTCTTTCCATGGTGTAGGCGCACAAAGCTTCAAAAGTACGCACCACGGAAGCTTTGGTCCAACGTGCCATGGTACGTTTCAACGCCACTTTATGGGCTTTTGCCGCTTCGTACATTTGAAACCACGTTTGATAAGCACTGGCTATGCGACGGTTTTGAAGGCGTCGAATGGCTTTTTTAATGATGTCGTCTTGGTGCTGTTGTTTGATGTCCTGCAATTGTTGGTACAAATGTTGTGCATCTCCTGCAATTTGCATTTTCAACACGAAATTGGACCACCGTTGAAAACCACGGTGCAACAATGTATTTAACAATCTGGAGATGATACGGGCAGTGATTTCACGTTGTCGCTTTCGGTTTTTGTAATACAACAACAACGTCGCGTAGGCTTTGGAAAGGTATCGGTTTTTCATCATTTTCATTGCTTTAAATTGTACCTGAAACAAAGAAATGATGCAAAAAGATGGATTGCAAAAATTGCATTGGAGAAGTGTACCACAAAAAAAAAAGGTGAGTGCCACGTTTTTTGATTTGGTTCATCGTTGCCACAAGGAATGAAACCACAGAGAAACAACACACAGGCAGACCACGTACATTTCTCAACCGTTTGGCATTGTTCCAAACGCCGTACCATGTATTGAACGTTTTGGTGAGTAGTAAATTGCGATATCTTTTAATGAACCGTGTCATTTTCACCGTTTTAACATTTTCATTCAAATGAACTGCTGCGATGGCAATGGCAATTTGTGTCGCAAAAGTCACTACCATTTGTTCCGATTCAGGAGAAAAAGCATGGCCATGCCTGGTATTGACCAAGCGAAGCACACCTAACGTTGGACTCTGCGGGTCAATGCGAAGAGGTACACACAAAACTTGTTTTGTACGATTCTGGAAAAGAAAAAAACAAATAAAAAGAAAAGAGTCAGACAACAAAAACAATGGTTCGTGACAGGCAAACAGTAAAATCAAAATCACAGTCACGTACTCGACTCGAACGTTCTTTGGAGCGCAATGCATCACTGAAACGATCATCTTCGTAGGCGTTTGATAAATTGATCAATTCTTTGGTACGAAAGCAATGTCCTGGAATGGAAGCATCGTTTTTGACAGGCCCATAAAACACGAAATTATCTTTCTCTTCCTCTTCCTCCTCCTCACTGTCCGAATCTTGAACATCACGGTTTCTTCTTTTATCATTGGTGTACAATTGTTTTTTGGTTTCGTCGTACAAATACAAGGCCGTCGAATCGGCTTCCAACAGGGACCGAGTTTCATGCATCACCATTTTAATGATTTTCTTCAAATCATCGGCCGAGGTCAAGTTGTTGGACAGTTTCATCAACAATTGTTCTTTTTGAATTTTTATTTGTTTCAATTCCATCAAATAACCACGCCATTTCGACATTCCTTTGGAGATGGCCATGTTGTCCACTCGTTTTAATATTTTTAAAATCAGTGCACGGTTGTGCAATCGGTCCAAGACATAATCCTGCCAAACACTGAACAAACCTGCTGCTTTTCGAAATTTCCAGCGTCCAACGGCACGGTTTAAATTTTGACGGTGCACCCGTTGTTCTTGTGCGCTGTTCCAAAAAAACAAAAAGAAAGAAAAACAAGAAAACAAGAAAACAGAAAAAATAAAAGCAAGGTCAGAACAGGACACAATCGATATTTTGATAACAAAGCAAGACAGGGTTTACATACCTGTTGTACCATGATTGAAAACCCCGGGACAAACATTGGTGTGTGATTCGACGTAAAGTTCGTGTGATCAATTGTTTGCGTTTTTCTTCTCGTTCAGCAATGGTTTTGTTTAATAACTCCAATTCACTTTTTTTTTGAGCGACGTACGAAGCCCAGCGAGTGAAATTTTTCGAAACCACGTTGGATTGCAACGATTTAATGAATTTCTTTAATAAAATAGTTTGTTGTTCTCGCAATTTAGATTTCATTGCTTCCAATTCCGCGTCGGGACGTGCTGTGATGGCTTCTTGTTTCCAAATTAAAAAGGCATTGGTTTTGGAACGTTTACCCTGCACAATACAACGCCCCCCCCCACACAAAAAGAACCCAAAAAATAAAGGTTAAAAAAAGAATTTTTGACGGAGCAAAAACAAAACAACCATGCTTACAACACCGCGAAAAAATTTAGTCATTGTTTTCTGTGCCAAATCTTGTTGTGTGTCAAATTTATAAGCCGTGAATTTATTTGTTAAATTAGTGATGGCTTCTTCATTTTCTGACAAAGCATCTTTGATACGAGTCAAAGCATGGTTTCCGGGACGATTTGTCGCTAAAAGAGAGGACAAGCGGTACCTGAAGAGCATTACAAAACATGTTTTAGTTGGAGATCAATTCAATGCAAATAGAACCACACACACTCCCATCGCCACAACAAACAATTCAGAACTTACAAGGCTCTTGGCAAAGTTAACCCTCTTGCTTCCGCACGGGTGCGTTGATCTTGAACTGTTTGATAAAGATCATGGACGGCATGACGCATTTTCTTTTGTTTTTGCTCGGGTGAAATGTGACCATTGCCACCAGCACCATTACTGCTTTGATCCTCAATTCGCAAGGATGATGCCAATTTTGATCCCGCGCTCTTTTTGGATTCTGATTTTTTTTTCGTGGAAGAATGTGGCAATGGAGAGGACAATCGTTGTTGTTTGGAACTGGAGGGCGATCCAATTCCAATCATGGAGGAGTTGGCATTCAATGGAGATGGTAATCGAGGCGATGAGGCTTGTTTGGAGGAGGACGCCAGTCTGGATGGGAGCATTGGAGACGCCACTCTTGGCGTAGTTAACACGGTGGACGTTGGAGAAACTCCTTGCAATTGTTGAACGTGCATTCCTCTCCCTCTCCCCAACATCGAGTTGATCCCAACGCCCGTTTCCGTGGCCGATGAAATTTCAGCCGCGAGGTTTGCGATACGGTGAACATCTTGTTTATGTTTCCTCAACATTTCCAGCATCGCCTCGGAGGGAGAACCGACAGCGTTCGTTTGGTTGTGTCGCCTCATTGGAAATTGGTTAATGTGCACAAGTTTATAAGTTGATCGACCTGTTTCTGCTGATTTTTGAGGTTCTCAGCTTGTCTTCTCAGTTCAAAAAACCGTGATTTTCAGGATTGGTCAAATTTGGAATATTTTACCTCCTGTTACGCACCTTTAACAACTATCTGATTTGTTTTGCAACCTTGTGCTTGCGGTAGACCAGCCTTGGTACAACTAGTACTCCGCAGTTCACATTGCACGAGAACGGACAACCATTCATCACCAAAGGCCATGTCAAAATCTTTAATGACACTTTTAGGGGACCAATGGTCAAGATGAACATTTGAGAATTAATATTTTCAATATTTCAATCCAAGGTTTGAAATTTACAGTTGCTGGAGAACGTAGACAGAGACAACAAAACAACCATGGCCAAGAAGGACAAGAAAGACAAGAAAGACAAGAAAAAGAAATCCAAGGAAAAGAAACCAAAGAAAGACAAGAAAGAAAAAAAATCCAAAACCAGCGATCCTCCTTCACCGACGGGTGCCTCACCTGCCACCAAACAACCGACCGACACAGCAACCACGTTCTCTGCCGGTCAACTGTTCGAAAGGTACAGCCGCGGTGGTGGTTCTTTGGGGCGCAATGATTTCCAGCGCCTCGTAGAAGCGGAGCAGCTCCGACCTCAACCCAGCCCCAGTGCTCTGTCGAGAAATCCAGAAGATGACTTTGAAGTCGGTAGATTATTCGAGCGCTTCTCCCAAAACACACCTGGTCATTTGACCCAAGAAGAATTTGGCAACGTGTTACGTACAATGAACGACGGCAACAGGTACAGAAACACAAACCCCCGGCAACACTTTCCACCACAAAACAACGCCCCCACTTCCTACGCCTCCACCATGGCAAGCGCCAACTCAGCCACCGGTGCCATCGTCAACAGTCCTCATCCTCAACTTCCACGTGCCTTGGGTGAATTAAGAAACAACTACAACAATGCCTCAAACCGTTCGCTGCCCCTGGCGTCGACGGAATTGCACATTCTATCCATGAACCTGATGTCGAAACGGGATCAATTGTTGCAACAAATGAGGCACGTGCAAGCCAGAACCGAAGAAGTACAATCGGTACGACGTGCGATAGAACGGGAAACCATTGCGGACACGGAAGCCATCCTTCACCGCCTTCGTTCCGTGGAGGCCTTCAAGTTGTCGTTGTTGAACCATGACATGACTCAACTGCAACATGATATAGATGAAATTGACAGTTTCAGCAATGAAATGCACGGGGTAGATGGCGGAAGTGGTGGAAGCAGTCTAAGTGGTATCAGCAAAGGCAGCAGCAGCAGCAGCAGCAGCAGCAGCAGCAGGAGCAGCAGCAGCAACCCCTACGGCGCCATGCATTCGTTGTCCAGTACGGGAGCCACCACGGCGCGCGGCAGATATCTCGAAACTTGTGCGGAAGGAGAGCGAATCGTACAAAAACCCTACAAGGCCACGACCGAAGTGCACGCCGACGATTACGATCGAGAAATCGCGGATCGCTTAGCCATGGGCCGTGAATTCCATGCCATGGAAGAAGCGTTGGAACAAAAGAACGACATGGTACGCGATTTGATGCTCGAACAGGAACAGTACAAAAACAGAGAAATGGAATTGACCGCCAAGATTGAATTGTTCAGTCAGAAGAGCAAAGATGAAATGGAAGAATGGGTGAAATTATGTAAAAGTTTGAAAAAACAAGTAACTAGGTTGAACAACGGTGGTTTGCGAAGCGACAGTGCGGATGAAATAGAAATGAACATTGACGACAATGTGGTGCGTGTAGTTAGGTAGCTGGAACGGCAGTGTGTTTGTGCCACGTAAAAAATATTCATACCCGGGTATCTTAGTGGTACCGGGTAATGTCTTACCGGGTAGAAGTACCTGTACCTGGGTGTACCTGTGTACCTGTACCCCCGGGTGTACAGTATTCTGTATTGAAAAAAAAGAAGAATTGTTTTTTAGAAGAAGTTTAGATTTAGAATTGTACGTGAAGTTTAGATCAAACCCCCTCGTGCTACCGCAACACCTGTACCCAAGCTACGATACCGAGACACCCGATAAATCAAACAACATGTCTAGACGAACTACCCGGTACTTTTTTTAATGTTTTTGTTTAGACCTTTTCTTGGGCCTTTCATCGGTCTCTGGCAACGGTTGCAAACCTGCTCTGTTTCCCCCCGGTTTACACAGCGGGCAATGCAATTTTGATTTTTTGGGTGGCTTGGGCGTTCTTTGACATCGTCGACACAACAACACTTCCATTTTGCATTTCGCACATTTTGCACTAGCTTGGTACCTTTCCCACGGCGCATCACAATGCACGCAATTAGAGATGATTTCAGCGTTGTCTGCACCATGCGCGTAACGTTTGTCAAACGTATAATTTTTACCTTTCCAATGACCACCCCCTTCTTTGAAATGTTCTAAGTAACGATGCACGCCACCATCCTAAGGAAAAAAAATAAGGAGAAAAAAAAGGAGAAAGAACATGACCCCAGGATGAGTGATTTTACAATTACACAAAAACATTTGAAACTGACAACTGCATTTCCTTACCAATTGATACACATCGTCGACCCCTCTGTTTCTCAAAAAAGCACTGGCACGTTCACAGCGCACCCCGGCTGTACAATACAACAACACTTTTTTACCATCAATACGGTGCCTGTTGTTGTCCACCCACTTGGGAAAATCTGTGCTTCTTCTCATCAACATGTCCGTCACAACACCTGGAGCACCTGTGACGGGTATGTCGCCGGGAGGAACAAATTTACCAATGAGGGACTCGTTGAAATTACGTACATCCAAACAAATGGTATTTTTTCCTTCCAAAGCATTGTGAAATTCTTGTGGTGATAAATGTTTTCCTCGCATGTGCAATGGTGCTTGTTTGGGATCAAAACCTGTGTGGAACAAGACAAACAGGGCAGTGTGATGGTGGAGATTGGTTAAAAACAACAGTAGAATGAACATTGCACAGAGCGTAGAGCAGTACCCCCAACAAACATTTCCACTACCTCCCATTGCCTCCATTGCCTCCATTGCCTCCATTGCCTCCATTGCCTCCATTGCCTCCATTGCTTCCACTGACCCCCCCATTGCCCGAACCACAACCTTACCGTACGTGACAATTTCAGTCACTGGAAATACTTTCAATGCTTTTAATCTTTGATTTGCTGGTAGGCCATCCACGAATTTAAAATTATTGCAACAATCACCTTTGTTTCCTTCGTCGTTCGAGAAGGTTTTGGGCCACTTTGATCGTAATGCAGCGACAAACGCCCGTGCACCGTCGTAAGGTCCGGTCAAAGTACCATTAAAACCTTCTCTTCCGATACGTAAACGACCTGTCATGCCGTTGCTGGATAACACTTGTGTACAATATTCCATGCATTCATCCTGTTCGTGTCGTGTAAATTGAGGGTCCACGTAGGCATAAAACAAAATAATGGTGGTTTGGTCGGGCGATGGTTTGGTCGTGGTGGTGGTGGCAGTGCTGGTGCTGCTGCTGCTGCTGGTACTGGTGCTGCTGCTCCCACTGTGTGCAGCCAACAGTGCTTGTTCTGCTGCGTCGTCCGCTGCTTCGTCATCGTCCTCCTCGGCCTCGTGGTTTTTCTGTTTCTTTTTCTTTTTGGATTTTTTAGATTTCTTGGATTTTTTCTGGGTTTTTTTTGAACTTGTTTCATTTATTGTGGTGTTGGTGGTTGTCACCTTTGCTTCACTGGTCTTGTTGGTGTCTTTTGTTTCTTTCCCGCCACTGGAGGAGGAGATGGTGGTGCGTGGTCTTTTGGCACCCACAGTTGATGTCGTGCTTTCTCTTGCTTTTTTCAATGCTTTGTATTGTTTTTTTGCCGCTTTTAAGGCCACGGAATCCACGTTCGGATCAGCTTTCAATGCTTTGTAGCGAGCTTTTGCTTCGTTCATTGTGTTTTTTCTTGGCCAGTCCTTTAGAACTGGAAAGGAATTAAAGGGGTCTTTCTGTCACTATCTCGAGAAGTCTTTGAGGACACATACGGTGTGTACACATTGGTTAACTCTTGTAGAAAAAAAAAACTATTAAATACTGTTATTTGGTGTGTAATTCATTCTAACAAAGATACTGTAGGCAATACCGTTGTTCAAATATTGATGGCAGTGGAGGTAGAGAAATTAAATTTATTCACATGGTTGAGTGCGAAAGGCAGTGACTTTTTCCATTGGTTCTTCAGCGGATTTGCACGATTTGCATTTGGTGACAGTAAGAACGATTTCAAGGTCGTCCGCGTCGGAGGTATCAAAGGCAGCTTGGATTTTGGCGGCCAATTCAGGATCGGTACTGTCCTCTCCTGGCAAATTTAAATCTTCACGCATTTCACCTTCATCGGTCATGACGGACAACATACCATCTTCGTCAATGTCGGCCAATGTGTAGGACAATTGATCGACACGTGGACGGTAGCATGTATGGGAGGTTGGGGTTAAATCAATGTATTTTTTACCCGTAAAGATATCAATGCCTTCAATGCGTGCTTTGGCGTGACCGTGTTTACCCGTTTTAGAAATGGAAATGGCACCGGCTTTGCATGGTTTGTCTTTCAAGTAGACAACCATACCTTTTTTGATTTCACCACCACGAATAGGAATATTGGTGAAATCGTCACTGGAACCTTCGGTGACGGAGGTGTCTTCGTCAGACTCCTCTTCTTCGTCGGAGCCACCACGGAGACGGAGGACTAAGTGAAGGGTAGCTTCCTTTTGGATGTTGTAATCGGACAACGTACGGCCATCTTCCAATTGTTTACCGGCAAAAATAAGACGTTGTTGATCTGGTGGGATACCTTCTTTGTCTTGGATCTTGGCTTTGACGTTTTCAATGGTATCGGAAGGTTCGACATCAAGGGTGATGGTTTTTCCAGTAAGGGTTTTGACGAAAATTTGCCTGCGAAAACAACAAACAAATAGGGAAAAAAGAAGTGTCAGAGAGTGTGAAAGTTTTTTGCAATTGCGCTAAGTTGAAAATATGCATCTTATGGCCACCGGAACGTTGTAATTCAATGGTGCACGTGGGTAAGGGGAAGTTTGGGCAAGCATGGCGGCCTCGGTAGTCGTGACAATAATGGGAAGGAAGGGTGGCGCGTGAAGGGTGGAGTGGGACCGTACATTTTATAATTGACAATGGATTGGATGTGTGGTGAGCAAATCAGGGATCTCCGGGAGACGTTTGACCTTTTGCCCCCTCGGTCTCCAATCAAAAAATCCAAAAACGCCTTATAGATTTCATAAACCATTCCGTGCTTCTCCCGCCGCACCCTCAAAGGCATTCAACCCGGGCAACAATCTTCCATCGACGGTTCAAGTGGACAACAACACCAGCAGCAACACTCACACCACCACGACCACACCACCATGTCCGTCACCCCCGAGCCACTGGAGTCCTACACTATCCCATCCTACAACATCAACAAACGACTCAACATG
>Ga0115007_10002182_pt1 | contig 12173 bp, 9 predicted proteins | sample ArcOceMetagenome_2_FD_87166 | JGI IMG/M metagenome (GOLD analysis project Ga0115007, IMG submission 87166) | Marine eukaryotic phytoplankton communities from Arctic Ocean - Arctic Ocean ARC135M Metagenome | ecosystem: Environmental > Aquatic > Marine > Oceanic | place: Arctic Ocean | collected... | reverse complement strand
TTACTGTGATATACGTCCGCCAACGGTCGTCAGTAGTGACGCGTTTCAGTGAATGCTAGATGCGCCTATTGCATGGGGAGTTTTCTTAGGTATGTTGTGGTTACGTTTCGTTACTCCGTATAGCCCGTCTAAACTCATTGAATAGGTAATAACCGAGAAAACTGCCGCTGGCAAGGTGCCTCTTTTTTACTGATAACAATGTTTGTGACGGGAAGATAAGTGTTGAATATTGGACAATTTGCAGAAGCAACAGGGTTATCTGCTCACACATTACGCTATTACGAGAAAATTAATCTGTTGTCGCCTGTGTTGAGAGACAACAGTGGTCATCGTCGTTATTCACAAAAGGATAGAGATTGGGTTGCGTTTATAACACGTTTAAAGCAAACCAGCATGCCGCTCAAGGAGATAAAGAAATATGCCGTGTTAAGAGCTGAGGGGGGCGTCACACTGGCTTCACGCAAAGCGTTGTTAGAAGCGCATGCTGTCTTTTTAGCGGATAAAATTGTTCAAGAAAAAGCGCATTTAGTCGCACTTGAGAAAAAAATTGCATGGTATGAAGAGCAGCTATCCTTATAGCCGTTCCTTACTGTGTTGAGAACGCTTGACTTAGAGTCAGCTCAAAGGCTTAGCCTGATTATAGAACTTCAATTCTGACTAATTAGGAGCTAGGTATGCAGGACACTATTCACTCATTACGTTACACCCAAGGTTTAGCTAAATTAACTGAAATTGATGGTGAAGCGGGTCATAAAGTTATAAACAGTTTGGCAGATATTTGTCCCGATTTAGCACGGTATATCATTGAGTACCCGTTCGGTGATATCTATCAACGGGAGGGCTTGGATTTACAGACTCGCGAATTGATTACTGTCGCTGCGCTAACCGCATTAGGTCATTGTCAGCCTCAGCTACGTGTCCATATTAACGGTGCGCTTAATGTTGGTTGTTCCCAGCAAGGTATTGTAGAAGCAATCCTACAAATGTCTGTCTATGCGGGGTTTCCAGCGGCCTTGAATGGTATGTTTGTCGCTAAAGAGGTGTTTGCAGAGCGGGCTGAATTGTAAGGTACTGATAGCCTGTGTTACCGTAAAATTAATGCATAAAAAAGCCTAAGAATGGTAGCTTAGGCTTTATCTGTTCTGCATCTAACGAATTAGATGATGTTGAGCTGAACGTCAACGTTACCGCGTGTTGCATTCGAATATGGGCATACTTGATGTGCTTTTTCGACTAACGCTTGTGCTGCGGCTTTATCCATACCCGGTAAGCTGATGTTTAATGTAGCGCTGACGGCAAAGCCTATACCTTTAGGGTTTTCGCCAATGCCTATGTGGGCATTGATAGACAGGTCTTTAGGTAACTGAATTTTATCTTCAGCGGCTACAAACTTCATAGCGCCGATAAAACAAGCAGAATAACCTGCTGCAAATAGTTGCTCAGGGTTAGTACCAGCACCATCATCACCGCCCAATGCTTTAGGTGTGGATAGTTTTACATCCAGTTTTTTGTCTGATGATGTAGATTGACCTTCACGACCGCCGGTAGTTGTTGCTTCTGCTGTATAAATTGCTTGCATGATTTTTATCCTTTAGTTATTGCGATAACTATGTGTGAACATAAGTTTTAACGACCTACTATGGTGATCATCGTACGCTTATTATTAGTTATTGCAATAACTAATAATAAAGTTATCAGAAATAAAAAGTAACCAGCTCACGTTGTGGGCTTTCTTTTCGAGCTTATGTTTGTGGTGAAATGTTATTGAGTTGACCACGTAATTTGTCGAGGCGTGATTTGAGGTCTGAGAGTTCATCAATGCTAATGTTACACGAGGAAACCAAGCAAGCATTGACCTCTAACGCATTGGCTTGTAGCGACTTTCCATGTTCGGTGAGATAAATCTCCAGTTGCCTCTCATCTTCTGTGTTCTTAGTGCGGGTTATTAATCCGTCTTTTTCCATCCGTTTAATCACTGGCGCGAGTGCGCCCGGTTTTTGCGATAAGCGCTCACAAATATCTTTTAGGCCTAGCCCTTCTTTTTCCCACAAGATAAGCATGACTAAATATTGTGGGTAGGTGAGTCCTAAGGGCTCAAGTAGCGGTTTATAAATTTGCGTGACGGCCAGCGACGTCGAGTAAAGCGAGAAGCATAATTGGTTATCGAGTAGGAGCGGGTTCGTCATAGGGTAACCAGCGAGTAGAGGGATAAGTCTTTATCCGTTATTGCTAATAAAAAAGGTGTCTAATGTATATCTAATACGCGATGAGGCTGGTGGAACTGGCGCGTAATTCGTCGACCCAACATGTCAATTTCACCGATATATCGTTCGTCACCCGTTGAGGCAAACTCGAAAGTATAACTGCGCAGCAATTTAATCATACCGTCAGTATCGCGCTTGAAGCGCAGCTTCTTCAACCCCACACTTTCATCGAGTAGTTGTAGGCCCATATTTTTGCAACTGGTACGTGCGGTTCTAAGCGCTAGATCGCGGTGCTTAAGCGATGACCACCAGAAGGCGACGGCTCCAATCACCAGCGTCAATAAAAACAGATCAAATAATTCAAGATACATGGTTTACCTAAGTCATAGCTAACGGGTATGGCAATTTTCTAATACAGTTTTCAATGCACTAATAGGATCATGGGGTTATCGGTGTCATTTAACAAGTAGTGTCGTATTTTGTTCCGGCGGTTAATCAATAGTACTGAATATAGTTGAGTGATTTGGTAGGATATAGAAAAGGCGACTTAAAGCTACTTAGGATACCCATATGTCACGCGTGTATAAGCCACTGAATGAACTCACATTTGATAATAGCTATCTGCAATTTCCAGAGCATTTTTATCATCGTGTTAATCCGCAAGGGCTTAAGAATGCACACTTGATTAGCTTTAATCCGGTCGTAGCTGAGCTTTTAGATCTGAATCCTTGTGAGGTTACCCCGTCCCAATTGGCACAATATTTTGGCGGCGGAGACCTGTTGCCAGGCAGTGAGCCTATTGCCATGAAATATGCAGGGCACCAGTTTGGCCATTATAATCCATCACTGGGAGACGGGCGTGGTTTGTTGCTAGGTGAGGTGATCAATAGTCAGCAAGAGCGCTGGGATCTTCATTTGAAAGGCGCTGGTAAGACTGCATTCTCGCGTATGGGGGACGGCAAAGCAGTGCTGCGTTCAAGTATCCGGGAATACTTAGTCAGTGCCGCCATGGCTGGTTTAGGTATCCCCACGACACAAGCGTTGGCTCTAGTAGGCAGTGAAACTTATACCATGCGTGAAGGTATGGAACCGTGCGCGCAAGTGCTTCGTGTGACGCAGAGTCATATTCGTTTTGGTCATTTTGAGCACTTTTATCATCAACGTCAGGAAGACGACCTCAAACTGTTAGCGGACTATTGCCTTGATCGCTTTTATGCGAGTTGTAAGCAATCTGACAACCCTTATCTCGCCATGTTTCGCGCTATTAGGGATCGTTCGTTAACGATGGTCGCTCAGTGGCAGGCGTATGGTTTTGTCCATGGTGTGATGAATACTGATAATATGTCGATCTTAGGTGAAACCTTTGATTATGGCCCTTATACATTTATGGATACGTTTAATCCTGACTTTATAAGTAGTCATACTGATCATGAAGGTCGTTATGCATTTAAAAACCAGCCTAATATTATGGGGTGGAATCTATCATGTTTAGCGCAGGCGCTTATTCCGTTAGCACCGAAAGAGGGATTAATTGAAGCACTTGATGAATGCGGACCTTTATACGATCAATATTATTACGAAACCATGCGCCGCCGTTTAGGATTGTTAACGGCAGAAGAGGGTGATAAACCACTGATTGAGCAGCTCAACACGCTATGCGCAATCCATAAAATGGATCGTAATCGTTTCTTACGAGATTTGTCTGATTTGAATCCGGATGACGATGCAAGTATACAAACATGCTTACTGCATGCAGCCGACCCTACAGTATTGACTGATTGGTTGGCAGCGTATACCAATCGTTTGGATAATGAGGCGGCCAGCGCGCCTATTCGTCAGCAACAAATGCATTCTGTAAATCCTGTCTATTTGTTGCGTAACTATATGGCGGAAGAGGCGATACGCGAGGCACAGCAAGGGGATTATCGTTTAGTGAATACATTGCTAGCCGTGTTACGAAATCCGTTTGAAGAAAAAGATGAGTATCAACACTATGCCGGTCAGCCACCGGAATGGGCGGGTGGTATTTGTTTGAGTTGTAGTTCATAAACAGCTTTTAATAGATTGCTTTTAATATCGCGGTTGTGATTCGGCTGTTTGTATCAGTCTGTCACGGCCTTGTAACGTCTCAGACATGTATTATTAATGGGAATGACCCACAAATTTTTTACCCTTTGGTCGATAAACTCTTTTCGGTCGACAAAAGGACAAAATATGAAACATCGGATGCTTCCTGCGCTCATTGGCGCCATTATTTCTTCTTCGGCGTCTGCCAATGTATTTATTACTGAATACGTCGAAGGCAGCAGCAATAACAAAGCGATTGAACTCTTCAACAACTCAGGTCAATCGCAAAATCTAGATGGCTATACGCTTACGTATTTTTTTAATGGCAGCCCGTCTGCCGGTACTATCATTGACCTCAGCGGTTATAACATCGAGCCAAACAGTACATTTGTGATTAGCCACGCTGATGCTGTTTTTGCATCCATGCCCTATATCGGCCTTACCCACAGCGGCAGTTGGTTTAATGGTGATGATGCTGTCCTTCTTGAACAGGATGGTGTTGTTATCGATAGCCTAGGGCAAATGGGTGTCGACCCAGGCAGTGAGTGGTATGACGGTGTCGCTTCAACACAAAATAACACCTTGCGACGGGTCGCTGGCATACAAATGGGCGATACCAATGCTGATGATGCTTTTTATCCATCGGTTGAATGGGTTGAGTACGAGCAAGACAACACTGAGGGCCTTGGCTTTTTCGGAGAGTCTGGCGAAGGAGATGACTCAGCTGGCAATAACGATGATACCGGTAGCGTTAATCTGGTATGTGGTGTGGAGTTCACAGCTATCCATGCGATCCAAGGTTCTACAGATATATCCCCGCTGGTCGATCAACCAGTACAGATAGAAGCAGTGGTAACTCAATTAGCTCCTGATTTGGGCGGTTTCTTTGTACAAATGGCAGATAACGAAGTTGATGCGAATATATCAACATCGGAAGGGTTGTTTGTGTACGTTGCTAACGCTGCTTCTAGCGTCAATGTAGCAACTGTAGCCGTAGGTGATCGTGTTCGTATTAGCGCTACGGTGTCTGAGTATTTCAATAAAACTCAATTAACGAATGTTCAAGCAATTGAATCCTGTGCAACAGGGCAAGCGTTACCCACCCCGAGTCTAGTGAGTCTGCCGGTTACTTCGGTAGAGCAATGGGAGCAGTGGGAAGGTATGCAACTATCGTTTGAGCAAGGTTTGGTGGTTAACGAAACGTATAACTTAGCCCGTTACGGGATGCTCACATTAGGTCGTGAGCGTGCGAGCATTCCTACACAGGTGGTCGAGCCGGGAGAAGCGGCGGTCGCGGTGAGTGTCTCGAATGACCTTGATCAAATTTTGATTGATGATGCGTCAAATACGCAAAACCCTGCCGTTGTGGTGTATCCCGCTCCCACGTTGAGTGCCGATAATACGGTGCGTGTAGGTGATACGGTGGTTGGTTTAGTCGGTGCGCTGGATTACAGCTACAGTGAATGGAAAGTTATGCCGGCATTCTCCCCTTCATTCGAATCGACTAATCCGCGCTCTGAGTACCCTGAGTTATTGCATCAAGGTAACGTTACCATTGCATCCTTCAACGTGTTGAATTACTTCAATGGGGATGGCCTGACGGGTGATGACGCAAACCAAGGGTTTCCTACCTCGCGTGGTGCGACTACCTTAACTGAATTCGAGAAACAGCAGGCCAAAATCGTGGCAGCAATTAGTCGTATTGATGCCGATATCGTCGGTTTGATGGAGATAGAAAACGACGGCTACGGTGAACAATCGGCCATCACCTCTTTAGTTGACGCGTTAAATGCTGTTATGGGCGAAGAAACCTATGCGTTTGTCACCCCTGGTGCATCACAGCTTGGGGATGATGAGATTGCGGTTGGATTACTGTACAAGCCGGCTCGTGTATCGCTAGCCGGAACTGCACAGGTCTTGGACGCATCTAACTCGCCGTTAGATGAAACAGGCACTGTTTTGTTCGACACCAGCAAAAACCGTCCGGTATTAGCTCAACAGTTTGGAGTGCTACCCGATGATGGCCGAGTGGTGGTAGCCGTTAATCATTTTAAGTCTAAAGGGTCTGATTGTGATGCGCTAAATGATCCTGATATGGCGGATGGTCAAGGTAACTGTAACCAAACCCGTACCCGTGCAGCACAAGCGTTAGGCCAATGGTTGAATAACACGTATGGTGAAGAGCAGGGGACCTTGATTATTGGTGACTTGAATAGTTACGCTGAAGAAGATCCGATTACTATGCTGGCGACGCAAGGGTTCCAAAACCTGACGGATACCTTACACATCGATAACTTTTATACTTATGTGTACGACGGCGAAACAGGCCAGTTGGATCATGCGTTAGCCAATGCCGCCTTACAGCCTGCGGCAGTTCATATGACTGCTTGGCATATCAACACTGATGAGCCTCGCGCCTTGGATTACAACGAAGAGTATAAAACCAGCGCGCAAGTCGACGCTTACTATGTGGCAGACCCTTACCGTTCATCGGATCATGACCCTGTTATCGTCGAGCTATCGTTGGCTAGATCGAACACGGCCCCAGAAGCTGACTTCAGCTTTAACGCTAATCGCAAGGGTCGAGTTACCTTAAAAGCGTGGGCGCACGATACGGATGGAAAAGTTACACGTTATGAGTGGGATTTGGGTAATGGCAAAACAGCCAAAGGACGCCGTGCACATGTTAGCTATCGTGATGCTGGTGATTATCAAGTCACATTAACCGTAACGGATGATCAAGGCGCCAGCACGTACGTAACGAAAACCATAACGGTTGAATCAACCCGAAGAACTCGTGTACTAAGCTGGTTAGAAACGCTTTTTTCTAAATGGTTTTAATCATTATGTGGAAGTCTACATGACGAATAATTTAGTAGGTTGATGCTTGTATTTAAAAACGCTCGATGTTCGCATCGGGCGTTTTGTATTGGTTTCAAATAGTTTAATGTCCGTAAAATGCTTATTTATAATGACTGATTAGCGTGCTCTCCGAGTAAGTTAATCAACCCCGTTGCCTGATTATTGCGCCACTGATAATAATCATGGCCGCTGGAATACTCTTCGTACTGAGTTGGGTAGCCCTTCGCTTGCAGAATGTTATGCAGGTGCCGGTTACTTTCTAATATATCAACTGAGCCTCGACCTGTTTCGAAGCGTCCTGCGTTTAGATAGAAACGAATGGTCTTGGTGGGGGTGCTGGCAATGTGTCGTGCTAACCATTCACTATTTTCTTCCTTAGGTGACCACCAGAAGGATCCTGATTGGCTAAGTACTAAGCCAAACTTTTCTGGGTAACTAAACGCTGTGCATGCCGAGGCTAATCCGCCGTAACTTGAGCCTGATAATAGGGTAGTTTCAGGTCTAAATTGCTGGTGGGTTTGTTGCGACACCCAAGGGAGTATTTCGGTAGCTAAGGCCTTTGCAAATACAGGGTTGCAAGGGAGTTCAGCCGAGCGTGCTTCACGGCTTGGGTTATCTATAAATATCGCTAAGGTGGGCGGTATTTTCTTGGCGGCGATTAGGTTATCCAGAATTTGGGGGGTTGGCACTTTGTGCTGGTACGCCTCGCCATCGAAAAAAATAGCGAGCGGGTAGCTGTCAGCTTGAACTGAATCATCGAAGCCTGCTGGTCGATACAGGGTAACGTTACGCGTGTTGTTTAGGGTTGGGCTAAAGAAGGTGGTGTGAACCAGTTGGCCTGTTGGAACTTTATTGTCTGCTAACCATGGGGAGGTCATCGAGGACGGGAGAGTTAACGTAGAATAACGAGAAAATTGATCCGCGGGCTTTGTTTGGTCATAGATTTCCATGGTATTTGGGTTTAATGGGTCTTGTTGTGCGGTACTCAAGATTGATAGGCGGTGCTCTGGGTGGTCTTCGGGAAGCTCGGGTACATCAGGTGCTAGCCGATAGGATAATCGCGTGTCGTTGGGTAGTACGTAGCTACGATACCAAATGTCAGAGCCATCAAGTTGTAATAAAGGGTCATGATCAGAGGACGGTGCGCCTAAAATCCGCACATTACGTTTAGCACCTCGCCACAAGAAGGTGACGATAGAGTGCGTATCGTCCTTAGGTTCCACCAGAGGTGTCCCTTTTTCAGTCACGGTATCCCAAAAAGCCTGTGTCGATTTTGTTGCATTGTACGTTTGCAGAGCTGACTGTAAATGTGGGCTTAGCAGTTCTGGTGAAGAGACCGGGTGGCCTGAAGCGGAGATAGATTGCTCGATACGTAGCGTATATTCATCGTCTGAGGAGGCATCGATTGTTAATACATAATCCGCCGTTTTCTGACTGACAAATCGAAAGTCGCTATTGCTTTGGCCTGTCAGGGATAGCCATCGTATGCGTTGGTTATCATGCCATAGGCTGAGTGATGCTTGTTCATGCTTGCTATGAAAATGGCCGGTAACGTATTCATCTTCTTTAAGCTCGATAGTTACATTATGAGATGTGTTCAGATCGATTTTTTTATTGATCTGAATCGCTTCTTGCGCATTTGAAAGTGGGCTGAATAATGGAAGGAAAGCTGAAAATAATAAAGTAGTGATGAGGGGTGGGGTTACTGACATCCGTTGGCTCCTTTAGAGGAATACGTTTTGCTAAGCGGGCGTTAAAAGGGCACTAAGTGCCCTTTGCATGAGGCTAGATAGCGTATGTGTCAACTTTAAAAACGATAATCCAGCGTTACGCCAAGCGTGCGCGGAGCCCCTACATTGGCTTGCCCATAGGTTGTGACACGATAGATAACTTCTTCATCTGTTAGGTTATTAACGTAACCGCTAATAGTTATATTAGGGTTGATATCGTAGGCGGTGTGCAGGTTTAGCGTTGTATAACCATCAACTTTCATCGTTTCCGTGTTCGACGCATCAGAATAATAATCGTTAACAAAATGCGCATTACCGCCCCATTTCCAATTCGACTTAATGATGTGGTCAAAGCCTAGATTCACGGTGAGATCAGGTGCATAGCCAAATTCGTTACCTTTTAAGCTTTCATAACCGATTTTTGTGTCGGAGATTTTGCTATGTAATAACCCGAAGGAGCCAAAGAGATTAAAGCTCGGCGCTATTTGCGCATTAGCTTCGAACTCTAGTCCGTAGCTTTCGGCTTCTGGCAGGTTGGTAAAACGTGGGGAGACATAAGCAAGGTAGCCATCAAATTGGTTATAGAAAAGACTGGCGCTGAGGTTAAGTCGATTATCCATTAGTGCTGACCGGATACCTGCTTCGTAGGTGGTTACTCGTTCTTCGTCGAACGTATAGAACTCACTATCATCCCAATCAAGTGCGCCGCCGCCAGCATTGTACCCGCGTCGAGCGGTGAGGCTTACGGTTGAATTAGGCGACAGGTGATAAGCCACTCCCAACTTAGGTAAGAAAATGCTCTTGGCATGATCTAAATCGACTTCGCCTTGCCATGCGGTACCGGGCCACGCCACGATGTCGCGCGTTTGGTGTTCACGCTCGATACGTCCGCCTGCGATAAGGTCTAATTGGTCAGTCAGATTGACCGTCGCTTCGCCAAATACGGCGATCGTTTTGATCTTGTCGGTGCCGTCAAAACCGCCATCGTATATAAGTATATCTTCATCTTTGTTGTAGTAGTAAAGACCGGCTACGCCTGAAATACGACCTTCAGCAGGGTCGTAAGCTAGACGCGTTTCAAAGGTGGTGCTGTTTTCTTCAAGATCCATATAAAACAAACTGGGGTACTGAGTAAATTCCGATTGGTAGCGTTGGCGCCCCAGTAGCAAGTAAGCGGTTAGATCATCGCTAACTTGATATTGGACATCCAAGCTTAGGCTCGTTTCTTCTGAATTTTGTAACCGCGTGTTGTGGTTGTCACCGTCAAAATCATAATCGCTAAAATCAGGGCCGTTGATATAGTTTAGATACTCGCCATCAGCGTTACGTTGCGAGAGTGTTAATTTGGCCGACAGTTCAGGAATTGCCAAGGGCTCCCACAGGAGTTTGGCGCGAATGCTCTGAGAGGACGATTCACTTGGATCTTTCGGCCACGAGCTGTCATCTAGGTGATAGTTAATGAAACTATTACCGGATAAACGCTCAGCCGCAATACGTATGGCTAGTTCGTCTTCAATTAGGGGGCCTGAAACGACGGCTGCTACCTGATATTTTCCATCTTGGTTTTCGTAGCCTGTTCTAACCTTTCCTTCCCATTCGTATGTTGGGTCGTTGGTCGTGACAACAACCGCACCGCCCAGAGTGTTGCGTCCCTGTGTTGTAGATTGAGGGCCTCGTAATACTTCGACCTGTTTGGTATCCCATAAGCCGGTGTTGATATAACGCACCCCCGTCCACGATTCGGATAGGCCATCTACGGATGTGCTCACACGAGGGCGTCCGCCTGAGATAAAACTAAAGACGCCTTGGGCTGCGCCAGCACCATCTACGCCCCGAATGTTAGGGATACCGAAAGGGTGTTTTATAACGTTGGGTACCCGCTCAATAACTTGGTTTACATCGGTGTAATGGCTTTCTTGGAGCTGATCGTCTGTGAGGACAGTAACCGATGATACCGTCTCACTGAGTGAGCGATTAATTTTTTCGCCAGTGACCGTGATATTATCCATTTGCCATGTGCTAGCCGTGGGAGAGGTCAGCGTTTGCTCTTTTATTAGTGAGTAAGTGCCATCTGCGTTTTGTATTGCCGTCAGGCCCGTGCCGACCAGCAGTGCCCGTAGGGCGTCTAATGGCGTGTAATTCCCTTTGATGCTTTTACCTTGCTTGTTGGTCAAGAGCTCCCCGTCAACAGCCAAATAGATATCAGCCTTTGTCGCCACTTGGTTTAACTGCATGGCTAACTTCCCACTCATTATTTCAAAGTACTGTGAGTTAGCAGGAGCCGCATATACACAGGTCGCTAAGGGTAAGCTGGCTGTTGCAGTAGCTATTATTGATAGGCTGGCTGTTAGTACGTGTGCCGAGAGAGTGTTTTTTCGAAAGTGTGGTTTCTTAACTGCAGAAATCATATGCAATAGCGCTCTTATTTTTCAGTTAACGGGTTAAGTTTACTTAACAGCGGCGAGCACAGGGTGTGCGAGGCTTTACAGCTGTGTTACTTATTAGATCGAGCGAGTATTCAAAAGGGGAACATGTTTTTAAAAAGAAATCAGGCAGGTTCTATGAGTGTCCATAACGAAGTGATCTGACGGGTGCGAACGGGTAGTGCGTTTTGTAGCATTGATAATGCCAAGGGGGTGTTGTCGAGGGGGAAGCTGCCCATGACGATCAGTTGTTTAATGGACGGGTGGCAGCTCAGGTAGCTGGAGTGATGTTGGTTGATAATGGACGCCCATTGATCGAGCTGCAGACTAGTGGCTTGTAGCATGTTGTGTGTCCAGGCTAAGTCGGCTTTAGCTGCTGGTAGGACGGGGCCAAACCCAGCCGATGATACGTGCGTTTTTTGTCCCGCGGCTAGTCGTAGAGTCTGGTCGGCGCTTTTCAATACAACCAGGGGGTTTCCTTTGAATACGGCTATGTGTGCGCTCTCACATTCTTTATGTGGTATGCCAAGTGCTAGAGAATCAGAGGCGCCAGTCGTGTTATGGAATGACGATTGGCGGATTACGATATGGGATTGCTGAGCGCTAATAACGGCATCAGGAAGTGAGATCTGAATAGGTTTGCTGCCTGTACTCTGCTGGAGGGCGATGTCGCCTGCAATCAATGTTATGTCATTTTTATGCGGTGAGTGTGCTATCGAGATACCGCTTTTGATCGCAAGTGTTATGTACGTACCATCCGAAAGTTGTTTGTTAATTGCGATATAACTGTCATTGATAAGGTCCGCTCGATACGGCAACGTCCATTCGTTGATTAACCCCGTATCATGGGCTTTCCATAGACAACCTAATATAGGTGCTGCGATTAA
>Ga0115007_10002181_pt1 | contig 12175 bp, 12 predicted proteins | sample ArcOceMetagenome_2_FD_87166 | JGI IMG/M metagenome (GOLD analysis project Ga0115007, IMG submission 87166) | Marine eukaryotic phytoplankton communities from Arctic Ocean - Arctic Ocean ARC135M Metagenome | ecosystem: Environmental > Aquatic > Marine > Oceanic | place: Arctic Ocean | collected... | reverse complement strand
TTTGGAGCCCCGAAAGCAAACCCCAAACTGGGCCCCGGCCTCCCCCCAAGCCCCCACCCAAACAGCAGCGGCCGGCCCCTTCCCTTCCCCTCCGTGAACCCCCCCCGCAAACCCCCCCCCCCCCCCCAGACCCAAATCGCCCCGTACTCCCTGCCCAAGCGCGCCCTGTCCGGGCTCGCCGCGGCGAGTTTGAGTGTGACGTTGAGCCTTTCCTGCGGTTTCGGTTTCCCAGGCTCGGCGAGCGCGGAGATGCGGCTCCCTCCCATCGACCAGGACCCGGAGCGGTGCGAGCGCGCGTACGTGGGGAACACCATCGGCCAGGCGAACGCGGTTTCCGACCGGGTGCTCGATTTGCGGAAGTGTACGTTCGACGGGACGGACTTGAGCACGAAAAACCTGAGCGGTGGGTTGTTAGTAGACGCCAGTTTCAAGGGCACCAACATGACGGAGGTCGTGATGAGCAAGGCGTACGTACCACCGGGGAGGCGTTAAAAACTCGCACCACCCTGACTCCCGTAGGTTCGAACCGACGACCGTGTGTCACCGTGAATTGACGTGTCCCCCACCTCAACCACCACCACCTGTTTTTATTACTGACTGTCAACGCAATACACCCGTGTTACAAAAAAACGCAGGTACGCGCTGCACGCGGATTTCACAGGCGCGGATTTCACAAACGCGGTTGTGGACCGGGTGACTTTCGACGACGCGGACCTCACGAACGTCAACTTTCGAAACGCGGTTATCACGGGCACCACGTTTGTCAACACCACACTCACGGGCGCCACGTTCGAGGAATCCTTAATAGGCAAGGTACGGCCTCGCCTCGCGCGTTTCCCAAATCCAAACGCAAAGTTCACCGCCCCGTGTGTGTCGTCCACCGCGGTGGTTAAAGGAAGTTACTACGTACAGCACAAACGCACTGTGTCCGGCCCAATTACTCGGACCAGTGCCCTGCGTCCGGCCCGATTACTCGGACCCCAATCCCCCATACAGCACACCCACGGACTCGCCGACTGACCCTTTTCGTGTACCAACCACCAGGAGGACGTGAAACGGCTGTGCGACAACCCCACGCTTGTCGGGGAAACCCGGTTCCAGGTTGGGTGCAGGGACTGATGTGTGTTTGAGCGTGTTTGGGTTACGAAAAATTTGGGCACCGGAATTACCACGGGGTCCCCGGACAGACTTTCTAAGTTCTAGCGGGAGTTGTGAAAAACGCGGACGCGCGTTGACTACAGTACTACCCTCGTTCCACGCTACTTCGACCCCGGCTACTACTTCACCCCGACTACTACATCACCCCGGCTACTACATCACCTGGCTACTACTTTACCCCAGCTTCTACATTACCCCGGGTACTACTTCACCCCGGCTCCTTTTGGCAATCACAGTGAGGGCAATTGCCCATATACCTCGTCAAAAAAAAAGAACGCGACCCGGCGTCGTTTACAGTTGTCTCCACGTTTCCGAATCCCTCGTCGCTTTTGTTACGACTTCGGTTTGCGATTGCGACGCGTCACGTCCAGCCGGTCGCAACGTCGCGTCCAGCCATTGGTGTGTCAGCCGTAGCATCTCGGGCGTACACTCGTGATTCGTGTTGATCTGTGCCAGCGCCGTGAAAGCACGCGAAACGCCCCGTTTTTCGTACGCCAAGCGCGTAGCCTCCACCACTCCTTGAACACCCACCAACGGGTTTCTCGGATCGTGCTCGCCGTTGAGCACTAACAGCGGCCGCGGCGATATCGCCGGTAAACTGACTCGGCCGTCGAAGGAATCGAGCAACCCGGGGGTAATCTTTTCATACACAGCAGTGACGACGTCGGAAGTTACAATAGTACTCTTTCCGGAGCTCAAATCCATCATCGCCAGGTCAAACACGTGCGGCGGCAACGAGCCGACCCGCGCCTCCCATTCACCGTTCGCCAGACCCCACGCGAAATCGGAAACCCCGATGAGCGGCGCGACTGCGCCGGTGACTAAATCAGGTGCCGCCGCGGCGGCGAACCAAGAGTACATGCCGCCTAAAGAAACGCCGGCGATACCCACGCGGGTCGGGTCGATTCGTGGCTTCTTCGGGACAGAACGTTGTGTATGCGCCGTCTTGCCATCATCATCACTGTTCCATAGCCCCGTATTAATACCATCTTCATCACCGTCAACGCGCGCATCTCCTTTTGTCACAAACGTTATCGCCCGTAACGCGTCCCAGGCGCCGTCGTACAGAAAAGGCCTCGCGTCGCCGGCGTACCCGTTGTTTTCTTTTTTGTAAGACGCCTTTCCGTTCCACGCCGCGCAAAGCGCCCGGCCGTACAACTCGAACGTCTCACCGCGACTGCGCGTGAGGGATACGTGGCTGCCGCGGGTGAACTCGTCGCGCGTTTTTTTCTCCGTCTCTTTTTCTTTTTTGTTTATTTTTTCCACAGCAGACGTGTACGTCATCGGGTCCAGCCTTCGTCCGTGACACGGCGCGTCCACGCCCAGTGCGACGTACCCCCGTCTCGCGAACGGGACGAGTTGCGAAACAACAAGGGCCTCCGTGTCACCGCCCGTGCCGTGCATGAAGCACACTAGTGGTAACGTTTCGGAACCGTCGGAACTGTCAGATGTGACGAAGCGCTCGCAGTGCACAATCGTGATGGGCACCGCGTGCTCCCGCCCGTCCCTCGCGTCGGGCGCGAGCATCAACCGGCGTACCACGACCCCGCCTTCCATGCGCTCAACTGGCAAGCAGTGCGAACGCATCAGGGTGGGCACTGTACCGGCGCGGCCGCGCGCTAGGGCGGCGCGTAGCGAACGCCGGGTGGACGCATGATTGGCATCGTCATCACACGACGACGCGTCCTGGTCGGCGTGCGACGTCGCCATGGAAATCCGCGGCCGTGCACTCCTCGGCGACCTTCCTCCACGAACTGGTCTCACCAAGTGATGACTCACGCGCCGGAAACACTCGTGGGCGTGTGACACACGCGTTGACATGCGGGGAGTCTCAATTCGGGAACGGGACCGCGCAGAGAGGGAGACGTGGAGGTGTGCGATGGTCTCTGCGTTGCTCCTCGATTTGGTGTGCCTAGTTTGGGAAAAGGTGAGGGATTTTGGAAATTTACTCTGGAGAAGGTCGACAGTTACGCTGTGTTCCATATTCATGAAGACTCGCCGCACCGGGCTAAAGGGTATCTTCCAGCTCCCCCTCTCGCTTCGCTTTGCGCTGTTTACCTTGCTTCATCTGGAGGGGGAGGATCAGGGTCAGATTAATCAGACAAAGAACGTCAACAATGATGCCGACAAAAAAAAACAAAGTCGAGACAAACAAAAACATCTCTTCCCTCCTCCAATACCTCAAATAACTTCGCGTCGGATTAGTGACGCATGAAAATGGTGTGCCTGCAGATTAATCTCGGGGAATCATTTTCCCACTGTAAGGTTGGCATCATTTGACGGTCGGGTATCTCTCCCAAACACGTCTCAGCGGGTCGACACGGTTATAGTCTACAATAATCAAAGAAAAGTTCATCTTTCTGGGTTTGCTTTCGTCATTCGCGAAGTTAAGTTTGGTTCTTGGGGAACGTGAGGGGTACCGAGGTCCCAGACTGTATACCTGTGTACTCGGTACAACGTGTTGTACCGAACACACAGGTGCACAGTTTTATGATGCTGCTTGTTTGCCTCGGGTAAAACGGGCGATGGAAATAAAACGGGCTCCCACGGGCTTTTCAACCACCGCAAACTTACCCGCGGGTTCGCGGCGCTCAGCGTGGGCGACTGGCCAAACTTTTCGGTGATTTTCCGCGCGCCCCCCGCCGTGGGTCGCGCCGCCGCTGTAGTCACGACTGGCACGTCTGGAATTCCCGCCAACTTCTTCAACACCGGAATCCGCAACAGCTGCGCCTGGCCAAAGGAAAACAAGTTCGTCGTCACCCAGTACACAAACACGCCTTGCGGGAACGAGCACGTCAGCGGGATCATCACCGCGGCTAAGCCGCGCATGCCCCACTTCATGCCGGGCTGCGCGTTCGGATCGGCGCCACTTGGCGGGTTGGTTTCCACGGAGGCAAGAAACGTGAGGCTGCTAATCAAAGGCAGGACGTACGTGGGGTCCGCTACTGATAAATCGGTGAACCACGCTTGGCCTCCGCCGTGTGTGAAACTCGGCACCCCGACGCTCATGCGTTGAATCGCGATGAAAAACGAAATGAACACCGGCGCCTGCACCACCAACGGCGCGAACATCTTCACCGGGTTACAGTCATACTTTTGCCATATTTTCCAAATCTCGCCTTGGTACCGTTCCAGGGCTTCTTTGTCACCGCTGTGCGTCTGCGCGAGTTTGTTAATGGCTTCTATTTCGGGCTTCGCGAGGTGCATGCGCGCGGCGTTCTTTTGCTGCATCACGGTTAAAGGGACCGACACCAACCGCATCACCAAAGTCGTCGCCACGATCGCTTGCCACCACTCAAGCGAGTGCGCGACGTGGAAGTACTCGATGGCGTACATCAGCGCTGATGTGGTGTACCACGAGTCGCCCGTGATCGCGGCGACTTCGCCGCCCACGTGTGAGGTGGCGGCGAGCGCGTTTGCGTCGAACGAGCTCAACGCATTAGCAGCGGCGTCGCTCAGAGCGCTTTCGGAACCGCTTCCGAGGTTTAACGTGTCAGACGCACTAGAGCTCGCGACCGCTTGTTCGGAGGTTTTATCGGATCCTCTTCCGAACCACCCGCCACTGCTCGCGTGTCTGATTTGCCCAGACCCCGCGAACGCGCCGATCGCGATCGCTCGGTGGTGTGCACCAATGACGTTTTTTCGTCGCCCGCCGTTGGTGGCCCCAAACCCGATCGGCGCGAACCCCATGGGCGCGAACGCGTGTGAACTCTCATATCTGGCATCAGTACTTCGCACCCCGTGATTCGTGTCATCCGTGCCGATCCCGGATGCGGCCCATGACGGGCACGCGACTCGCGCGCCGCCGTCACGTCTCCCGATCGCCGAAGTCACTCCATCGTCCAGGGACGACGCCTCCGCCTCCGCCGCCCCGATCGTTTGCGCAAACGCGCCACCGTGACACGCGCTCGACGCGGTGGCCCTCGACGCGCTTTGCGCTGAAACAACCTCGCGCAACGCAAACACCAACGCCCGACGCGCACCTCCCATCACGCCACACCCCACACGCGCCGGCGCGCGCTTCCTTGTGAACGCGACGAGGTTATTGGGGACGAGAACTGGTTGGGGTTTTGGCGATCTGATTTCTGGAAGCGTTGTTTTTTTTCCCCAAAACCGCTTACCAACCTCTCCTCCTCATCGCGACGACTCCGCTCGCTCCGCCTCCGCCTCCCTCGCCTCCATTTCCTCGCCAGCTTCTTTTTTCCGCGTCGCCTTCGTCGCGGCTCTTTCATCCGCCCGGCTACTTTTCCGTGACCCAACCTCTAAATGCACCAGCAGCGACGACACGTCCGCGGGCGTGACGCCGCCGATGCGCGACGCCTGGCCCACTGTCGCGGGTTTCATCTTTTGCAGTTTCTCCCGCGCTTCCATGCGAAGCGTGGTTATTTTTCCGTAATCAACGGACGGAGGAATCTGTTTGTTCATCTTACCCGCCACTTTCGCGACCTGCGCCTCCTGCCGTGTAATGAACCCCTCGTACTTCACCGCGGTTTCCAGGGACTCCTTTTCCCAGCGAGACATGGGATGGGTTTTAGATTCATCGTCGTTTTTTTTTCCATCTTCGTTTCCATCATCACCGCCACCCGCCCCGAACCCGTGTTCCTCAAGCGTGGCGTACGTGACGTGCGGCCTTCGTAACAGCTCCTCAAGGGTGAATGAATCCCGGGTGGGTTTCTTGGCTGCTGTTGAAGCCGCGTTTGCGTCTTTCGAGGTGTCTTTCCGAAACGTCTCCGCGATCACGGCGGCGACCAACGCGCCGTGGCTCTTCGCGCGCGTGGTTTTCAGCCTCGCCAACTCGTTTTCCGCTCGCTTCGTCTTTGCGCAAAACATGTCCCACCGATCGTCCGTAACTAACCCTCTGTCCCTCCCGATCGGCGTCAGCCTGGAATCCGCGTTGTCACTGCGAAGCACCAAGCGAAACTCGCTCCGGCTGGTTAACATCCGGTACGGCTCCCTCAAGTCTTTCGTGCACAAGTCGTCGATAAGGGTCCCCAGGTAACTCCCTTCTCTTGGTAGAAGAAGTTGTTTCACACCCAGCGCAACCGCCGCCGCGTTCGCGCCAGCCACCAAGCCCTGCCCCGCCGCTTCTTCGTACCCAGTGGTGCCGTTGATTTGCCCGCTGAAAAAGAGGCCGGCGATTTTTTTAGTTTCCAATGAAGGGCCGCATTGATACGCGGGCAAAAAGTCGTACTCCACCGCGTACGCCGGCCTCAGCATCTTGACGTTTTCCAACCCGGGAAGCGTTCGCAGCAGCGGCAGTTGCAGTTTCTCTGGTAACCCCGTGCTGAACCCCTGCACGTACACCTCAGGACAGGACCGCCCTTCCGGTTCCAGAAATATCTGGTGCGACTCCTTATCCGTGAACCGCACGATTTTGTCCTCGATGCTAGGGCAGTACCGCGGGCCTTTCGCCCCGACCCAGCCGCCGTACGTGGGCGTGAGGTGCAGGTTGTCTTTGATTATCCGATGCGTCTCGTTTGTTGTGCGTGTCAGGTAACAAGTCATCTGCGGTCGCTCGACGTGGTGTTTTTCGTCGAAAGAAAACCACCGCACGTCTGTATCACCTGGTTGCGCTTCCAAATTAGAGTAATCAATACTCCGCGAATCCACCCGAGCGGGCGTGCCTTGCGATAGGGAAAACAAAGTGTCAGTCTTTCGGGCCGTGTGTATGAGTAAACAGTCACCCGTAATCGGGCCGAACAGGGAGGCGGGATTTGAGAAACCACCAATACGCACCTGTTTTCAGTCTGCCGGTTTCGAAACCCAGCTCGACTAAGTTCTCGGTCAAACCAAGACTCGGCGCTTCCCCCGCCCGCCCCGCCGGTAACGTCTCGCGCCCGACCCAGATCTGGCCGGACATGAAGGTCCCGGTTGTTAACACCACGGATGGTGCGTGAAACTCCATGCCGAAGTAAGTCTTCACGCCTCGCACGTCGTCGTTGTTCCCGAGCAGCAACTCGGTGACCATGCCTTCCCGCAACTCAAGAAGCGGTTCTTGCTCAAGCCGCGTTCGCATGGCGCGCGAGTACTCCCATTTGTCTGTCTGCGCCCGCAGCGCCCACACCGCGGGCCCCCTTGAAAAGTTCAACGTCCTCTTTTGCAAATAGCACCGATCTGCCATGATCCCCATCTCACCCCCGAGGGCGTCGATTTCGTGCACCAGCTGGCTCTTCGCGGGGCCGCCCACCGCCGGGTTACACGGCTGCCACGCGATTTTGTCAAGCGTCAGCGTTAACAGCAAAACACGCGCGCCTCTTCGGCAAGCCGCGAGCGCGGCTTCGCACCCGGCGTGCCCCGCGCCGACCACGATCACGTCGAAGGAGTCGATGGGTTCGTGTACGTGGTACGTGGGAAGCCGGGAAGTGGCGCCGTCGTTCGGTACCGTTGACCGGTGTTGACCCGAGGTTGGAGCGGCACCGACATCGTCACCATCGTCCCCCGCCGCCGAGACGCACGCGCGTCTTCTCTGAAAACTTCCAACGGAGCGGTATGGAGCTGCGCGGTGCGTAGTCGAGGCGAAAGCGGGAGAGTGGTTTACTCGCCACGCGCGTCCTGAACCGCACGCCCTCGCCTTAGACCGGGACGCCACGCATGCAACCGATGGCACGGTCGCCGACATCCCACCGGTGATGTGCGCTGCAAAAGTGTTGGCAGTGACGATATTTTTTCGCTCATCACTGGATTATCGGTTGGCATACCCAGTCAGATTCGGTTCAGTGGTGGTCGCGCGCGGGGGCGACGAGACGCGTTGGCACGATGAATCTCAAGGCGGTCGCGTCGGTGACGTGGGCGGCGTCCCTGGCGCATCTCCTTGTTCTGTTCAACCGCCTTAATGCGGTGTCCCCGGGAACCGTGGCGCTCGTGGTGACCGGGCTTCTGACCACGATTCCAATGTTGTGGCTGTCGTCCGCCGTGTTACTGGCGCCCGGTGCCCTACACGCCGCCGTGGCGTTGGCCTTTGGCCAAGGACACGGGGACCCCGTTTCCACGAAGGTCCCGACGCCGACCCCGAAACAGGCCGTCGCGAAACACGGTACCGGCCACAACGGTTCGGCGGACGGAACCGGGGCTATGGAGGAGTCCGCCGGGGGGGGGGTCGCGTTGCGCGTCCCAGCGGGGACAGCGGGGGGGAGCGGCCAATCCACCGTGGACGAAGTGGTTTCCCCAAACGCAAATGTGACCGCCGTTTGGGACGAAAACGCGGACGACGCCGCGAGCTGGCGCGACGCGGTGATTGGCATTAAAGGCATGGCGCAGGCGTTGCACGACGCGAACAACCACGTTTCTGTTGTGGCCCTAAACGCGGACCTAACCGTTTCCCTCTCAACCATGATGCTCAACACCTTATCGCTGTTCGAAGCGTCTTCCGGCGGGTTCGGCGATGACGGAAAAAACCTTCCACAAAACCACAAAACCTTCCAACCGCAAAACGTGGCGCACCTGGAAAACGCGAAGAAAATAGTCACGGACACGTGCGCATTAGCAGAACCCCTTTTCGACAAAGACACCCCCCTTGTGGTACACAACAACTTGGACGACGAGATGTGTTTCCTGTCAAGAGACACGTTCGCGTAAGTATTTCCCATTTCCACATTCTGCCGCCGACTGATTGCCCATATAAGACTGACATTTATTTTTTTACAATCAGGTGTTGTTTGTTCGCGCTCGTGTACCGCGCCAGCGCGCGGGTCGTGTCGGGGGCGTGCGTGTTGTCGGCGGAGGCGAAGACGTTTTCGTCGGGGTTTGATGAAAAAGGTGAAAAAGATTCGCAAACTTCGTCAGATGGAGTTACAGGAATCAATTCACCACGAGTTACACCCTCAAAGCACTCCGTTCTGCACCCCCTGGGCCCGGCCACCGGGGTGTGCGTCACCGTGGAGTACCTCCGCGCGGTGGAGACGCACTCGGCGCGGGAGAGCGCCGGCGAAGGTCCATCCGACAGCACGTGGGCGCACTTGGAAGACACCGGCACCTGTTTCGACCCGAAACGCCCTCGGTCGGCGGAGATGCAGTTCTGGCGCCGGCGGTTGCGGAGCTTGGGCGGGTCGCTTTCCGTGACGTACGTACCGGGGGCGGGGGTCGGTACGGAGATTGAAAAAGGTACGTCCCCGCGTTTCCCAAATCATAGACGACTGTTTTACCTCTAACGCTGGTGACTGTTCAGACCGATTACCCTGACTGTTTGTCCATACATCGTCCTATATATCGTCCAATACACGCCCAATGCAGTGCTGACACTTTTCGTTCACAAAAAAAGTCTCGCTCTGGGTTCCCACGAAAGGGTCCGACACGTTCGCGTTCGCGTCGGTGGACAAACCGACGGAGTCTTTTCCGACCGAAAAAAACGAGTTGTTTGGCCCTGGCGCGCCTCGCGGTTCCGGCGACGCGCCCTCCTTTCCCTTCCCGGAATACGACGGAACCACGTCACGGTCCAGCTCAGGGTCACGAACCGTGACCTCCGGTTCCGACGGCGCGCCACCCGGAACGCGCGCGACGCAACCGCACACTTTTCGTCCGTCCGACCGACCCGCGTACCCGGGCGCGGGCCAAACAACAACAACGACGCGCCCGCCCCGTTTATCAACCGCGGGGTCGCACTACTTCCACGACAGCATGTCGTCCTCCTTCCACGACTCCCTTTACGATTCGTACGTATCCACGATCACCACGGACTTTTCTATTCTGTACATCGAAGACGAACGCGTGCAGGCGTACTTTTTCATCAACAAGTGCCGCCGCGTGTTCGGGGACCGGTGCCACGTCGCGCACGAGACGGACGGGGTCGGTAAGTTTTTTCATCTCACCACGTTCCGCCTCTGCGATCGGCGCGATTACCCTTCCCTGTTTACCCGTACTGGTAACTCTTACTGGCGTACTGTGGTAAATTGACACAGGGCCCTGTGTCAATTTACCACAGGTCACACCCCGGTACCCTGTCCAATCCCGGATATACACGTCACGACCGACTGACGTTTTCTTGTTCATTGCGCCAGGCGCGCTCGCGCGCTTGAAAAACGGCCAGCAGTTCTCCGTGGTGGTGAGCGACATATTCATGGCCGGCATGGACGGAGTTTCTTTTTTCCACACCCTGTTCGACGCGGATTTGAACCAAGGCCTCAGTGGGGGCGAGGGGACGATCGAGGGGATGGGTGACTGCGGCGTTGGCGTCGCGAACGACGGCGGCGTCGCGAGCCACGGCGCCAACGGTGGATCCGCGGCCCGACGCGGAGGACGAAAACCGCCGCCGCGGCTGAACATCATCCTCACCGGCGCGGACGTGGATCCGTCGCGGGGGGAGGACAACGCGGGTACGTATCGGGTCTTTCCCAAATCCAGGCACACTGTTTTATCTCTCAGCTGGTGACTGTTCGGACCGATTACCCTGACTGTTTGTCCATACATCGTCCAATACACGACTGACACTTTTCTTTCCCAATCGCAGAGCTGGCGTTCGATTTGAACGACCTCCAGGAAAAGCACGGCGTGCTGTGCTACAACAAAACAAGCGCGGTGGACGTGGTGCTGGACGTGATCAAACCGCACGTCGCGTTTCTGGAACGCTCGCTGAACTGGTCGCACCGAACCTCGGGGGGGGGGGTTGGTCACGACGGTTTCACCGAAACCGGTGACCGGATGACCGGATACCGCGTGGACGAGGAGTTGGTTGATGACTTGACCGTTGCGTTGAACGATGCGTTGACCGACGAGCGCGACCTTTGGCTGCCGCCGCCGCGACGGGGGAGTGTGTTTGGCGGGAACGGGGACGGGGACGGGGACGACGACCACAGCCACGGCAACGACGACGCGTTCAATCTCGTCGCGCGATCGGGACGCAGCGTCGGGGCGTTTGGCGTGGTCTTTCCCGACACCGAGGCCCTTGCCAGAGCTGGCGACGACGAGGGGTTGGCGGGGGACGGACGGGGGTAACAACGAGTCGCAGGACGACCGGGGGTAACCGACATTTGGCCTTAACGAGGTCCTTAATAGTCTAGCATAAGTCCTTGAGGAGACTCGATCGAGTCGAGGGGATTTTTCCGCGCGTGCGTCGACCGAGTCGCACGGTTGGACCACGCGCACATAGCGGCGATAGACTTTGCGTCCGATCGATATTACGGTTGGACCACGCGCACATAGCAGCGACAGACGTGCGTCCGATCGATAGCACGGTTGGACCACGCGCATAAGCGGCGATGGATTTTGAAATGCGACGTCAAAGACACTCGAGTTTGATTTGAAACGCAACGCATAGACACTTGCGACGAGTGAACCACAAATACGCGGCGAAACACGTTCGAAACGTGTTCGTCACCCTCTCAACACCCTCTGCGCGGTTTGTTTTTCCCGCGCCAAACTGACTCGCTCGACCTTATCGATTCGCAAAAGTTCCCGCGCGACGTCGTTCGCCAAAGTTCGATCCGCCCGTTGCACACAACGAAAGTCCCGCCGCGCCTCTGCGTACTCGTGCGTCGCGGCGAGACTCACCGCGCGTCGCCAAAGCGCTTTCACGAACCAAGGCTCCTTTGTGCCTGGATTTGGGGTATTTGGGGGAAGCGAAACCGTATCAGCATTCTCTTCCGTGTCATCTGCGTCGCGTCCATCGCCGTCTTCTTCGCCGTCTAAAATCCGTCCCACCGTATCAAGCGCCTTCCCGTGCTCGCCCAGCCGCTGCCACGCCCTCGTTAGGTTCAGGGTAAGTTTCCGTCGCACGGCTTCAACGCTTTCAAACTCGCCAAACTCCAGCCCGCGCAACCCGAAAACGTCCCGCAGCGCCTTTTCGTACTTTTCGCACGCTAGCTTTGTGTGTCCTTTTTTCAAAAGCGTGTTCCCTTCCAAACACACGCACTCGGCTTCGCGTAACATCTCAGGGAGTTCCGCTTTGTACCAGTTCACGGGTGTTTCGAAGGACACGAGCTGGACGAGAAACTCGAGGTTGGTTTTTGTTTTGTTCTGCTCGTTTGAAAAAAAGTCCGAAACAGCTCGAGCGCCGATCGCGCTTGAGCTGGAGTCTCGCGACGCG
>Ga0115007_10002177_pt1 | contig 12196 bp, 1 predicted proteins | sample ArcOceMetagenome_2_FD_87166 | JGI IMG/M metagenome (GOLD analysis project Ga0115007, IMG submission 87166) | Marine eukaryotic phytoplankton communities from Arctic Ocean - Arctic Ocean ARC135M Metagenome | ecosystem: Environmental > Aquatic > Marine > Oceanic | place: Arctic Ocean | collected... | reverse complement strand
CCTTGCACGTCGAAATGGCGACCCCACACGCGACCCCAAGCGTCGTATGTGGTTCGATCAATAATTACATCGGTAAGAACCGTCGAGTCTTTTTTAATTTTTAGTGTTTGCCCAACGGCCACCACAACATCCTTGGTTAATTTGCAACTAGCAGACAATACATTGGTCCCGGAGAATGTAAAATCACACTCGGGAAAAACCGCAGAAGGTAATTTTCGACGTGGTGAGGAGGAGGCCGAGGACGCTGCTAAAGTTGCGAGCAGAATGGAGGAGGTTGTTTTCATCACTGTTTTATTTTTGATCGGTCAGTGGGAGGACGCGGACCGATGGACCGATCAAATTTTTTTTATGATCCTCGATTTAAAGTCGTCTTCCAGGCTTCCACACAGGCTTCACATCATCTGGCCAATTACCCCCTAACCCAAGCCCATCTTGCCACACCCATATCTTATGCAAACAGATTCTCACCCCGGGTCCACCGGCACGCGAGCACGTGCCAACAGTGCGATTGACAAATCTTTTCACTTCTTGTGCATCAAAGTAAACAAATGGCGTGGAAGATATCAAAGAATATTGCACCTCAGTGCCGCGTCCCTTTCAACATTGGACCCATCTTCTGGCAAATCCACCAATAGTTGGCGATGGAGTCAAGTCACCAAATGCATTGCTACACCCGACAACGTCGAAGAGATTGTCATATCGTTTGGTAACGCAGAACCTGCGTTACGAATTTTGGTAGCACCACGAACACGTCCCTATCTGTTGGATGCTTTTTACACTTTGGCGCACGCTGCTTTTGGTGCACAAAAGTTTCTCAATTCTAAACATTTAACAACAGCCAGTCATGATTTCCAAAGCACAACGCATGGACCCAATGGTGCTCAAGCTTGTACGTTTCGAGTGTACACGACATATTTTGAAATTGAGACCAATGACCGTCGTATCCCAGAAGTAATATCGTTCCGAAACATTGCAGCAGTATGGTATGTCGTCGGCGGTGGAGCAAACAACCTGAACAGCAGTAGCAGCAGCAGTACCACTCCAACACTACCCCGCTCTTCTTCCCCTCTTTCCAATCCCCCTCTTCCACCGTCGTCGTCGTCTTTGCCATCTTCTCCTCCACTCCGACCGTCACCACTCTTACCACCCTCATCACCATCACCACCCTCCCCACCCTCCCCACCCTCGCCAACCACGCCACCACCCTCCACAGAACGATCAAGAGGTGGTATCTATTTAATTGCCTCTACTGGTGGTATTGGTCATGGTCGATGGTATTCACTGAAAGAAGGTTTGGGTCTGGCAAATACATTGAGGGAAGGTGTAAGAAGATTGGGTGCACGTGGCAATAAATCTCCCCTGTTGGACAGCACGGGAAATGGTACACAGTTGGCAGAAGTGCAATTGGCACATGGTTTGCTATTTCCAGACATCCAAACTTTTGATGATGGTGGCGACAACAATACAAACGAATCGGTAGAAAGGAAACTTTTAAATATTGGGAGGTCGTATACATCAACGATACTGGGTCACCCTGTATTAATGCACATGTCTACAAACGCAATCAGTTTCAGCAACAATTCTATTGGTGGCAGCACTTCTGCTGCTTCCTCCTCCTCCTCCACTTTTTTGAGAGGAAAGTATAACATTTCAATCACCGCGCAAAGCATCATTACAAAAAAAGATCATTTCATCGTTGGTGTATTGCTATTGTCGCATTGTGTGGAAGTGCATGTTCATCCAAATATGATCAAGTGCATTTATGAAGATGGTACTAAACGTGTTTATGATCTAAGTTCCTCCTCCTGTTCCGTTGGTTTAACAACAAGTACATTGGTCGATGCAATGCGTCGTGTGGGAAATGATTTGATGACACTGGTTTATCATGATACCAAAGTAAATGTCGATAAAGAAAATGAGAATGATGACAATATTAATGTTGATGTGATGCGAATTATTCCGCTTCACACTCAAAGTACCGTTGCTTGTTCAAAAACAGATCGTGCACTTCGTAAATCAACAGAATCGATGCTAATTAAACAATTGAGTACAATGGCACTGGATTTACAATCAATGTTGAAATTGTTGGCAAATTCGACCATCTCTTATAAAAGCAGTAGCACAGACAATTCTTCTTCTAAAGTTGATCAAAATGGTAGTAGTAGTAGCAGCAGCAGCAAGAGTAATGGTACTACGAGCAGCGACGTCATCGGCAGCAACAACAATACATCACGTGTAGAAGCCCATCGTTTGGTACAAGTGGCGTTATCAATCATGTGCAATCTGAATATTAATACAGTGACAGATGTGTCGACATGGGTATCCGGTCAAACAATCAAAAAATCAACAGTATCAAACGCAATAAAAACCGTGTTAACCGTCTTAGACATTATATTTGTGCTGCATGATCAAGGAGGTGTTCAAAAAGAAAGTTTATTGGGTACTGTGGCACGTCAACGAGAGCAAAAGAAAAGAAACGAGAAATTATTGACCATTGTTAAATGTGTGCATCGTCTGGTCTGTACTGAAGTAGGTTATACTTGTTTCTTAACAACTGCTTCTTTGCATTGGAAAGACAGGCCTGTCAGCCTTGGTGGTAGTGGGGGTATTAGTGGGAGTGGGAGTGGCACAAATGGAGCCACTTCCATGGAAGAAGACCGTGTTGATTGTGGTCTTAGTTCAAGTTTGGGGTTGTTGTCACTTCGACGTGCAAGTCGTGTAAATGCAGCTGTAAGCCATGCAACCCTTACCATGTGGCTTCATCTCTGTGATCCACTGCATAAAAACAGAAGAAGAACACGCGTTGTTGAAACACAACAAAGGGATGAAGTCGCTGCCGTGTTGTTTCCCTCTCTCTCTTTTAGGACTGTGGGCAAGGAAATGAGCATTGCAATCAACACCATAACCAGTAGTTCTGGCTGGAATCAAGAACATGGTCATTGTGTTGGTGTATTGGACTTGTTGGCATGCACCAATCAAGGCTATTCGGACGATGGTGCCATGGTTGGTACCATTATGTCGTTACTGGGGATTGGTGTAGTGAGTGATGTTTCTTTTGTGGTCCCTTCAACCATGATCAATCTATTACGATGTACAACAATGTCTTTGTTGGATATTGTATTAACACCGACTGCGGATGAAAACGAGAATGAACATGAAAACGAAGAAACAGAAAGAAAGGCTAACAGAAGAAATTCTTACCGTGAAAATGAATTGAACAATAATGGAGGAACGAAACAACAAGATGAACAAAGAAGAAGTCTTCGTGGTTTTTCTAGTGGATCGGATACAACTGTTTTAAATTCAGGAACATCACGTTCTTCCTTGTCAAGCTCGGAAAGATCTTCTACGTTGAATCTGGCCGGTCCAACGGCATCATTGTTCCGATCTTTAAGTACTGGACGGGACGAAAACAACTCTTCTACTTATTCTTCGTACACTTCGTCTTCGGTCAATTCCAGTGTTGATGCGGCTCTACGCATTACCAATTACTTCATTCGACGCAAAAAAAGAATTATGAGAGACATATTAGGAGGCAGTGCCACAGTAGATGGACGATTGACATTATTAAGGTTGTTGAGTGATGAAGGAATTGCCACTAGAGGTTATGCTGCCTATTTGTTGGTACTACTTTTGGAAAGAGGTCGAAGTAGTATTGCAAACAGTCACCAGAGCAACAACAAAAACAAACTTATCCACCACCCAAGTAAACGTTACTCCAGTCCTGTACAGTCATCTTTGCAGGTAAACACAAGCGATACTTCTTCCAATACTTCTTTGTTACAAGCATCACGTTCAATATCTCCACCAAACAATGGAACATCTTCTAAACTTTCCAGAGCTATCAGAAGAATGAGATCGTCCATAAGGACACCAATGTTATCGTCATCCAGTTCTACTGCCACCACGTCCGCTGCCACCACGTCCGCTGCCGCCTCTGCTGCCGCCTCTGCTGCCGCCGCTGCTGGCACTGCCGCTGCATCTACTGTTTCGACTTCTGTTCCTTCGTTACCTGCCAATAAGTCCTCGACCAATAATACTTCTATTTCCTTTCTACCAAAATTATCCACTTCTTCAACATCACCTGGTGGTACCACCAACAACAGCATCAATAGAACCACCACCTCCACTAGCAACAAAAGTAGATACTCTTCCACAACAAGAACAAGGACAAGAGTAGTGTGTGATTTTGTTGAAAGAGGTGATATACTTTGGCATTTGGAACAGTTAGTAGCTGGTACTCTTCCAGTTGATCAATTGCTTTCGTCGTTAATTATTAGTACTGTCTGTTCATGTGCCACATACACTCTTCGTACGGATGATTTTTCGCGTACAGAAGAACAGCAAAAGCATGTCATGTACAACAACCACAATGTGCGCAATCACTTCCGGTCTTTGTTCTTATCAAGAGCAATGCAACTTGACGATGATCCAGCAACAGATTCAGGATTATCAGCATCCGATGCTTGTATATCAGTCGTACTTCGTACATTTCCCAGTGGATTTGCTCATATCACCGACATTGATTGGTTTTCGATATCTGGTTGGTTTCGTTGGTTGACATTAGCACGGCATGACCACAACAACATGCTTCTTCATTGGAATCTAAATACACGACAAACCATGGTTGCTGCGTTGTCCAAAGAACGGAAAGCATTGGAACAGAGTAGAGGTGACAATAGTCAAACTAGTAGTGACATACATTGTGACAATGGTGGTCGTGGTGCTATTGCTGAAATACGTTGGAACCATCGACAATTTAATATTCAGTATTACAATAATGGCATTGAAGAAAGAACATTGATTGGTGGTCTTTGGTTGGATGCATTGTCAAAAAAATCCATTTCTGGTGATTATTCTTTACTCTCAATTCAAAGATGTGATCATTTGTGGGTATGTCTTCAAAGAGAGTACGTTGCTAGACGTTTTGTTCTGGTGTCCAGTCGTAGTACGGATGGCAAGGAGAGCAATCAACGTGCTGCTGATTTAATTACAAGTACGAGAAATATAGATGTACTATGTCGAATTTCTTTGACCATGAGCCGTTTGATTTATTTAAGGTATGAAACATTGGCTCGAGTAGATGATCCCTGTCAATTTATACCTCATGTGGTAGCAACATTGGTTTATGCTGGTACGAAAACAAACAACATTATCAATACCGTTCAATTGGCTGAAGCAACTACAATACTGCTGCGTCAATTTGTAGTTTTGACAAGATCATATGCTGAAGCCTTCTGTGTTCAAGTCTTTAATTCTAATAAGAAAGAACAACAACATCCCGTCCATCAAGTCTTGATTGATATTGCTTCATCTGAGGTAGAAAACTTTAATATTCAACAGCAGGAACAAGAGCAGAAACAAATGTTTAAAACAAACACCATCAGTTCCTCGGCATACATCGCTTCAGTGTGCGCCGTTGAAATTTTGCATCGAATGGCATCTATACACCCACATTTACCAAGTGGGGGAAGCTTAAGAAAACGTGGTAAAACACCTCTCTGGCCTTCTCCTCAAAGTCCCACAATTGTAGCGTTCAATGAACTCCCTCGAATCGTTGCTTTATTAACCAGTCCACATAAACGCAGTGTGTTGATCGGTCGTGTTGCACAAATATTAAATGTTCTGGTGAATACCATCAATACTGTCAATCAAGATATGATCCAGTATGGAGTACTTTTATTTTCGCTACAAACTGTTTTGGCCAATGTTTCTGATAAAAACAATAACCAAGAAGACACAGAAGATACGATTGAATCGACTGCTGAAATTATGCTGCAGGACATATTGCAAGGTCAGCGGAGTGGTAGTAACTATGGTGTTAACAATGACGATGCTGCGAGTGATTTATGTTCACAACATCAATGCCATCGTACAGCAGCGATTCAGTGCAAAGTGGTAGAAGCGTGGCAGAGAGCTTTAGAATGGGAAAAGGAAGACAAAGACTTGGCAGAGGAATCTACCAGCGATCCAGATAGACAAAAAGAACAGAATGATATTCAAACAACATTTCAAGATTCGATCTTGGTACCCATTCGTTGGAAAACATCTATTATTGTTCTTCTTCAATCCATCCAGGAAAAAAATAAGAATTTACAAACAGCAACGACACCAACAGTATTGCCCTCATTAACACCTTTGTTACCCAAAGCAATGTTGGAAAAAATAGCGAACATGCCGGCAGCCAATTTTTCGCAACTCTTGTGTCATGGTGATTCATCGTATTCTACGGCAACACAGTTGATGAATGAAATGGGCGAAGGAAATCAAGAAGAAGAAGAGGGTCAAGCAAAAATGATGGAAGATACAATACCATTAGATCCAATTCGAGTAGTATGGACCTCCAACATGCGTCAACAGTTGCATACTCATATTAAAGAACATTTAGCAACAACTGAGGTCTATTCCAAATATGAATATCAAGATTTTCCACCAATACATTATAACGACATGAAGAATGAAGTCTATTCAGGCGGTTATCATTTATCATCTTTGTTGTCTTCCATGAATGGCAGTGAAGAAGTTGTTGGAAATGTTGGAAATGTTGAAACGGTCACTAAAAAAAGTAGCAGGAATCAAGAAGCATCTTCACTGCCTACCTTGTTTTACAGCAATGATCATTCTCAGGAAACAGCAACAAACACAAACAAATTAAGTGCGAAAGCTATTCGTGTATTGAAATCGGTTGGACTGACTGAATCCATTCATGTTAAAAGATGTTTAGCGGCACTTGCATCAACATGGAATAAAGAAAATCAACAACGTTTGGAATATTTATCTTGTTCTGTGGAAAGTGCATGTATGATTTTAAAAATTGACCCCTCTTTTGCTTCGAATCATTGTGAACTTCGTAAAGCGTATCGTTCACATGAATCTTTGCATGAAAAGACAAAGGCTTACATGCGTTTGTCATCTCCGTCCAATGATCGAAGAAAGATTTACCAGTCTTCATTGTACGGTTATGATCCAGTTAATTTGAAACTTATACTACAAATGCAAATTGTACTTTATTGTGATCAAAATTTAGAACTGCAGAACATTCATTATCCAAATTACCAACAATTGATGAATTCTCTATTACATCCAACAGTTCTGAACAGTGATGGAAAGACGAAGGCAACAAGGTCAACAAAGACAACAACAACAACAACAACAGCAACAACAGCGGCGGCAAAGAGTAATTGTTTGATTTTGTCCAAAGAATGGTGGGAGTTTTCTGTCATGGGTTGTCGTTTACTGCGACTAACGTTGTACGCGGGAACAGGATCGTGGGAATCAATGAATGTCCCCATTTTGTCAATTTCTCAGACAACCGCCAACATACAAGCATTCGTTCAACAAGGTAAAGCAATGTATGTTCTCGGTGTACTATTAAAAAGATGTTTAAGACAATGGAACGAAGAAGTAAAAATGACAGAATCTACCAACAACAACAGCAGTAGCAGTGGGGGGAATAGCAACAGTGGCAACAGTACTGAAGAGACCATTCGACAAGCATCGGAACATTTATTTCATGTTGTTGCACGTTTGGCGGGTATTTCAGAGTTGAAAAAAGATGTTGAAAAATGGATTCTTCCGTTATTTCCTTTATTGTTGGGAGTTTTTGGATCTCAACAAAGGGCAGCGGCACTGGCAGCAGCAACAACAATCACAACCACTTCCACTACTCCATTACTGGTTGCTCTGGTACAACTTGCAGAAGATCAATCCGATGCCTTGGTACACGCTGGAATTTTGTGGTATTTAATACCATTGGCTATTCAACCTCTTGTTGATTCCGCCAATGGCATAATGCAAAGGGTCGCCCCTGATGAATGGAATGTAGAAACCAGACTTGCTATGGAATGCTTGTCAATACTTGCCAAATCAGAAGCAGGAGAAGACCGTATGAGTGCCCTCTTTACACCTGGTATTAAATCTCTTATTGCTGAACATTTTTCTAGAAACAATACAACTTTGTACCGTTTATTGGCAGCACCTATTACATCAGCCACAACTATTTGGGCACCCACAATTGATGGTACAGTACTTTTAGAACATGTAGCCAGTAATGCACGCTCTCATACGATGTGCAACATACCTATGGCTGAGGAAAGTCAAAGGCAACAACAAAAAGAAAACAAAGCAGAGGACCAGAAAAAATTTGTTTACCCATCCACGTTGAATGAACGTCTAGTTGGTGGTGTATGCCTACGTATTTACGAAGAGAGCCAAGGAGTCATTAATACAATTTTAGACTTGAATTACAACTCAGAATCATTTTGTGCTGCATTGTTGAAGGAGATACAACTACGTTTGGATAACAAAAATACCAAAGAACAGAATAGATGGGAATCTCTTGAAGCCCCATTGAGATGTTTAAACATTTTAATTCAAAGTGTGAATAGTTCTAATCCAATTCATGATACCTCCAGTATGTCTTCCTTCATCATTGATCAATCAGGTATTAATATTTTATTCAATATTTTAACTTCGACCAAAGGAAGCAGCAGTGATGATACTTCTGTTTTGGTTTTGGTACTTGGCATTTTGGAATTTTTAGTCTGTGTCAACAAAGTTGCTGTGTTTATAGGTGGGGATCAATCAATGTTAGACATCTTGACGTTAATATTAGTTGGGTCTCGTACTGCGCGTGAAAAGGCTAGATCACCACCATGGAATGGTTCTCTTCTTCGTATACTCACATCTTTGTGTGTTCATTCAAATAATATTGCAACGCCATCGTTATTAATTCCAAAAAGAAATTTATTGATTTCGTTAGTTGATATTATTAGTAATGAAGCAAAGGAAACAAAAGAAACAAAGGAGATTGACGAAATTGACGAAATTGACGAAACGAAACAACTACCGATCAGTGCTGAAGTTACCACTTTTCATGTGCCTGCATCTGAATCTGCTGTAGTTATGTTGAAGGAAGAAAGAGTTGAGGCTACAAAATGTCTTTCTATGCTCTTGTGTGATGCTAAGCTTGGTGCTTCTGTACAACGTGTCCTGTCGTTGTGGTTACCCAGTGAATTAGTAAGAATGGCTCGTTCTGTCTATGGTGATGCAACAATGGTGTTGTTGCATGATTTTTTACATACTTTAATGATTAGCAATGGTGTTGAATCAATGACACCACATTTAATATGGGGTAAAACTGAATTGATAGAACTGCAATCCTTTGTCAATAAATATGGCAGAAATAGTGCCACCAAGAGCAGTGAAGAAGATAGTGGCAGTACAGAACAAGTTGATTCAACTGTTACAACGAAAAAAGTGCACTATTCTCGACTAAGCAAAGAATTGGTTGTTGGTGAAGTTTACGTATCAGCTTTTCTTGAACAAAGTCTTCATCCACACACGCGTACAAACAATACAGTCCGTGCAATTTCTTTAGTGTCAGTATCGATCGCACATTCGAGAGGAAGAGGTGTTTCAAATACGTCAAATACATCTTCTTCCTCCTCCTCTTCCTCCTCTTCTTCCTCCTCCTCTGCTGCTGTGGTTGCACAACTTCGTGATCCCAAAATATTTTTAAAAGCACTTGTTCGAAGATTGTACATGGAAGCCGGGCAAACAATAAAAGGTCGAGCAGCACAAAAAGCAGCATTGTTAACACCACATGCAGATGATGGCAGCAATACTAGCACAGTACAAACAACAGCAATGTCCTTGAAAATTGTTGGTATGGCATTGCGTCAATTGATTTCTTCCGTCGTCAAACGTGAAGAAGATAATAAAACGAATGGTTCCTTCAATTCGTCCCTTAGTTCAACGGGTGGTATTATTGAATACGATGACGTTCGAAAATTTGTGCAATTGATTAGACGTTCAGCACAACAACGCTTAATGCCATTACGTTCTGAAATGGATGTATCTTTGCAAAGGGATGCTACTACGGGCAGCGAAGCTTTGAGAACTTTTTTAAATGTTGGTTCTCCGGACGAATCTTTCGAGAAACAACAACAAAACAAAGAACAAAACGAAACACAACATGAGGGGACCGTGGAAAATGATAAGGAACAACCCAGCACAGAGGACACCAATGCGAAGAAAGAGAAAGTACAAGAAATGGTGGAATTGGAGAAACAAAAATTAGGTAACAATTCAAGAAGATCGAGTTTTGAAGATGATCTCAAAGAAGGTCAATTGGCGGAACGTCGTCAATCAAGACATTCAAGGAATCTTACTACTGCGTTGATTTTTGCACCATCAGCACCGCTTGATGCTGGAAGATGTTTGTGGTCCTCGCAGACACCCGTAGAAGCAGCATTGCATTCATCGATACCGTCAGAAGAATCTGCAGAAATGATGTGTGTCGAATTGTTATCAATGTTGGTTTCGAGAGATGGTGGTAAAAATGGTATCGCAAATTATACAGCACTGTGGGCTAGAAAAACATATTCTTTGTGGGAATCTTTAATTGCTGCTGCACAACCTATTCGATTAAGTGCCGTGCCTACGTACGGTTCATTTGATGAGAATGCTGATGATGAAAATCCTGAGAAGATTACCAATGGTTCTGATGAACGAGTTGCTTATTACACACCACACTTTCCTCATACGATCAAAGCTTTACGTGTCATGCGATCACTGCTTGTTGAAATTATGGATAGCAGCAGCAGCAGCAGCAGCAGTCGCCGTGATACTGCCAATACTAATGTTGATGCCATGTCTGCATTTGTTGCAAGAGCATTGCGAGGTGAACAAGTCATACCATTTTTAGTAAGTATATGTCGTAAGGATGCAGAAATTGCTGGAAGAGGAAGAAGTGCGGTACCACAGGCAGACACTAAAGACAATGCAGATTTACCGGATCAAATTTTAAATTTATTGTCTAAAGACAGTAAATGTGGTGTCATAGTGCAATCGAGAAGAGGTATATTGAGACGCTCAATGTATCCCGGCTATGACGACAAACAAGATGATAACAACAATGCATCGTCTGCCATTAGTCGTGATATGACCAAAATGACATCAATCGGCATTAATCCCCATGCAGCAACCATTCCACCGAGCAGCACTGTCCACAGTATGGGTGGTGGTCTCAATAATGGTGCCAGCCATGGATTTAGTCGACCCAGTCCAAATGATTTTCGTTTTCCATCTGATTTTCACCGCAAGTATAAATTAGGTGTACTTATTGGTGATGGTGCCTCTTGTGAAGTACATGAATGCGTTTCTCGTCGTACCACTGGCAGCAGTGGTGGTACACGGTATGCAGTAAAAAGAGTACCAAAAAGATATTTTTCTGCTTTGGCCTCGTCACAACGTGGATGGCAAAGAATACTCGATGAAGTTGAAATGCAACAAAAAATGAGTCATACTGCGATTGTTGAAGTGCATGAAGTGTTTGAAGACAGTGAATATTTATACGTTGTATTGGAATTGATGCAAGATGATTTATTAAATCGATTGTTAGATCGAATTCAAGAAAACCGACATTACAATGAAAGAGAAGTACGTATTATATTTTTGCAATTATTGCAAGCCATTAAATATTTACACAGTGAAAGAGGTATAACACATCGTGATATTAAACCAGAAAATATTTTATTAGTGACCAGTGAAGACGACACAACGATTAAATTGGCTGATTTTGGTGCAGCGTGTTGGTCTCGACAACGAGGCAGTGCAAGAATGCGAAGTTATGTTGGTAGTCCACAATACATGGCACCAGAAGTGATTTATTGTGCATTGAACCCAAAACAAAACCCGCAAGGTTATACACCAGCTGTCGATTTATGGAGCATTGGTGTATTATTATATGTCATGTTATGTCGTCGATTGCCTTTTGATGCCGACGCTCATGAACGTGCATCAACCACCGATGAACACGAAGCCGAAAGGAGATTACGCAATCGTATTATGGCCGGTACATTTCGTCCAATGCATGATGTATCACCACCATTGTCATTGGAAGCAATCTCACTAATCAAACAATTGTTAGAAGTATCGCCAACCGATAGATTGACGGTGGATGAAGCACTTGCAAGTCCATGGATGACAATGTAGTTTAGATATATATTGTTGAAGATTGTTCTTGGTGCCTTCTTGGTATCTTCGTAAAAGTAACAGAGTTAGAGTGTTGTAAAATATATTTAGAAGGTGTACAACGTGTACCTGTACAACAGTGTAATTTTTATATATAATTTTTTGTTGTTTTCCTCACTTCGTGGGTAATTTTTACACATCTTGTACAGTCACATATTTT
>Ga0115007_10002176_pt1 | contig 12198 bp, 8 predicted proteins | sample ArcOceMetagenome_2_FD_87166 | JGI IMG/M metagenome (GOLD analysis project Ga0115007, IMG submission 87166) | Marine eukaryotic phytoplankton communities from Arctic Ocean - Arctic Ocean ARC135M Metagenome | ecosystem: Environmental > Aquatic > Marine > Oceanic | place: Arctic Ocean | collected... | reverse complement strand
GTCGCTGGTACAGTGTACATACAGAGGACGCGAATTACGACGTCAACGACAATTCGTCTCCTTCTCCTCTCAGTTACCGTATTTGAACAGCCTTTCATTCGATCATTTTCTCGGATTAAGTCGACTTTCATGTCAAGAACCACCTATGGATACGTAGGTTTTATCTCACAAAATAAATGCGCAACTAATAAGTAGCCATTTGCATTCTACTAGGTCCTATATTACATACAGTACCTCGTCTAGTTGAAATGGTTCCTCATTTCTCATTTCGAAGAAAAAAAACATCAACAATTATGAGATTGCACGCACGATTGATTGATTGATTGATTTATTCAGATTCGATTCAGATTCGATTCAGATGTTGTTCATTCGATTCGTTGATAATAGTCGTGATCAATCCAGTCCCGTATACTTTGCTCGTGACTTCTTCTTTGATTATTTATCTATCTCTCCATTAAAATTTGCTTTTATGAACAAACTCAACATCGATCAAGTTGAAATCGAATGATACATCAACGGCGATGCCAAAGCAACAAAAATGGTAGCGTTATGTTAGTAGCAACTGAAGGAGATGTTAATACTTGCAGTTTTAATTTTGTACAAGCCTTTACTACAGTACTACTGTAGCACATGCATTTCTTACAGAGAAAATAATCGTTTATGTAGTTGTTATGACTTATATCACCTTTTTAACGAGTGCACCAATTAGTTCTTTCTATTTATTATATTTCTATCAAAGAGTATAAACCATCCACTGATTTATTAAGAGTGGTTCATATTCAATTGGTTTGTGTATTGTGTGATCTACGCACACAATAATAATGGTAATGAAACTTTACACAGATATTTTACTTTTTTTAAATGTGAAAACGCGTTAAACTCGTTACTCCAAGAGCGAAATTCCATCTTCTACTATTTGATATAGCTGGAAGTGATAATCCGGTTCTTTATATGTACGCAAGATGTCTCTTTACCTATAGATCGTGGTTCCTCCTCCTCGGCGTGAGGAGAGAAGGCTTTTTTGGTCCACCCATCGGAAGACCGAATTTTACGTCTAATTTCTTGGGTGTGGTTTGAATTGAATTGAATTGAATTGAATTGAAAATGGAAGTATATGTATCTAGCGTTGCTTTATTATTATTATTATTTGCTGCTGCTGCTTTTCTTCAAGTATTGCGACTTGAGAAGAAATGTTCCCATGCCCGGAATGTTGGCCTCAACATCGTGACCGTCCCCAAAATCTGTGTATGGTGCGTTATAGAAAGATAAAATGATATGAGTATACTATTGAATACCAAAGCATAGACACAAACAATCATGCGATCAATCGAATCATCAAAAATACACACAAGGCATTTACAAAATTTGACATAATAATATTCTAGCTTTTTCTTAACGTAACGTACCTCCAACTCGAATACGCGTAACTTTGAGGCCTTTTTTGAGACCCTTGCCCAATTCTTTTGTTAGTAGGACTGTTTCGCCACCTTCCAAAACATTGCCATTGCTGTCTCGAATGACGTTTGGTTCGTCTTCACTATTTTCACTAGTAGTAGTAGTAGTAGTCGCATCTGATTCGACGGGCCACTCGTGATCACATGACATGCATACAAACAAGGATCCACCATCCCAATAACCATTTTCATCCGAACACTCTGGACAACTCCCTGGTTCTGGTACTGCGTGGAGTGGTACTGCTGATGAACGAAGAAACGATCGCATATGCCGTTGTTGGTGTTGTTGCTGGTGCTGGTGCTGGTGATGTTGCTGTTGCACTGCAGAATGTTGTATGCCAGCAAATCCAGAAGTCAGATGCACTGCCGCGAGACAGCTAAACATCATCCCTGTGCGATAGTTCCGACGCGTTGCTTCCATGGTTGCTCTCCTGATCATGTCTGTTCCAATGTCTGTTCGAATGTATGCTTGTTGCTAATCGCTTTGATGTTTGATGAAGATGGTGATTTTTGAAGATGATTTGATGTTTTGATGTGAGAAATTGTGTTTCACACGTACCAAGCCAGACGTGACGTCACGTGAAATGCAGTCAATCATTTATCATTTCACATCATTCTTATAACTTATAACAGCACAACAACAGCAACGAAGACCGAAGACACACAGCAGCAACAACAACAAACGCAAATATCGCATACCGGTACATCATACAGATCACATACGGCACACAAGTACTAATATCACAAAAGGGTCACCATGAGCAACGACGGCAACAAGAAGGAACAGGTTGCTGAGCTAAAGGCATTGCGACAAGAGTATAGACTAAAGGAAAATCAAGGGGATGGTAGTGATGCAGATAAATTTGAATTTCTTGGTCCGAAGGTCCCTGAAGCTACAGAGGAGAATCCCACGCGAATGCAAATTCACATCTCCAAACTAAACGATCTTGTGGTTACCGTCACAATGCCATCCAGGTACCCATCAGAAGCGCCTCCCCAATTTAAAGTGGAGGGCTGTATTGACGAAAGCGTACCAGGAAGCGTGACGATCGCGTACAACGAAGCGATAGTGGAGCTCTTGGACGAACAGGCGACGTACATGCCCGGAATGTCGTGCATCGCAATGTGTATAATGTCACTAGATGACTTGGATTTATCTACATTGGATCTTGGTCAGCCCGGCCGATGTCGGTCCATTTTCAAAGTGGAGGTCGTCAATAACTCGAAACAGTTTACAAAATCGCTAAAATCTGCTGCCAACGGCAACCCCTATAAATATTACTACAGAACAATCGAATGTCAGAACAATGCCAAATTTTCCGCTGCGGTGGATCCATGGCGTGCTTGTTTTGTTGTGTGTGATGCTCCCACCAAAGAAGATGCTAAATCGTTCATGAAAACGGTTCGCACGGGCAATGACATGGATATGAACATGCTCGGCAAGCCGGACAAGATCCAACTGACGGTGATTGAGGAATTCGAACTGGCGCCGAAAGCAAAATCGATTTGCAGCGATGACGAAAATGGCTTAGAAGGCTCGGAATATAGGACGACTGAAGGCTTAGACGACATGATGAATCCCTTCCTGGCCGTCGTTGCAGGGGTATAGAAAAAAAATTAATGGCCGAAATAGAAGATATACTCAATTTAGATTCCGTCCTTAGTTTCTCATTTAGAAATTCGAAGAATAGTTCTTCATATGCTTCCATCAAGCAATAATGTATTATCTTGTGTCGACGCAAGCGATTATGATGTCGATGGTAACTCATCAACAACATCATCCTCATCATCATCATTGTTTTTTGTTGGAAATTCTGTCACAAAAAGGGATGGCGGCATTGAAGTACTGTGAACGAGTCTTTCTCAGAGGACTGTCTATATTTAAATATTTGGAAGCCAACTACAGCAAATAAGGGGGATCTTTTACCAGTGGTTTTATCCATGGTGGTGCATTCATTCAGGGCAGTAGTAGTCTTGACTATTACGACGGTTCTAATTTTTCCGGAAACGAGGATGTTATTATGGTAACAATAAATTATCGTTTAGGTATTTTCGGTTTCCTGCCGATTACTGATAGTATTAATGGAAATAAAGGAATGAACGGCATCGTAGATCAGATACACGCACTTGAATGGATCCAAGATCGTATCTCATTTTTTGGTGGATACGGTAAGTCAGTTTCGTTGCTTTCAGTCATTCCACAAGCAGCGGGTCTATTATAATGGAAAGTGGGAAGTACGGGTGAATAATACAAAATTAATACAAAATTAAGTCTTTCTTCTCTCACAACTTCCTAACCCATCAACAAAGCTTCGTCCAATCACCACTAAACAGCGAAGTCAAAAAGTGTTATAAGTAAATAAAAAAAGATTAGAGGAATAAAAGAAGCCTGAACAAAGCTGTCGTTAGAAGCTATAAGTAAAAAATAAATGAGACTTTTTATCAGAAATATAATTGTTGTCTCTTTTGTACTTTATAGAGGTACTAGTATGGCTATCCTAGTAGTAGCTACTAGTACGCACCATAAAGGGGAGGGGATGTTTAGCAACCAACCCAAAATCCTCCCCCTTGTTTTTTTGCCGGCTGGCCTGTGCGAATTTTAAAATCTTCACAAATCGAAGGAGAACACAAAAATCATTTTTTTGCGTGTCAACAACAATAATGAAATACATGTTTCGTTTCAATGTTTCAATAGACGTTACAATCCTGAGTACAGTACTACCTGTAGGAGGTCGAAAGCAAAGTATTAGTCCTACCTTTTATCGAATGTGAATACTATAAACCGAGAGAGAGAGAGAGAGAGAGAGAGAGAGAGAGTTCTAATTTGAAACTATTCAATAGGCTGAAAAAATAAATCCGCGAAACGGAAAAATGTTGTATTCAAATTTGCGACAGCCTACGCTGCATTCTTTTATTAAAGATTCCTCCCGACCGGCAAGGAAACGAACTCGGTTATCGTATGATGTAGCTACCAAAATCCCCCTACAGATCCTTGTTAATCACGTGTTGCCATTTCTCGACCGTAGTACGTGGAATTCTTTGACGATCGTATCAAAAGATATATTCCGAGCAAGTCGTAGACAAATTCCACCCTGGCCAGAACGATTAATTATATCGAACAGGCCTATCAAATCAACTGCTGTTTCTCCTATTGCTTTCGACCCCACGGGAGTACGTCTTGCCGTCCTCGCTAATGATGACTCTATCAACATTTACGACGCCCGACGTGGACATATCAAGGCTTTAGATCTTGACAACATCGAATCGATTATCATCGATCGCATCTATTTACTAGATTCAAAGACAATTATGTTACTGAGTATTCGAGGTGCTATCTACTGGCAACTTGATGATCGAATGAATGTTATTGATGTTTACGATGAGGGAATTGATGGTATCGATGTTTATAACTTTTCACACGGGCCATTACTAGAGGCTGACACTTGTCGTGGTTGGACAAAAAACGACCAGAACTTTTATTTGGCAACCACCACAACACACGATCCAAACAATACTGGTGAACCAATTCGTATTCAAAATTTAAATAGAAACAAAAAAGAAGAAGATTCGTCTGTTTGTTGGATTCATTATCCAGTCTTTGGAGCTGAAATAAAATGTCTACAGTTTCTTACCTTGTCCTCTGGCGGCGGACTGAGTACGTGTAGCAATCGGAGAATTCTAGTATCGATATCAAAAGAACGAGATGTTCACGTATGGCGCTTCGACCAAACTTCCGATATTCGACATGATAAAAAATCTATATCGTTAGGGAAAATTCCTATTCACTGTACGGACGATACTTGGACCCACCGTTATATCATAAACACCATACCGAATAAAGGGGAGAAGCTTCGCATTACGGAAATAATTGAACGCTGGTGTTATGACGATGATAGTACGAACGAAGAAAAGGGTAATGGCACTTGTAACGATGATGATGGTACCGAAGACGACGACGACGAATGTTCCTGTGACTGTAACTTTTATTGCGGATGTAATGATGATGACGACGACGATGATGATGATGGAGGTGAAGATCATCATGACGACCACACAGAGAACACTTTTGATATGTCATACATTGAACGACAAGTTATTATATGGGAACAAACCATCGATGATGATGAGGATGATAAATTTCAAATGAAGCACGATTTCCGAACCAGACGACGTGATGTTAACTCGGTCGTATCGGATGATGGTAGGTTCTTGGTATCACTCACGAAAGATTGGAATCTCGACGTACGTCAATTGAATGAAAGAGAGAAGGATGAAGATGAGTACGAAGGTGATAGGCCTAAACTTATGAGAACTATCAAGGGATGTTATCACTTTGATGGATGCCGTCCAGATAACAGCTACTCATTTCGATATGATCCTCGTATAGAAATGAGTTGGTTATCGTCTGATGTTGGTGTCTATCTTTCTCGTGATTGTAAAGTAGCTGTAACAAGTAGTCAGAGGGAGCTTCGGATTCACCATTTGTAAAAAAAGAAAGATGCAGTATGATACCTAGTATTCCGAAGTCCATCTGTAAATCGAGTAACTTCAGGGGACATACGAAAACTGAAATGACATGGCGCTCTGCCCGAATCTTTTACTGTCTGTCCAATGAAGAGTGGACAATAGACATAAACAATGTGTTAAGCATAGTATATCCAAGGTGTTAAGTAAAATAATGGTAATATAAAAAAAAACCAATAGTGAAAATTTCATCTAAATCATTTGTAGTATCTATTCGGTAATAGCTATAAAATGTACAGTGTATTGGTCGCAACTATTATCCCCTGACAACATCCACGCACGGTCGTGAATATGGAGTCGCAACAGACAGAGACAGATTAAATGATGATATTCTGCTGCTATTCTGGCGCAGCTTGCTGTTGCTCTTGTTGTTGTTGTAACAATAAATTTTCTCTGATATTAATTTCTGCATGTTCCCTTGCAATTTTATCCAGTATTTCTTTTCGTTTTTGTTTATAATGTTCAATTTTATTTCTGTTAACATTCTTAATATTCTTTGTTGTTGTTGTTGTTGTTGTTGTTGTCGTCGTATTATTCCTTTGATTCTTCAACGTCTCGTCGTCGTTACCCGAGGAGGCTACTACTAGATGTTGTTGTGAAACCTTTCGTGGATTTCCCTTATTCATCCGTCTCCGTCTCTTCGTTGTATTTGTTGTAGAAGTAGAATTACTACTATCATAGTTAATATTTTGATTGAAATGTCCCCAACAATCTTCTTTTAAACCACCACCAACACCAACACCAACACCAACACCAACACCAACACCACCAAATAATGCATCAATAAGATTTTTTCCTGCATCTTTATTAGTAATATCAATTTCAATAAGTGTATGACTTGGATATTTAATAACAAATTCTTGTACATACTGTAAATGATACCTGTATATAATTTCAAGATACTTGCGTATATTATTATTATTATTTCGAGAATTTTTAGAATTAAAATAGGGTGGCGTCTTGTAGTTCTTGTTCTTGTTGCTGCTGCTATTGTTATGGTTATTGTTATGATTATTATTACTATCGTCATCATTATCAGGGAATAAAAATCTTGTTGAATTTTGATAGTAAAATTCATTCAGTAATTGAATTGATAAACCAGAACTACTAGTACTAGTAGTATCATGATCATCCCATGCTAATACACTATCAATCCATGATTGAATTGGTCGGTAATTAAATATAAATGTAGAATTTGGATATTGTTCATGTATATTATATAAATGATGATGTTGTGGAAAGAATATACGTAATTTATTACTAATTGAATCCATCATACTTAATAATGTACCATCTTCTAATAATGTACGTGACCTATAATCAACAAAATTTCTTGGTCCATTAATTTCAGTATATACATCATAATTACCACAATTATTAAATATAGTCCTATTATTTGATGTTGTTGATGTTGTTGATGATGTTGTTGATGATGATGATGTTGATGATGATGATGTTGATGATGATAAAATTAAATTTTCTATCATACATCTACTCATTAATTTATTGGACTTTGTTTGTATTGGATTATTTTGTTCTTCACAACATAACCAATGTTGAGAATTAAATCCATTACAATTAAAAAATGAAAATATTGTACTTGTACCAGCTTTTGGAAAACCAACATTAATAATTGGTAATTTCGATTGTAATTCTGGTAATCGTAATAATAATGTGTTGTTGTTAAGTTTTATTGTGTTTACTACTGCCGCCTTTTTTATTGGTGGAAAAAGTAAGATCTTATTCTGCGAAGATGATGATGATGACGATGATGCCGATAACATTGTCGTCGTAACTGATGATCTCCCACCGTCGTAGTTCTTAGTAGTAAATCGTGTTCGTCGTAATAAAGAAGAAGCATTATTGTTATTCTTGATTATATGATAGACAAGTATCACGTAGATGAACAATAAACTAACACCAACGACGATACAATACCGTTGATTAAAACGAAAACCTCTTTTTTGTTTTTTTCTTCTTGTTATTGGCATTGGCATTGGCATTGTAGTTGTCACTTTTGTTGTTGCACGTACAGTACTATCGAATGGTATTATATTTGTTGCTCTTGTTGCCGTATACATCGTTTTTTGATTCAAATATCATACCGTATATATTTATTTTCTCGTGTGATTTATTTTTATTTATAATCAGAAATCGGAAATCAATAAGTACTATCTACCACGCACAGACATAAGCTGGAGGATAATAATAAGAATATTAATATTCACACTTCTTGACTTGATGTGTATCGCCAAGTAGTTACCAGACGCGCCTAATGTTTAATACTTTAATGGCGTAGCTATATGAATCTAGAATCAATCGCCATGGTTAATATAAGCAATGAGGATGGCATCAAATAAAAGGATGAGCAAAAGAAGAAATCAAGAACCAAAAATCTGTGTTCTGTTATTTTGATCGACAACATGCATTCGTGACTTCCGTTCTTAGTTCAAACACGGGTACTACTTAAGGACTTCCTAAATCTCAGGTTTTCGGAAGTACTACTCTGCCACAGGATGCGAATTCCTTCTTTGTATCAACGGTCTAGCTACGTAGTCCCTGGCAAGTTTTGAATCGACTCGACTCGACCCAAAGAATCATTTCGTTGTTGAGAAGACAACACGATAGATAGATACGTCGTAAACTGGTGGAATTTTCGTAGGTAAAAGGTACTGATCAATTTTTTAATTTCTTTATTCATTCATTATTATGTGTCCACGATAGCCGTGTGTGATACATGCCGTATGGGAGTATACAGTACTACTAGTATATAAAGATTCGTCTCGTCTCGTCTCGTCACGGCAGTGCCTAGCCTAGCCTAGCCTATACCAGAATTTAAGAATGACACAATCGTGGCCCGTGTGAATCTAAAACTACCACTCGAAGAACCGAAAAAGTGGTGTGCGATCCGTGGGAACAATTCATCACGACAAAAAAAAAGACAATAATATATGCAAGAACAAGAACTCGATGAAATTCATATTTTTTTAATTCGTTACTTTCAAACACACCAAAGAATAAGTAAAACAGTTACACTAAAATAAAAAGATGGTTAAGAAAACTCAAACTTCATCCAAATCTTCCGCCGCCACCGCCAAGAAGGCACGAACTACCACCATCTCGAAGAAGGGGAAGAAACGTGGTAGTTCAACAACAGCTTCTGCTGCTGATCGGATCATCAATGCTATTGCATCAAGACGTGCTTTCGGTGAAACTAAAGCCAACCGTAAGTTGATTATAGGTTTGGCTACAATGACAAACAAGAAATCTTTTGATACGACTATCTTGAATATGAAGAAGAAGAATGGTTGGGTTGATTATGACAAGGAAACGGTATGGCTTACCCAAGAAGGCGAAGACTATGCCGGTTCTAAGGTTTTGGTTGTACCTAAGAACAATGATGATATGCAAGAAAAGATCCGTATGGACATGATCAAGGGTGGCAAGAGATCACGTGAAATCTTTGACTTGATGGTGGATGGTCGTTATTATACGAAAGCTGATCTTGCCGAAGCGATGGGAATGGAAAATAACAAAAGCTTTGGTACCTATATGTCTACTCTTAGCCAGGTCACCGAAAGGGAAGGAGGAAAGATCCGTTTGGTTGATTTTGTATTCCCATGCGGCCGTCCTTGTGATTCTAAATAAAAAAGGAAAATGGTGCTGTATGTTTGGCAAATAAGAGTTATATATTTACATATTGTTGTAACTTGCCTATCTCTATTCCAATGAATGGGTTTCCAGTTCCTCCTGACACTTTTATGCATCAATCAAAGCGAGGGAAGCCTTTATACTTTCACGTGAAGATTTCAAACCCTATATAAACTACATCAAACCACAAACTTTTTCATAGATTAAGAGTTTATACCCTATTCTGTTGTAATTCCTAACTATATAAGCTATTAAAAAAATGTCTGAAAAAAGATGATTTTCTATTATTTGCACTATTCAAATATGTTTACGCAAACAACAATATTGTTTCCGTATTATTGCAAATACTCACGCCTCGTCACACAGATAGGAGTAGTAATAGTGACAGCACATCTAAGTCGTCTTTGTAGAATGTGACGAAAGCTTCAAATTTCAGGTACACTACTAGCTAGGCCTCTTGTTACGTCTCATTTTTTCGTTATCTTTGCCTCAAACACTTTCCATCTTTCCTCAATGACGTTCAGGACGAACAGGTTCGCCGTAGTTTTGTGGACGACGAAACATAGATTTATGTTGACCTCTCAAACTTTCAAAACGGCGACTTTTTAGCGCTTGGATAGAGCGTAAATTGTAAAGTGTTTCGATGGCGTCCTGAACGAGTACAAGCCATAATATATTGTGTTAGGCACGAACAAACTACAAGCAACAAACAACGAACCACAATAAATATCCGCCTTACATTAATAAAAGACTTACCATTCGGGAAAAGGTTTGGTTTTGATTTGGTGGGGGGGTCGTTTCCTTTAGCCACGCAACCGTCTCGGAGAGCTTCTTGTACTCCTTGATGAGATCATGAATGGTACGGTATTCCGTCTTACATTCGTTGAACTTAGTGCGCCACTCATCAAAAGTTCTTGGGTGATGCATATAATGCCCTTGGTGATAGTAACCATGTTGAATATTTCTGCTATCCCAAATTTTCCCTGCCATCTTTTTGTTCTTCTCATTTGATGGATTGGAAACGACGCCACATATAAACGCATCTCGTTTGTCATTTTTCGAACCCAATGTGTAAAAGAGTGCCTTTGGTGTGCTTCCCAACCTTAAGTGACCCAAAATTGTTTCATAGTCATAAAACCTCCCAAGAAAATCCTCGGCAGTCTTATTACTGATGCAATAGGTGATCAAGGATTTTTGGTGCTTATGCAAGTCCGACCGATTCAGGTACATATCTCCCAACCGGTTAGGAAAATCTTCACCAATCAAGCCATTTGCGTCGAGTAGCATGAGCGTTTCTTGAACGGTTGCCACCCCAGTTGCAATCTTGTTCAACGTAGCACCACTTGGTGCAGAAAGAAGAGGACCAATAGCTCTCTTTGATGGTTCATGTTCAAATGTGAAGAATCCCGCACTATTCCATTCACCAGCCAGAACGATTTCCTTGTATTTGAATCCTTCAAGGAGTTCCTCGATTTTGTTGTAGACAGGCTCCGACATTTCGAGTTTCCGAGAGGCTCGTTTCGCTTCTTTGGCTTCATAAATAGCAATCAAGACGTCTTGTTTTCGATTCTGGTGTGCATCGTACTGCGCCGTAGCAGTATCAAACGCAGCGACATAAACTTGTGATAGGTTTCGTTTTTCTTCAGTAATATTCTGGTCCAATTGAACCAAACGATCTTCGAGGAGTACTTTGCGCTTTTCTTCTTCGTTATGTGTCTTTTCGATTTGTTTCACGTGCTTGAATAGAACCAAAGATCCAACTTTTTCTCCCGTAGAATGTTCCACTTGTGCTTGTGAAGACGAAAGAAGTTTAGTATAATCGTATGATTCGATTCGATCATTCTTTCGGCTCCATGAGCTATATAACCGTGGTGCTGACACGCCTTGTACACATGTGAGACAGATCGAAAGTGTGAAAGGTCGATGTGTAGGCTTCTCCAACATGGATGGTTTTTTATTCACAAGATCGTAGCCACAACACTCCTCACCGCGTTCACACATCGTTGCGTTCACCAAACGAAGTAATCGAAAAATTGAAGGAATATAAATACTTTTGTCCTTGACACTTTTCATGATTCTTTCCATTACTTGTTTTGGTTTCCCACCTTGAAAGACAGCCGTTTGTACAACAAGTTCGGGTGTAATAGCATGACGAAAGGATTTACTTAAAACACTCAGTTTGTATACAAGATTGACGTTGTCCAAATATGAGAATATTTTTGGCAACAACTCTACCGGTAACATCTCAACCTGAGGATGATTGCGTGTCCATTTTAGTTTACGACGTTTCTTCGCAGTCTGCTTTCGTGTTTCTTCTGCCTCTGTCAATGCCAATGCTAGCTGCTGATACTCCTCATCATCAATGTCGCACTCATCGTTACCACCGTCACCATTGATTCTGCGTTTTCTGGCTCTTGTTGTCGTCACCATGATTTAATTTCTTTGTCTTTTGTTTTGTTTTGTCGCTTTGTTGGTTGCGTATTTCGTATATCTACCATTGCTTCTGTTGTTGTTACTTGTATTTCAATATCGACTCGACTTGCTGTTATTTGAAAAATTGATTTTGCTG
>Ga0115007_10002174_pt1 | contig 12210 bp, 11 predicted proteins | sample ArcOceMetagenome_2_FD_87166 | JGI IMG/M metagenome (GOLD analysis project Ga0115007, IMG submission 87166) | Marine eukaryotic phytoplankton communities from Arctic Ocean - Arctic Ocean ARC135M Metagenome | ecosystem: Environmental > Aquatic > Marine > Oceanic | place: Arctic Ocean | collected... | reverse complement strand
GAGAAAAAAAAGGGAAGGTAGGGAGGAGCGGTATAATCCCCCCCCCCCCCCCCCCTAAAAAAAAGAGCTCCTCGGTTCTTATCTGATCGTCCACGCTTAGATGAAAATTGGGAACCATTATTCGATGATGGAAGAAGTACATACATGGATCCGCAAAATCCTTCGAATATAGAACGCACTGGGTTTGCTAGTATTCAGGGAGAACATACTCCGGTTCTTTTTTTGCAAGAACTGGCACATCTATCCTCGCTTATGAATGCTGTTGCGTTGAGTACTTTACGTAATGATGTTGAGGGTGTCGCATCTCTATTAAGTTTGCACCAGCCGGGAAGTCCGTGGCCTGAAGTCGGCCCGCAGCTAGACAAGGACTTATACGACTCACGTCTAGAAAGTGATTGGTTTACATGGTTATACTTTCTGGGGCAAGGACGGAGTCCAGCAGAACGTACGAGATACAATGCTGCTCGACCTATATCAGTTTTAGGAGGTGTCTCTGATGCAGAAATACAAATGTTACAAATGGCGCAGGGTCCGTTGGCAAAGACACAATTGTGTTTTTTGTTTTGTTTGATATCTGAATTTGCTGTACGAGAATGCGAGGATGGAGCTCGTGGTGCCCTTATTTCTCGTTGCATGCAATTCCTTAGTTGATGGAATGATAGGTTACAACGACGCACGAAAAATTATGTTTAATCCCCTCCCCTTGTAAGTGAACGGTTTCGATTTTATTTTTTGAATATACCAAATTTTACTCGCTCTTCTTTTTTTATGGTGATTTCTTACAACCAATGACTATTTTCTTCTTCTTTCATCTGAAAAAAAGTTCCCATGCATAAGTTCTGTCTTTGTTAATTTTATGATTGTTGTTATACCTCTATTGATGGATCAATATATAAAAGATTTGCGGCTAGCTTCCCTCTTTATTTTTTTTAGTGTGATGATCGTAACAAGTATTGATGAGGTGGCAAGAGAATTAGAGAACCCATTTCGGAAAATTCCAAATGAACTCCCGTTGGTACGTGACTTGACTCATATTATATGATCATGTTATTATTTATTTATTTAATACGTATTTTGTATCTAACACTTTCGATTTTTCTCCACTACTTCTGCTCTTGATTTGTTGTGTTCACAGGTAACATACCAGGCTGAATTTAACGAGGCTATCATAACCATGTATTCAGGTTTTCATCCTGATTCTTTTTGGGGACCTCCGTTAGAGAAGAATAAACCCCATCCTACCTCTGATGTTGATAATCAGCCTTTCTCTAGTTCTGTTACGAAAATTCCTATCACAATGCCCCTCATTACAGAAAATTCTGTAGGGTATGAGACGAAGACACAGTAGGAGAGGAAGTTGTCGATTTTGATCACAAATCTGGGGATCAAGAGAGAATGAATGCGCAATTGTGCTTAATAGTGGAACAACAAGGTCGAATGATGGAACAGATTATGACTGAGCAAAAACGATTAAACAAAATGATGAAAAAAATGTTGAGTCAATCGACTTCTGTTCAGGGTAAATAACCACGAAACGGATTTTTCCTTTGTAGAGATAATATCAAAAACAGTTGTCAATGTGTAAAACTCTATTGCATTTTAGATCCCTAAAATTCTAGAGCTTCAAATTTGTATATGTTAAGCCATACCACTGGAGAGATGTTTACATGTTTGTTACGACTTTAGAAGAGTTTTATGATAATTATACTGTACAAATCGCCGCCATCATTATCCCCGGTATCGATTCAGTAATAATATTTGATAATGGCGCATATCATATTTCTCCAGAGACATTTTGGGATACCAAATTCAGTTTCTTCAGCTCATATCAAGCTTTGATCCTTTTTCCATACTTCTACAGCATCTTGTAATCGCTTGACGATTGCCGTCTCACTCAGCTCTTTGATGACAGCATCGCCCGCGTAATTAGTTCGTCGAGCACGTACCCGCAGTTGTCGTCGTTCAAGTCCATCCTCGTTGTTGTCGTCGTCGATACTGTTCACGATTTCTACCACGACGTCGACACCACCATCTCTGGATATCCTTCTTTGAGTCGCTGGAGAAGACGCCGATCCATCACCTCCTTCTCGTCGATCCTTTTCTCGTCGGGCTTCTTCTCCGCGGCTCATGTAATTTGTCCCAGTGTTAGTGGGCAAAAATAAGAGACGGACTCCTTCTTGATACAAAATATTACGGCTAGTAACGGGTGTGATCATCGAAGATGGATCGAGTCCACCCTTATCATAAGCCCTGACGGGTGTCGTCAAGCCCTTCCCTGATAGCGCAAAGAGATTACCCCATTCTTGTACATATTCTACGAGTCGATCATAATAATTGGCTATATCAATTCCTTCCGATGACGAGTCTATTCCTGAATCATAAATAGTCGTCCGCCACAGTTCGGGTCCGTCAAGACACGTGAAGGTTTCTCTCCAGAAATCTTCTTGTTTTTGTGACTCCAATGACATGGAATCCTTTTCCAACAAAAATGAGGACCGCAAAGAACCTGACACACTCATCGTCGAATTTCGGGCCGGTGGTTGATAGGCTATAGCTTGCACAATCACTTGCACGGCAGTTTCAATAGACGTCGCATCGTCTGACACATCCCCTGGACGTAATGAAAAGTCGGTTTCGCTTTGGCCACTACCCTTTCCGTCTTCCACGGTAGAAACAAAGTCTCCTTCCTTTAGTTTGATTATTGTGTAATCTAACGGTGGTTCCGTCACACGATCACGTACTGCATTTATTAAAACTTCTTCGATACCTCTTCTCTTTTCCAATTTTCCACCCAAGAAATTTTGAACACTGTATGGAAAACTTTCGAATCGTTCTGTTCCAAGGGTAGAAATACCAACAAGTTGAGTCGGTGGCGTTCCTAATTTTCCGCCACCAGTCGCTAAAGTTTTTCGTAACAAACGATCAAGGATTTTTTTCATCGTGTCAGGTTGGTTCAATCCGGTAAAGAAAAAAATGACACAAGCAGCATCATTTCCACCTAATGGAATATTCGACGTCGGAGACAATACATCGATTGTTAGGTTGGGTATGTTATCTTCTTCGCGTTCAAATCCTTTTAATAATGCAGGTATTAATTGTTTCGCTAATTTGTCTTGATTCGTATCAGCGATTATCAGTATACGATTTTCCTGTACTACAGTCGATGAGACTGGCTCTTCTTCTTCAACAACTGCGTCGTTACTCCTCGCTGCTTCTCGTATAGCATTTCCAAAACTTCCTAAAAGTCCATTTCCTGAGCCTCTAGTAATGTCGTCATCAGCCACGACAGTTCGTCCATCTAAAATTCCCCATGTTCCAACTTCCAATCCTTTTGCTTTATTTCCAGTCGCTGATGATCCCTCCATGGCACGACTTGCTGCAGCTGCCATTTTAGTAGAAGCTCGAGACTTTTCGGATGATTTGAGAAAGTCTCCTGTTAGGTTGTCGATCTTCGACATCAACATATCCGATTGACGTTTCGCTTCTAATTCGGATGCGAGATTTACAGCCCGTCGACTTGCTTCCAATTCACGATTCATTTTCTTTTTGAGATCTTCAATGTCATTTACACCAGCATCGATAGCATCCTCAACGATTTTTCGTGCATCAGTTCGTAAACGATCAGCATCTTTTGCCGATAATGGTTCCAATGACAAATCAATTCCCAACAGCTCAGTGGCGTCATTCCCTAAAATATCAGAATTTAGTAAATTTGGTAAGGCGTCCCAAGATGTTCCCGGATCTGGAATGCTATTGCTATTGCTGCTGCTGCTGCTGCTGCTGCTGTCGCCACCACTACTACTACCACTACTACTACTACCGTTAGAACCCGGCCACTCTTTGTCGTAATCAATATTGGCATCCCATGATTCTGATTTCTCGTTTTCATTTTCATCATCATTTCCATCGTCGATATTATTACTATTATCTACGCCTTCAAAAAGATATGTCAATGATCTCGTTGTCCTTGTCTTCATTGGAACGACGTTTCTGGTAAAAACAGACATCACCCTCCCACTTATTATACTTTTGTTGTTTGTCGTCGTCGTAAAACCACGAACGACGTTAGACGCCATTAGGACAGAAAGAGTTACCGATACTAATATGGCTAATAATAGCTGTAGAAACATACGTAAATCCATAGCAAGCGAACGGTGTATTCTTCTTGTTCCTATCGATGTTTGTAGCGGGTTCATTGTTTTTTGTTTTTGTTCTTATGATTGATTCTTGATTCTTCGAAAAGAAAATCCCTAGATGAATATTATTTTTTGTTGCCTAGCTATTCAATAGGTAAGTAGTTAGGAGGATTTATGCAAGGAAAGATTTGAAATTATCTTACGTTAGTACCTTCACTAAACACAAAAGTAATGATCGTGATGGTCGTGTCGTCGATGAGCCGATGAGCCATCAAGAAGTGTTAAGATTTTGCAATTTTCTTTCATCCCAGTTTTTATCGGTTGAAGATCCAAGTAAAGAATTTGGGGGTAGGTGACAGTAGGTCCTAAAATGTGAATAATATGTTCCCCCATTCACCATTTTACCTTTATTTTATACAAAGAAGCAAAATCATTCTCATGCTGACACTTGCACGTTATCAGTTAGCACGTTAGCAAAAAGAGAACATACCATTCACATAGCTAACACAACGACAACCCAGTACAAGCTGATGGTCTATGGTCTTGGACCGACACAAAGGAAGAAGATTTTCTCATAACATCGAGCGTTCTTTTCACACTATTATATAACACACCAGGACCCAATAGAGATTGGTTGGCGAACGAAACCAGAGAGTTTGCTCAACGTGAACCATGACTACTTCCGTAGACAATAACAACGAAATTGCCTTGCCGGTGTCAGATCAACCTCCAGGCCTTTCTGAAATGTTTATCAATTCAACCGATACATTAAGACAAAGAGAAATAAATCAAAAGATACCCGAAACATGGAATGATCGTCCACCGCTCTTTTTGGTTGTCTCCAAAAGACAATCATTTCTCTGGAGACAACCAAAGGAAGATACCGTTATTACGGAACAAGAAGATCCAAATCTTTTGAAGGGGGTGAGTATATTATTTGTGTACGCGACATTAATTTTATATACAATACTCTATCGTTTCCTTCTCTATTTAATAAGATGATGCTGACTTTTATTGATCCTACCTTACTATTTCTATTTCTATTCTATAAAATTGTTTCCTGTATTCCATAGATGATAAGAAAAGGAATTCCGCCATCTCTTCGTTGCGCTGTTTGGTTGTCAAATATAATTCAATCATGCCGGTCTGACCAAGATGTATCAGTTCCACACGAATATAGAACATTGTCTAAGGTCCGAGTTGTAGATGGCCTTTACGATTCATTGTGGGAGCATGACGACAAAAACGACGACGACGTAAGACCTGCTTCTTCTGCCGTAGCACGAATTTCCAAACGAGATGTGAAACGAATAGTTTTTGGCAACGATGAAGTTTGGACGAACTTAGATGAAGAAAAATGTACAGGCAACGATGCCGTAAAATTCGTTTTGTATGCCCTTCATCGTTCAGTTCTTGGGGGGATAATAGACTACTGTCCACTGTTGCCAACTTTGGTAACGATCCTATTGGGGTTCATGAGTGAATCCTATGTATTTTATGCCTGCCGAGAAATGTACCATCATTCTGCCTGGTTCTTCGCGGGTAGTCGGTCAGAACACATAGCGACACAACGAGCATTTTCGGACGTATTGGGACGACTTCATCCCCATACACTTGATACTATGAAAGAACAAGACGTTATTACTCAATATACGAAAGAAATATTTCAAAACTTTTTTACTAACATATTACCAGAGGGAAAAGTTCTACGCTTGATGGATATTTACTCGTTGGAGGGAAATAAGGTTCTTTTCCGATTTGGAGTGGCTTTGGCCGTTTTATACGGTAAAGAGTACAAAGAGCATTATATGTACGCAAGCACAGATCCAAACAAATGGTGGTTAGGATTATTTGATTATTGTCATGGTGGTGGGGACGGCCAAGGCCTTAATTTTGAAGTATTGGTAAAAAAAGCGTACGGCGTTCATGGGAGGGGAGTGCGAAAACGTTTCCGGTTTCCACGTCGACCTATTTTGTCTCGAATTATTGAAATAGAAGAAGAAAAATATCGTAAGGAGAAACTGCTACTAAGGGCTCAAAGTAACGACGATGAAAATGCTACTGACGCTGCTGATGGTGGAGCTGAAGATGAAACTGATTTCTACTTGGATCAAATAGAACCACTTGATCTTGTTATTCCTCCCCAACCTACCGATCCCAACCGCGAACGAATCGTTCCTCATTTAGCTTCATCCAACTTTGTTCGGACAAAAATTGCTGAATGGCTCCCTCTTAGTCTACGATTTACCAAGTTAGATCTTGTGTATAGTACCTCATATCACGGTCGGACACTTGAAAATCTCTACCGGTGCGTTGCTAAGTCAAGGCATACCATTTTGATTTTAGAACCCTTTGAAGATAGAGGCAATAGAGATACAAGTAGATATTTGGTTGGAATGTACGCGTCGGAAATATGGCATCCTTCGAGTCGGGTTTACGGAGATGGACGGTCTTTTCTGTTTCGTATCGATACTGATGACGAGAAGGAAGAATGTAATGATAATGAAGATAACGATGGTGGAAAAGAAAAGATATGCAAAGAAAATTCGAAGAGCTGGAAATGGCACCCCCCTGATATGCTTGATTTTGGACCATCTGCTTCATCATTTGATAATGATGATAGTCAGTCCAATTCAATTTTTTCTAGTATGCAACAATCGGCTTCGTCGAGAACTGCACTTTTGGAAACCTTTCAAGTTTCGAAAAATGAATTTTTGTCTCTCGGTGGAAACGAACTCGGCGGTGCTGGATTACGATTGAATGAAGATCTGACCAAGGGAGAATCCTCTTGTGCGGATGGTTTCGATAACGAACCTCTTTTACCGAAGGCTAGTGGCTTGTTCGAAGTTGGCATCGTTGAGGTATATCAATTGGTACGCCAAATGGATGGTGTTCCTGTCCGTTAACTTTTATTTTAGTGTGACATACATTATTTTTTTTCCCTTTACATCTTCAATATGAAGCAATCAAAGTACGGCACAACACCAACAACAATAGTTATCGAACATAAACGCTAATCATACCACTGATACAAAAAAATAACTCGATGTGAAATAAGGCTTTTTTGTTTTTGTCTTTTAATATTATAATATGCAGATTTTTAAAAAAAATTATGTAAGCTTTTTTTTTAATAATAGTGTACACGCGGAAGATTCGTTTCTATTAAAATTCAAGAGAAAAAGTATCATGTATATATATATATATATATATACCAATACAATGAAAATAGTAATAAAATTAAAAACATCACACGAAAATGAAACGAAATCGATTGAATCTTATTGATTAATCAATCGTTTCTTCTATCTTATCTCACTTATTCACGGTATATTCTTCATGTTACCGATGGGTAGGATAATAGGGGACAGCTCCAGCGGATTGATTTACAGTAGTCGTCGTCGTCGTATTAGGTGTTGACGAAGAAGATACTGTCGGAAGTGCAGGATAATGTTGTTCTTGTTGTTGTCTTCTTTGCTGTTGATATTGCATTCTTGATTGTCCTCGAGCTGGAGAAACAGAAGGACCACCACCTGTTACGTAGGACGCCGCTGCTGCTGCTGTTGGTTGAACAGGATAATACTGTGTGCCATAGTGTTGCTGTTGCTGTTGTTGGTGATATTGATTATGATATTGGTTCTGCTGCTGCTGCTGCTGACCGTAATTGTAACCAATTCTGCCACCGTTATTGTTGTTGTTGGGAATGTTGGGATAATATACACCTCCTATTAGTCCACCACCACCATTTGCTTGCGAGTATCCTGCAGCAGTTATTTGTGGATTGTAGGGTGTTGGTTGTGAAACCACCATCCCAGCTCCACGTCGAAAATCAGGATCGGTCTCTTCTTGTTGTCGATTCCGGTATGTGGCCTTACTCCGAGCAGCTTGCTGCTGCAGCTGTGATTCTACTGTGGCGTCACTACCTGTTCCCTTCATACTATTCGAGTTGATCGAAGTTAACGACGATGTCGAATTATTTTTATTGTTGTTTTTTAACGATGACGACGACGACGACTGAACAGTTGTCGAAGATAAATTATGGCTGCTGTTGTTATTATGATTGTTCGTGGCTCGTTGTGTGCCTCCTTCTATATCATTACAACCCCCATTTTTTGCTGGTAAGGAAACACCCGTCGTTCCCGATCCGCTATCTGTTACGTTTGAAGCAATAGCATTATTGCTCGTACCTCCGTTATTGTTGCTGTTGCTGTTGCTGATGTTACTATTACTACCGGTATTACTATTATTTTGTGGTTCATTACCACTTACTGCTTCCTCTTGTTGAAAGATCCTTGCCCGAGCTTCTGCGTACTTCTTTTCCTTATCGCTAAGAGAGTTACGAGTTTTGTTGCTATTGCTGTTCTTGGACTTTCCATCCTTGTCGGAATTATTGGATACGTTGCTACTTGACCGTTTCATAATCTTCATTTTACGAACCTTCGTACTTTTGGTATTTGTATTTGAGGAACTTCCAGCAGTGGCAGCAGCAGCGGCGGCACCATTATTGTTAAGATTACTACTACTACTAACCACCGGAGTAGTAGTATCCCCAGAGGACGATACATCATTCGACGAAGAAGCAGAAGATAATCCCATTTGTTCGAAATTAGATGATAGCTGATAATTCGGGTCTGTATTATTAGTATTAGCATTACCATTGCCAACACCGTTGTTGTTGTTGTTGTAATTATTGTTCGTAGAAGACGAAGAAGACGTAGTAGTCGTAGACGGCGTAAGTTGCTGATATTCCGACTCTTTCACGTTCATTAATCGTCGGGGTGGCAATTTCGTATCGGGTCCCTTAACAACACGAATAAGATAACAACCATACGGGTCAGTCGTATAAGAATTTTCTCGTGTCATATTGAATCTGTCACAGGTACGATGTAATATACATCTTTGAAATGTTGTTTGTGGACGATTGGGATTGTTGTTAATATTATTGTTGTTGTTGGTGATGTTGCCACCACCACTAATGTTGTTGTTAGGATTGTTGCTGGGGATGTTGTTGTTGTTGTTGTTACCAATTCCAACATCCTGTGGTGATTGACCGATGTAACCTAATGTTGGAGATATTACCATCGAATTGTACGGACCACCAATGTCTACGTACGAATCTTGTGGTTGTTTTTCAATAAAGTCCACCAAATTTTGTTCCAATTTCAATAAACCAAGACGTTCTCGAGGATCTCGAAGGGCTGACATCAATGCCGAGTCGATTACATCATCTAATATTACTGCCGGACCGTCGTCGTCGTTAGAAGATCCTACTATAGTCGTGGAGGACGAGGTAGGAGGAGGAGAAACGACGACTGGTGGAGGTGTCTCCTGATTGCTTTTGCTTTCCGTGGTTGTGGATGCAGCCAAGACTTTGTTTTCTTTCTGGTCTTTGTCTACCTCCTTCTGTTCTTTTGATTTTTTGTTGTCGGTTTCTGCCATCATGATCTTCGTTGGATTATCCATTATTGTCTCGCCGTCGTGCATTTGCTCGATGGGTGCGGCCGCGGCTGTGGTAGAAAGGACGGACGTCATTTAATTCAATTTAATTTCTTCTGGCTGCTTTTCCAAGAAAATATTAATTTTATATTTTTAAAAAACTTATATAAAAAGAATAACAACGTACGGCAGAGGATATTTTTTATGGCTGCGGCTCTGGCGATTTTTTCGTTGACTTGTATTGTAATAACTGCAACGTGTGTTCCTGCGAATTGTTTTTGTATGGAAACGGTATCTCTTCGATCAACCACCACAATCAGAATAAATAAAGTTTAGATTAGATTTGGTTTGATTTCTTTTTCACACGGCCTTGGCAAATCAAATAATACGGTACTGTTGTACTACTACTGGTAGGTAATCGGTATTGGCTTTGGCTTTGTATTTTCTTTAGTGTGTACAAGATAACAGAAATGAAAAGAAGGTATGTTGGCAATTTAAATTAAAAAGTTGACTGTAAAAAAGCACCCTACAAAAACAACGGAACTTTGTCGTCGCCTGAACTCTGTGCGTGTACTTGCGTTGTTTATTACCTGTTACGGCTATCGTCATGTTCATCATTGCATTACATGGCTGCCGTTTGCTGTGATTTGAATGAATGAGACTCGGCTGACTAGCTCGACTCACATTGTGTGAGTCATGACTTACTCACGCCTAATTTCACGCCTAATTTCACGCCTAATTTCACGCCTAATTTTAATAACAATAATTGCCCCGCCCCAACCCAAGCACGACGACATTCAAAATGAAAAATCAAATTCCTTGTGATATTGCTTGTTGCTTGACCATTGCTCTCGAAAGAAGAAGCAAAAGTGTTGCAAGCAGCAACAACAGAAGTAGAACGGGAAATGGAAATGGATAAATTTAACATCGGTGACTCTGTATTCGTTTCTCTTGACAGGAGCGGCACCATGGACGATGTGTCATCATCACACAAATAACTTCATTAGTGGTACAGTTCAATTACCACCCACTGCCCTATCCAATTTATACTCAGTACAATTGGATGATAGAAGGATTGTCAACGTTGAAGTCCACAAATTGTTTACTGTCGCCGAGGATTTACAGGACGAAGCGAAGGAAACGAAAAAAGTGAAAAAATTCAAAGATATTGAAGCGAAGGGAGCAAAAATGGTCTCCAAGTTGGTAACACCTCCACAAGTTGATATTTCCGTCAGCGGAGATATTTACCCTAATGCTAACGCCGACCCCAGCCCAAGCTCCCACCCTAGCACCGACCCTAGCGCCGACCCTAACTCCGACCCTAGTGCGACAGATAAGAAGAGAGATAGAAAGGTCTACAAGCAGTGGACCGATGAAGAAGATTATATCGTCATTGATGCTGTTACAAATTCGTCAGTACAGCCCTATACACAATGGTCTGATCTTACTGAAAGCCTACTTGGTTGTTCAGGGAATCAAATTTGGCAGCGTTGGGTCAATCAGTTGAACCCAGAAATTAATCATCTTCCATTCAGTCATAAGAAGTTCGGATGGGCTGAAATCTCTACGAAGTATTTTAATTCAACTAGAACTAACTATCAAATAAAGAATCACTGGAACAGTGCCTCATTCAAAGAGTTTATATCAAACGAATTTGGACCGGAGAAATAGAAGATGCGATAGAAAAGGAAGGTCCGAAAGCAGTGGACCGAACAAGATGATTATACCATCATTGATGCTGTTACAAAAACCTACTCATGATCGGAAGCAAATTCGAGAGCGTTGGGTCAATCACTTGAATCCAAATATTAATTGTCTTCCCTTCAGTCGCAAAGACAACTTGTTACTATGGGAAAGTCATAAGAAGTTCGGGAATAGATGGGCTGAAATCTCTAAGAATTCTTTCAATTCTTCTAGAATTAACCAACATATCCAGAATTGCTGGAACAGTGCCTCATTCAAAAAGTTTATATCAAATGAATTTGGACCCAACGCTTATTCTGCAGTAGTAGCACCAGCACCAGCACCAGCACCAGCACCAGCACCAGCACAAGCACAAGCACAAGCACAAGCACAAGCACCAGCAGCAAAGGCGAAGAAGAAAGCAAAGGTCAGTCAGTCGTGAAGATAACTTGTTACTATGGGGATATCATGGATACGGACCTACCACATAATAATAATGAAGAGGAAAATGATGGTGACGACGAATGCAGCCCTGACTGTCATCCATCACTCTACCAGATGAATTCGATTGTTTCTGATGTATATCGTCAAAATCAAAAGAAGCATAATCAGAATCAAATAATTCCGGATGTGAATCCTTCACTCCTTGACATGCCTTCAATAGTTACTGATAAATTTCTTCTCAGTACATCATCTACTACAACTGGAGGTAATCTTTTCGGATTCGACTTTGATTTTAAGGAAGATTCTCTATCTTCGTTTTCTTCTCAAGAGTCATCAGCATTAGACGACATCGGCATCATCATCACCAAATAGAATAAGAAACTTCGTCATCTTTGTTTAACCACAAGTTAGGGTAACGTCAACCCCAACGACAAAGAAGACAAAGACAATGACGACATCTACAACTACAACAACTACTACTACTACTACGACGACGATTATTATACATTAATCT
>Ga0115007_10002173_pt1 | contig 12219 bp, 13 predicted proteins | sample ArcOceMetagenome_2_FD_87166 | JGI IMG/M metagenome (GOLD analysis project Ga0115007, IMG submission 87166) | Marine eukaryotic phytoplankton communities from Arctic Ocean - Arctic Ocean ARC135M Metagenome | ecosystem: Environmental > Aquatic > Marine > Oceanic | place: Arctic Ocean | collected... | reverse complement strand
CTAACCGGGCTGCTCTACTCTCTCTATTTTGGTTGGGAAGAGTAGGATTTGAACCTACGAAGATAAAAATCGCCTGAGTTACAGTCAGGTGCCTTTGACCACTCAGCCATCTTCCCTTTTTTTCTGAGAAATGAAATACTACGGTAAATATAGAAAGTACTGGAAAAGAGATGAAATAAACTAAAATAGAAAAAACAGATTAAAAAAGATAAAAACACAGCTCAAATGAGAGTTTAATCAGTTAAATTGCATTGTTTATTTTTCTCCTAGGTCCATTCGAAGTAGATAGGATTCGAAATGGCCAAAGAATGGAATAACTGCTAGAAAGTATAAGAAATAGAATACTGTAGCCACTTGACCAATCTCTTCATAAGGCGACTCTACAACATTTTGTCCAATCCACATTAGGATTAAACAATCTGCAGCAAATAACCAGAAAAGCTTTGTGTAAAGAGGACGGAAGTATGAGCTTCTAATTTCAGAACTATTAGTAAAAGGAATAGTTAACATAATTAGAATAGCTCCTCCCATAGCGATAACACCTCCTAATTTATCAGGAATTGAACGTAAAATTGCATAAAATGGAAGTAAATACCACTCTGGTACAATATGCGCTGGTGTTACTAAAGGATTTGCAGGAATATAGTTATCAGGATGTCCTAAAGCGTTAGGATAGAAGAACACCATCACAGAAAAGAAGACTGCAAAAGATAAGAATACAAATAAATCCTTAACATAACAGTATGGATAAAATGGCATCTTATCTGTTGTTGTATCTACTCCAATAGGGTTATTATTTCCTGTTTGGTGTAATAATGTTAAGTGAGATATGGTTAACCCTGCAATCAAAAATGGGAAGAGATAGTGGAAACTAAAGAAACGGTTTAATGTAGCATTATCTACAGAGAACCCTCCCCAAAGCCATTCTACAATAGAGACTCCTACTAAAGGAACAGCCGAAACTAAGTTAGTAATAACTGTAGCTCCCCAAAGACTCATTTGTCCCCATGGTAAAACATAACCAAGGAAAGCTGTTAAGACAGTGATAAGAAAAATAACAACACCAGAGCACCAAAGAGCTGCTCTTGGATGTGCGTAAGAACCGTAATAAAGGTTCTTAAACATATGGACGTAGATTGTAATGAAAAACATTGAAGCTCCGTTTGCATGAATGTAACGAATAAGCCAACCGTTGTTTACATCACGCATAATGTGTTCTACACTAGCAAACGCTAAATCAACATGACATGTATAGTGCATAGCTAAGAAAATACCTGTGACAATTTGAATACCTAAACATAATCCTGCACTAGAACCCACACCCCACAAATATCCTAAGTTTGTTGGTGAAGGGTAATCTACAAGGTGAGAGCTCAAAACATCAGCGATGGCCGTTTTATTCCAGCGAATTCTCATTAGTTTTCTTTGAGGGGGCATTCGCCCCCTTGAAACAAAAATAATAATTTAGAGAAGCAAACCTTTTAAGCCTCCTAAAAGGGTTAAATTAAATAATTGGAGAATTATGATTTACGCCGCCATTCCGTTTTTTGTGCCCTAAAAGTGATAAAAGTTAAATCAAGGTATAACTTTTTAGGATCAAACATTTTAAGTACAACATACCGACAATACTTTTGTAAGCTGGTCATTAACCAAACAGCTAAAATCGCTGTTATGCTTCCAGTAAAGCAGTACACCATAGTTAAAATAAACCCTGAAAGGTATAAAGAATACTTGATAACCCTATACTTACAAGCGTAAAAACAAATAGTGCTCATACACCTCATAAAAGAAACAACACACCGCTCATGTAGAGAGGGCACGGGTGGGTCATACCCCCCGGACCAATATAGAACAATCACATGGCAAAGAGTAATGTCAAAATTGACAAAGCGATTAGAAACAATTAATGCAGCTAAGGCTAACGATAGGATCAACAGAAGTATGATACCTAACAAATGGCTCACTACAGGGTGGTCTTTTAAAGGACTCCACCAAGCGAACCCCTCGAGAAACAAACCACGAAAATACAGTCTGTTTAAGAGGAAGATTATGCTAGTCACAAAACTAAACCGACCGCTAGACAAACCCTCTTTTAAAAAACTAAGCCTACAATGTCTCCAAGTATATTGGCGATAGTTTATTTTCATGAGTTTGAGTTTTTCTTCCTACTACTTTGAGAGTAAAAACCTTTTTTCCCACCAAAAGGCTCCCCATAGTAAGCATAAAGAGACTCGATGTAAAAATCACCATCGATACCCTTAAAGATTTCATTGGTAGTTTCCAGCACTGGAAAAATAGCGAAAACAACTCTATTGAAATAGACAAAGGCATATAAGAAAGGCAGCCAAAGCCCAAGACAATAATAACTAAACAACCCTGTTGAAAAGAAATTCAACAAGAATAAATAAATAGCGAATAACAGAAAACATACTATTCTCGCTCTGGTATGACATATATAGCGGTGAAAACCGCTTAAAGTTACTACCAGAGTGATCCACGACTTGTTATTAAAAAGAAGATCCATGTGTATTCTCCGTACAAATAGAGTAATAGACCCGAATAAACCTATAACAACCGCTATCGCAAATGCTACACACATCGAAAAAAGTGTAATAAGAATCACTTGAATAGTCGAGTGAATGACTGACTCCTCCTGAAACAGAAGAGTGACGAAATACGACCTCATGGTAAGTCGAACCACTAACCACGAAATACACCAATAGAAGTAAAAAACTCCTTCTTGGTATGAATAGTAAAGATTCGTGTTGTATTTAAACACGTAATCAATCCCATAGCTTAAAATCTCACCCAAACAGAAGAATGGGGTCAATAAAATACGTGATAGTTTTTGAAGAAAGAGGAGCATATATTGGCGATAGTTTATTTTCATGGTTTTTTTCAAAGAAGAACGGACGAGGAATGAAACTCTAACTGAATTGTTTTAAGGATTTTTATTTTTTGAGTCATGATTTTTATTTAGAGCGGCCAAAGCCGCTAGTCGGAATAAGATCATTAGTGAAGATTTAGTGCTTCATTTAGATAAATACAGGTTAATGTAGCGAAAACATAAGCCTGAATCACAGCAATAGCTGTTTCCAAAAATAAAAGAACAAACACGACACCCATAGGGATTAAATGTAGAAAGAAAATAACCCCACCTGCCATCATCATAGTCCATGCAAAACCTAACAGAACTTTAAGAAGAATATGTCCTGCCATCATGTTAGCAAATAATCGCACTGAAAGTGAAATAACACGCATAATATTTGACATAACCTCAATAGCAATTAACAGAGGGTAAAGTGCGAACGGTGCTCCTGCTGGTAAGAAAACAGATAGTGCGTGGAACCCATGCTCACGAATCATAATTGTAGTTACACCAATGTAAACCATTAGAGAGAACATTAATGTCACGATAATGTGACTTGTAATTGTAAAACTATAAGGAACCATTCCAATAAGGTTTACTACTAAAAGAAACGCGAATAAAGAGAAAACAAAAGGGAAAAATGCTTGACCTCTTGATCCTACGTTATCGTTTAGTAAACCTGCAACAAGGTCATAAAGCATCTCTAGTAAAGATTGCCAACGGCTAGGAACAATACTTCCTTGTCCTGTGTGGAAAACAAGTCTAGCAAGTAATATGAAAAAAGTTGAAGCTCCAACAGCAGCAAGTGCTGAGTTTGTGAACGATAAGTCCATTGCTCCAATGTTAAAAGAAATTAACGGTACAATTTGAAATTGCTCTAATGGGTTAAAAGCCACTACAGCGTTAGTAAAGGTAGATGATTGCATAGAATCAGTTCTACCTTAAGCCCCTCCCCACCAGTAAACAGCTACGAATAAGAATAACCAAACCACATCAACGAAGTGCCAGTACCAAGCAGCAGCTTCGAAACCGAAGTGGTGCTCTTGTGAAAAATGATACTGAACTAACCTTACTAGACAAATAGAAAGGAAACATGTTCCAATAAATACGTGGAACCCGTGAAAACCTGTAGCCATAAAGAAAGCTGACCCGTAAACACTATCAGAAATACCAAAAGTTGCGTTTACGTACTCGAACACCTGGAATCCGGTAAATGCTGTTGCTAATACTAGTGTAACCACTAATGCAACGATAGCTTCTTTACGTTCTCCTGCAACAATCGCGTCGTGCGCCCATGTACATGAAGCTCCTGATGTTAAAAGAATAATAGTGTTAAGTAATGGAACTTCCCATGCACTTAATACCTCAATACCTTTAGGTGGCCAAACAGAACCTATTTCAGGACTTGGACAAAGACTTGATTGAAAAAATGCCCAGAAGAATGCGAAAAAGAACATAATCTCTGAAACAATAAAGAGAATCATTCCATATCGCATACCTAACTGGACTAACTTAGTGTGCCATCCTTCGAATGTAGCTTCACGAACAATATCTCTCCACCATACGTACATACAGTAAACGATAATAAAAAGTCCTGAGCTAAGACCTAATCCTCCACCAGAGTAGCCATGCATATACATAACTCCACCTGATGTTGCTAAGAAAGCACCAAATGATGCTACTAGCGGCCAAGGGCTTGGATCAACCATATGATAAGGATGTCTGTGATAGTTTTTTGTTGTATTTGACATCTATTCATTAGATGTCACAAAAAACTACCCAGAGAGGTTCTGCAAAAACACGTTTAAAGCCAGAGTAGACATAACCACTGTAATAGCCCCTAGGTTTAATAAACCGAATTCCTTAACGGCGATTGGTTTTACTAATAACCTCTGTCAAGTGCCTTGGTTTTGAAGATCTGCGTTTTGTTTTTGCATAGCCAGAAGTTGCTCTTGTACAAGCGCTATTTTCGCCTCACATAACAAGTGCTGCTGAAAAGATAAACCAAGTATGCATCCCACTACTATAATAAATAACATAGTGACTGTGATAGTGTTTATTGTTGTATTTGACATTTAACTTTAATTGTATAAATTATAAATATATACTATAGGGCTGCACTAAATGCACGAACCCCCTATTAAGCCTGGCAGGACTTGAACCTGCAACATACCCGTTATGAGCGGGGTGTTCTAACCAATTGAACTACAGGCTCTTAACTTTGCGGAAAGAAAGGGATTCGAACCCTTGGTGCCACTAGGACACACATCCTTAGCAGGGATGCGCTTTAGACCACTCAGCCACCTTTCCATAAAAAACCAACTAACAAAAACATCTTAAGAGTTTAGAAGGAATATTTAATTACATAGGAGTACATCAGAACAAATATGCATGCCCTAAGACAGAGGGTACGTAAGGACCCTCTGGCTTAGCAGAGGGTACGAGAGACACCAGAGAATACAAGAGAGCTAGGGCAAGGGAGCGTAGTATGTATTAGGTTGAAGAAGAAAAGGAAAAGAAAGAGAGCTCGGGCGGGGAGGAATAAGGAAAGTGGATTATATGTTAAAAGGATAAGGGATATGGAATATATGGACCCTAGAGTAAGAAGAGTATAGAGGAGGTGTCTTGGGGTAAGGGTACTACACACACGTCCTCTGCTACGGGGGCCCTTACGGGCCAATAAATTAAGATTATTTCTCAGAAGTGTATTGACTATAAACGAATCCAGCACTAGCTACAAAGAGTACTACAAGTCTTGCATCTAAGTACATAGATACAGTGGACCATAGTCCTACAATAGCGATAAATCCTGTTAGACCAGCAAGCATTACAAAAGTATAGTGGTATACGAAACCTGTTTGCATTCCTGTTAACAGTCTTCCGTTTTGCCATACAGTTCTTGTGATACCCAACGGCCCTAGGAATTCAAAGAGTCCTCTATCAACTAATTTATAAGTAGTGTTGTATCCAATAGATAATACCTCTTGTGAAACAAACTCGTTATAAACTTTGTCAAAGAACCACTTTCTATTAAGGAAAGTGTATAGTCCTCTTCCTAGTGGTGTTTTTTTCATGTTATATAACTCTGTACTATAACTGTTATAAAGAATATATGCACTGATTGCACCTAAATTACTTAGAATTACCGGAGTAAGTTTAATGTAATGTGGGATGAATTCAGCTTCAAGCATTGTTAAGTTTTGTGGGTGTGTAAATAGAGCGTTACCCCAGAAATCCGTACCTACTCCAATAATCATGTCTTTAGTTAAATATCCGATAAAGATACTTCCTAGAGATAGGATAAATAGAGGTAGAGCCATTGCAATGGGTGCGTCATGTGCTCCTTCCATCACTTTCTTGTAAGCATTTGTTTCAGTCAAGAATGTTAAGTATAATAATCTCATTGAATAGAATGCTGTGAAGAATGCTGCAAGAGTACCTAACCAGTGAGCAAAATGTCCACTTAAAGTATACTTTGCGTAAGCAATTTCAAGAATAACGTCCTTAGAATAGAATCCTGTTAAGAAAGGGAATCCCATTAAAGCAATTGATCCGATAAAGAACATAGCATAAGTAAAAGGTAAGACTCTTACAAGTCCACCCATTCTTCTCATATCTTGCTCATCAGCTACGGCGTGAATTACAGATCCTGCACTTAAGAATAGAAGAGCTTTAAAGAACGCGTGGTTAGCTAGGTGGAACACTCCTACGTTGTAGGCAGATAAACCACAAGCGAAAACCATGTAACCTAGCTGACTACAAGTAGAGTAAGCAATTACACGTTTTAGGTCATTTTGAAGTAAACCTGTTGTTCCAGCGAAGAATGCAGTCATAGCACCGAAAACTGTAATAACAACAAGTGCTGTTGGGGCGTATTCTATTAGCGGAGAAGATCTTGCTAATAAGAATACACCTGCAGTTACCCATTTATGTTAACTACCTGAGGCAGTGTACTTACCATTTCTGGTAAGATCGGACTCTATCTTCAACTTTTGGTTGATATTCTTTAGTTTACCTATTATCTTCTCTATAACTTTATAACCCTCTATTGTTAGGTGTGTTTTCTTAATAATTAAATGGTGCGCATTACGCCAATGTAAATAAGATATACGTTTTTTTGTTTTCAGTTTATATCGCTGAAAGTATCGTATAAGTTTTACTCGGGCTTTTTTATTGCCTATGTAAAACTCATAGCCTTCCCATGAAGGGTCGTATCTTTTATTTGTATTGGTTTTAACAAAAAGGTTACGTATGTCTGTAATAATGGGTTCTGTTTTTTGCGTAATAGAGTATCTAGCTTGAACAGAAGTTACCCCATCTCTTTTTTGCCTCATGTTAAGCATAAAACATCCTTCTGCGTCTGTAAAGCCACATAGCCAAGATGTGTCTAAGTTTACAGAAGGTCCATAGTTTTTAAATTTAACATTTGTCCCATATTTTGCATTATACATTATTAAGAATTTATTAAACTGTTCTCTTCGCACGGGTATAGATAAATTACCGTTTAACAAGTGGATTATTCTTAGTAAATTTCTTTCATTACCGATAAATAGCCTACCCATTTCTCGAGTTTTAAGTTTTATAACTTTCCCGTAACCTAATTTTGTTCTTAGATTATTTAAAAAAGCAAGTTCATTAGAGTGTTGGTCTAGAGTGAATTCTATGCTACCGCGTTTAGAGTTCATTAATAGCGATCCGTCTCCTTCAAAAAAACCTATAAGGTATATAAGAAACTCCTTATCAAGTTTATTTTTATGTTCGGGCATCACTTTTTGGTAATCGCTAAAGTCAAAAGTTGTTTCACATATAGTCTCTGAGGATCCTATTTGGTTATTTTTATTTTTTGTCATATAGTTTCCTGCGGATTGTCCAATTTTACAAATTTTACCTTATATCGAGCCAAAGGCTTAATAAGGATTGTAAACTTAAGGAGATTCCCGCATATAGTGAAAAGTTTACCAATAATTTACATTACTGGGCTACAAGTTGTTCTTATAGTAGCTGCATGAATTAGAGCGGACACTGGTGTTGGACCTTCCATTGCATCAGGAAGCCATGTGTGTAATCCAATTTGAGCGGATTTACCTACAGCCCCTACAAATAGAAGTATACCAATACAAGTTAGTGTGTCTACCTCGAAGTTTAAAAAGACCATTGTGTCTCCCACGAATGCGGGAGCAGCAGCGAAAACTACAGCGTAGTCAATAGACTTAAATTTCACAAAGATAGCAAATATTCCTAAAGCAAGCCCAAAGTCACCTACACGGTTTACAAGCATAGCTTTAATGGCAGCTTTATTCGCTTGCAAACGAGCAAACCAGAAGTTAATAAGTAGGTACGAACAAAGTCCTACTCCTTCCCATCCTACAAACATCTGTAAGAAATTGTCTGCTGTAACTAGAATAAGCATAAAGAAAGTAAATAGTGATAAATATGACATGAATCGCGGCAAGTGAGGGTCGTGTCCCATATATTCTGTCGAGTACAGGTGTACAAGAGAAGATACAGAAGTAACAACAACTAACATAACAACGGTTAAGCTGTCAAATAAGAATCCCCATGAAAAGCTAAACATTTCCGAATCGATCCAAGTCATTAAATCAAAATGTACAGGTTGTCCTAGTAGAGCCACTTCGTAGAACGCTATGTAAGACATAGCACATGTGGTCATGATAGACCCTGTTGTAATATATTTTGCACCTTCACGGCCAATATAACGACCACCGAAACCTGCAGTTAATGCGCTAATAAGAGGAAGTAAAACAATTAAGAGGTACATTTGAGTATACTAAAAAATTATGAATTATCAATGGAGGGACTCGAACCCTCACCTCTCAAGGAGACAGGAACCTAAACCCTGCACGTCTACCAATTCCGTCACATTGACATTATGTTAAATTTTAGCGTGTTTTGACCCAATACGTTTTTGTGTTCTCGCGTTTGTACTTGTTCTTTGTCCACGAACAGGGTACTTACTTTTATGTCTCATTCCTCTGTAACTTCTCTTAGAAATTAATTCTAGCACAGCATCACGTCGTGCTTTTTTAATTGAACTTGGGTTTATCCCGTTTGATTTTAGATAGAAATGAATCTTTCCGTGGGCTCTCTCTGAAAGGTTACCCACTTTCTCGTTAGGGTTTATCCCTGCAGTGAAACAAATACGGTTTGCAGTAGATTCTCCTATACCGTATACTAAAGAAAGACCTTTCTTCAACGAAACGGTCGGTTTTATTTTTTTTCCGAATAGTTTTAACATAAAGTTTTAAGTAAAACAAAGTGTTACATTCTTTCTCTAGCCTTATAGTAGAGAATCTTTGTTTTATCTAAAGGGCTATACAAAGTAGCTAGAGTATTCTTTAAGTTAAAAATTATGTGTTTAAGACAAGTAAAACCAACAACGTCCTCACAACGCCAATTAATCCAAGTAAATTATGGAGGGTTATCTAAAGTAAAACCTGCTCGTTCTTTGATTAAGAGTTTATCTAAGTCAGGCGGACGTAATCATCAAGGACGACTTACAGCATTCCGAAAAGGAGGTGGTCATAAACGTAGGTATCGTGTAGTTGATTTTAAAAGAAGTTCTTTCGCAGAAGCGGAAGTCCTTTCTATTGAATATGACCCAAACCGTTCAGCTTTTATTGCCAAAGTTGTGGATACTCAAGGAATACCTCATTATATTTTAGCCCCGGTAGATCTTAAAGTGGGTGATAAGGTAGAATCAGGACCTAACGTACCTATTCGTATAGGAAACGCCCTTCCTTTAAGCAGCATTCCGGTAGGAACTGCAGTACACAACATTGAGCTTAAGCCAGGTTATGGTGGTCAATACGCTCGTTCAGCTGGAACTTTTGGGGTTCTTATCCAAAAAGCGCCAGATGGTAAGTATGCCCAAATACGTCTTAAGTCTAAAGAACAACGTCTAGTACCGTTAAACTGTATGGCTACTATAGGTGTTGTTTCTAATCCTGATCACGGAAGTATTGTTATCTCTAAAGCAGGTCGTTCAAGATGGTTACGTAAACGTCCCACAGTTCGCGGAGTTGCCATGAACCCTGTAGACCACCCACACGGTGGAGGAGAAGGTAAAACAAGTGGAGGTCGTCCTTCTGTTACTCCTTGGGGTAAACTTACAAAAGGACCCAAGACAAGAAGTCCTAGAAAGAACTCTGACTTAATTCTTCAAAAAAGAAAACGTTAAATTTATGAGTAGATCAATTTGGAAAGTCCCTTTTGTGCAAACAAGTTTAAGAAAAAGAATTAATAGGGCGAAAGAATATCTTTCAGGCCCTATGTTAAAAGGCCGCGTACGTATTCAAACTACTTCACGTAGTTCTACCATATCAGAAGATTCTATTGGTTTAACTTTTTTAGTCCATAACGGTAAGCGTTATCAACAAATGATCGTTAATAGCCAAATGGTAGGCCATAAATTCGGTGAATTTGCTCCTACACGTCAGCGATACCTTTTCAAGAAAGGCAAAAAATAAAAATAAATGGGACAGAAAGTACATTCAACAGGTTTTCGATTAGGTGTATCACAAGGTTGGGATTCTAGCTGGTCTTCAGGCTCAATCCCTACAGCTCATAACTATAGACAGAATCTACATATGGATCTAGAAATACGAAACCTTATTACACAACTGTTCGCTTCTAAAGAAGGTTATGTTGGTAAATTAGGAATCTCAAAAAGTTCTAGTACAAATATCGTAGATATTAATGTTTATGGTTATGTTCCAGGAGGAGCACCTCAACAAAAGAGGGATGCTGTAAATAAAGTTCCTGTGACATATAAAAAAGGATTAGAGACACAATTAGGAAGATTAGTTGACGTTTTAAACGAAAAATATTCCCCTGAAGTTTTCGCCTTAAACTGTGTTTTAGTTACAGGTGTTTTCTTTAGACCCACCAAGAAAAAGACTGCATGGAATATGAAACGCCGAAATAAAAAAAGATCTTTCGGTAAACGTATGCTTTCAGGTTCTCGCATTAAGGGTTCTAAGGTTATTTTAAAAATTAACTCCGCTAGAAAGAAAATAAACAAAAAGAGTTCTAAGTCCGACATGGGTAATAATCCCAGATGGGCTTTTACTCGTTTTAAGTTTCTTGCCAGACAGAACTATTTCGAGTCATTAATCAATATAGCTTTTTTAGTCGTTAAAACAAAACAACCTCAATTTTTAGCATCATTTATAGCCCGTGAATTGGGTAAAACTCGTTTCCAACGTGCTTTAGTTAATAACACAAGTACTGTTTGTTCAGTTTTATTTAAAGAAATGCCTGGGTTACAAGGAATTCGTATACAAGTTTCTGGTCGTATGAACAAAACAAAGCGTACACGTAAATATGTTGCCCAATATGGTAGAATACCATCACAAACAGTCGTGCGTCCAGTACAATACGGGTTTGATGAAGCGCATACTCTTTATGGCTCAATGGGTGTTAAAGTTTGGTTAGCTTATTAATAAAAATGTCATTTAAACAAAAACAAAAACGGAGCGCTAAAACAGTGTCTAATAAGGGAAATTCCGGTACCTGGACTCCTAAAAAGTCAACTATACCAAGGAGAAAGAATGTTTTAAATCATTTTCTTTCTCCTTTTAGGGGGAAGGGTGTTGTATTAAAAGGACGTTCTTTTAAAGCCAATACTAAGCCAAAAACTCCTCCTAAAAATGAAAACGAAAGTCAAAAGGTACGTTTGACTGCCCCTATATCTACTTATGAGAAAAAAAATACACTAAGTCGCAAAAAGGCTTTTTTAATCAGACGTCCTAATAGTATTTTATCAAAAGTATTCTTACATTTTAGAAGGCGTCGTGTTATAGGGGCGGTAGCTCATGCAGAGAGACTCATGAATAGACTTTATGTAGAACCTTCAGCTTCAACCCATGCAAGTGATTTTAATAGATTAAAAAGAGGTCTTTTGTACGTCACTTACACTAAGACTAATTTTATTTTTACATTCACAGATATTGATGGGAATGTTTTATCAAGAGTTTCTTCAGGTAGTATGGGGCTAGATAAGTTTACCAGAGGCTCAGCTATAGCTACACTAGATGCTACCAAGCAGGTAAGTCTAGTAGCTAGTCAAAAAGGTATCGTACTTGCAGATATTATCTTTAGAGGTTCTGGTTTTCAGAACTATCGTATTACATCGGTGTTAAAAGGTCTTCGACATAGTAAGATAGGGGCTAGACGTGTTAAAAAAGATTTGCGTACTCCTCACGGAGGATGTCGTCTAAAGAAACACCGTCGTGTATAGACATAAGGGGCAAATGACAGAGTGGTCGAATGTACTTGTTTTGAAAGCAAGCGTGCCAATGGTACCGTGGGTTCGAATCCCGCTTTGCCCG
>Ga0115007_10002170_pt1 | contig 12227 bp, 7 predicted proteins | sample ArcOceMetagenome_2_FD_87166 | JGI IMG/M metagenome (GOLD analysis project Ga0115007, IMG submission 87166) | Marine eukaryotic phytoplankton communities from Arctic Ocean - Arctic Ocean ARC135M Metagenome | ecosystem: Environmental > Aquatic > Marine > Oceanic | place: Arctic Ocean | collected... | reverse complement strand
GCGGCGAAGGTGTTTGTTTTGTAAACCGCACCTTGAATCGTCACCCCGTCCGGTAACGGCGAGTACCGCTGTATGTCAGGCACTTTTCGAATGATGAACCCCCGGAGGGCCATGACGTTGGCGTACACGCCGTACTTCCCGGGTTTCGCGCACCCCTCGCCCCAGGACACGATCCCGGTTTGCCGTAACTCACCGGTGCTGGCGTCCACCGCGAGCAGGGGGCCGCCGCTGTCGCCCTGCGAGTGTAAACCCCGAAAGTGTCAGTCGGTCGTGACGTGTGTTACGTAAACAGTCGTAGGGAAACACCGTCCCTTCGGAAAGGACGAGTATGGGCAATCGGTAAGGCGCAGGCGGAAAGCGTTCAACGGGAAAGTTCCGTACCTGGCACGCGTCCAGTCCCCCGGCGAGAACCCCCGCGCAAAGCATGGTGTCCTTCACGGTGAGCGTGGTTTCAGGCGGCCCGGGGTAGCTCCCTGCGCTGGTACACGTCTCCAAGCTCACGGTGGGCACGGAGGCTTGGTGTAACTTCTGGTTCAGGTTGTTGTTTTCGTTCTTGCCCCAGCCCATCACGATCGTGTTTGCGCCTTGGCGGTAGTCCTCGATCTGCCACGACAGCCGCGCGGGGGGGTACTTCACCGGGTCCAAGGACGTAGCGAGCCTCAAAATCGCGACGTCGTTTTCGAACGTCGCGCCTGCGTATTTCGGGTGGCCTAAAATTTCATCCACGTCCACGTTCATTATTTCGGGATCGTTTATGTCGTGCGCGCCTACTTTCACGCGGAAAAAGGCGAAGTTCGTGTTTTCGGAACCCGCGTTTGAGAAGAAACAGTGCGACGCCGACATGACGTAGCCGGGGCTGATGATCGTGCCGCCGCACCAGAACGACTCCGTTTCTTGGCCCGCATTAACCCGCACGCCAACAATGGCCACCATCCACGGGTACAGTCCAGGCGGGTTCACCTCGTCGCCGTTGATTATCCGCGCTTGAATCGGCGAAGAACGCGCCGCGGCGTTGTCGTAAATGAAACTTGACGGAACTTCGTCAAAAGAAAGGGACGCGCCTTCGTTGCTGTCGAAACTCACGGGCTTTCGGGGCTCAGCCACGCGCGTCGCTGTGTTTGGAGTGCGGGCGCCCACCAGGGGCACGAGTGTCGCAATTCGCGCGGGGTCGCGCGCGCGCGGCGCCTGCTCCGCGTCCGCTGACGGTCCGCTCCGGGAGGCCTCTCGCCGCGACTGCGAAACACGGACACCGCTTGTTGTTGCGGCGACACAGGTGGTGGCGGAAAGACCAAGAAAAAGAACAAGCGCCGCGACAGTCGCGGCGCCGGGGAAGGAGGTGGAACGCGAAGGCCTGGCTTGGCGCGCGAGCGTGCGTGTCGTGCATGGCATCGTCATCGTTTTCGTTGTCCAAGCGACCGAGGCGCTGCGTGTTGTGACCGGACGCGACGTCGTGCAGCGGCTCCAACTTCGCGCTGTCGTGGCTTTTTTACGCCACGACGGGAACTCAGCGCTAGACTCGGAAGAGGCTACATAGCCTCGTCAAGGTTTGTTTAGGGTTTTTGAGTCTCGTTATCCGCGTCTCAAAAACCAAGCAAGACTCGTTGTCACGGGACGTGACGACGACAGATAGACAGAAGTCGAAGAGGTGAAGATTGAAAAAAAAGGAAAAAGGAAAAAGAAAAATACGAATGTACAATACCCTACTTCCCCGTCGCCGCGCTCCCCGACGCTTTGCACACGCGGAACAGCACCACGGTCCGCTCGCCTCTTTCTTTGGTTTGTTCTTTTTCAAACTCCGGGGTGAAAAACAAATCGATTCCCTCGTCCGCCAAAAATCGCCTGGCGTGCGCGACCGCAAACACCGCGTTTGCCACGGCGTCCGCACCACACGCCTGCACCGCTACTTTCTCGCCTTCCCGTATTTTTCCCGCGATAGCGCCCGCCACTTTCGTCGGTTCCGTACCACCCCCGACCACCAAATCCGCCGTGCTCGTGCGCCACGGGCCTTTGGTTTCCTTGTCGCACTGCATTTGGACCGTGTTTCGATTGTCGTCCCGGAAAGACGGGAAACACGAAAGAAACGTTTGGCCATTTTCGTTTTCCAAAAATTGTCCCCGCGCTATCGCGATTGCTTTCACCGCCTGGTTCACGCACTGCGCGCCCATGGGAAGCAGCAAAGGCGCGTAGCCTCCGTCGCACACCAACACGATAGACCCCGCCAGCGCTTTCGCGTCAATCGTGGCGGATACTTTCAACGTGCGCTCGCCGTTCGGCGCCGCCGCTATTTCAGAAACCGACCGCCCTCGGTGGTGCTTCGTCCCGTACGGCGTTTTGGAGGAACCCCCACCACCCCCCCGCCCTCGGCCCTCGTTGTCGCCCCGCTGGGCTTTGCCGCCCTGGCCGGCCGCTGGAACACGCCCGCCTCGCCGGTGGCCTCGCGCCTGGTTCTTCACGGGTTTGTCCGCGGCGATGAGCTCGTCCAGAGACCCATCGAGCAACGCGGAAACGTCACCTCGGTGGCTTCTGCTTCTCCCAGTGCTGTTCGGGCCGGGAGGGGGGCGACCGCCGCGACGGTGGCCCGTCGCGGGATTCTTGGGTTTCGCATTGGGCGCGGCAGTTGCCGTGGGCGTCGCGAGTGTGTCCATCGCGACCGCGCGAGGTGGTACGGTCGCGTCGCGCGGGGTGGAGTGAGTAATCACATTGCGCAGCCTCGGGGAAACGAACGAGATCTGGGAAAACCAAAACAAACTTGCTTCACACGACGCGGCGCGATGCCCAACGCGGCCGTGTCCCCGAAGGTGATGACCTTGCTCGTGGTGGTTCGTGACGGTATGGTGTTGTTGGGCGAAAAGAAACGCGGCTTCGGGGTTGGGTTTTGGAACGGATTCGGAGGCAAGGTTGAGCCTGGGGAAACAATCGATGCCGCGGCAATGCGGGAGTTGCGCGAGGAGGCTGGAATATGCGCGGTCGACATGACCAAGCGGGGTGTGTTGTTGTTCGTGTACGACGACCAAACGCAGGCCATGGAAACGCACGTGTATCACGCCTCCTCGTTCAGGGGGGACGTACGGGAAACGGACGAGATGCGACCGAAATGGTGGAACATCAAGGAAGGGATGCCGTTTCAAAAGATGTGGCCGGACGACGAACTGTGGTATCCTCTTTTCCTGGCGAACAAAACCTTCACAGGGACGGTACACTTCACGAACACCACGACTATTGTGAAACACGAAATACGGGAAGCACCCGCTAGCGCGATGGTGTACGGGGTTTAGGGTGCAGGGGTTTAGGGTTAGGGGTAGACGAAATACGGAAATACCGCCGTAGCTCGACGGAGTGGGAAGAAAACGACTCAGTATCAATAGCGCTCTTCAAAAGTAGGCACCCTGGACAAAAGATTTGCATAAAAACTTTTGCAACTCCTATTCACTTCTCGGCGGTTTCTTCTTCTTTTCTTAATTCTTGAATTTGTCCCTCTTCCGTTTCCCGGGTGGTACGACTCCCGGTTCCCCCCCTTCCCCCCGCGTTCGCCGCGCTTCCGCCAGTTTCTGCGCCTTCGCCGGGTCGTAGTAGATCCCCGCCGGCGCGGCGTTTTTCAAATCTTTGTTTTTCTCCCCGTCGCCCCCGGCTGCTTTTTCCTTGGCCCACAAAATCTTCCGCGCCCGCGGGTTCGGGCGCTTCTGTAGCCGCTGCTGCTGCGGCAGGGCCTCGTCTATTGCAGGCAATGTACACTGGCTGTGCGGTGCGAACTTCTTCAGCCACCACTCCCTTATCTCGACGTGACAACAAACACCGCCCATGCTGACGTACCAGAAGGTTTCAAACGGCGTCGTTCCTTTCGCGACGTTCCGGTCTGATGGGTAAAACAAAGTGTCAGTCTTTCGTAATGTGAGTGAGTAAACAATCAGAGGTATAGCCGTCCCTTCTGGTACGAGTATGGGAACACAGGGAGGCGGGATTTGGGAAAGGACCAAGGCCGTACCTTCGAAACCGGCTCGGCCCGGGGCCCAGTACCGATACGGCTTGGTGGGGTTAGGTAATAAAAACAAAGGCTTTTCGGGGGTTGAGGTACCAGTTGAGTTACCAGTTGGTAAACCTTTCAATTCACCACCGACACTTTTCGTACCAGGTTCTAAACCCAGCGATGGCAAGTAGTAGTTCTTGCGGCACACGAAGTTGGGTAACAAAAGCAGCCACGGTTTTTTCTGCGCGCCGCAAAAGCGCAAAATCTTGCGGAAGTGGTCGCCCGAGTACGGCGGGTTCGTAACAAGCACGTCGAAGTCTGGCGCGGTTCCGTTTTCCACAACTTTGTAGAAATCCTCGTTCTTGTTGTACACGTCCGTGAAACCGAGCCGGTTCAAGTGCTTAACAACGCTGCCTTCGCAGAAGTACGGGTCGTATATTTTCAACTTCTGCTTTGGTTTCTTAAGCGCCAACGCGATGCGAAACAGAAAAGGCTCGATGTCCTGGTACGCGGAAAACGGGGTTTCGCAGTGGTCCGCCTGGTCCACGGTGAACGGGTGCGCGCTGCTTGACACCGGGGTGGTTGCTTGCGATTTCAGGGAAAGGTGCTGCAGCAGGTGTTTCTGACGCTCGCGCTTGTCTTTTTTGCCTTTCTTTGGGTTTTCGGGTGCGTTCGCCGAGGGTGGTTTTGCTGGGACTGGTTGGCTGGCGTCATCGTCATGCCCGGAAACAACCGCCGCCGCCGCGCCCTTTAGCGAACCGCTCGCGGTCGCCGCACCGCCAGTCTCGTTTTCATCAGCATCAGCACCTTGCTCATCGTCCTTAGTCTTCTTCTTCGTACCGAAATCCATCTCGGCGTCGCCGCCGCCAGTCTCAACCTGCTTTTTGCGTTTCGTGGGTTCGTCCTCTTGGGGCGGCGGCTTGGTCACCAACTCGGGTGAAACACGCACTGAAAGGTTAAACCCGGGGCGAATCACGCCCTTCGGACCGCCCATCGCGACGGACCGGGAAGGACACGCGCGAGCGAGAAGTGATGAAGGCAATAAGCACGGCAAAAACGAGCTCAGTTTTCATCAATTCAGCGACGAAAACGCGAACGAACGAAATCCCTGAGGTGAAAAAAGGCACCCATCATCAGATGTGCCTTCCCAACGTCTCCACCGACTACTTGTTGGGACACAGGACACGCGCCGCATGTCCGAGACGTCGTCTCACGTGACGCGCTTGGCGGTCACCGCGGCAATCGCGGTCGCCGCCGGACTCGCCGCCGGGTGGTACCTCCGCGCTGAGTTCCCGGCGTTGTTGTTGTTCAGTTCGCCTTCGATCGCCGGGAAAAAGAAAAAAAACAAAAAGAAGAAGAGCACGTCGTCGGCTGTTTCCCAGGACCCGGACCCCATAAGCGTGACGTCCACGGGCGTAGGCGATGGGGGTGGCCCGGGGGTTTATGAAACGAAAAAAGCAATCGATGAGTACGTGCAATTCCACTTCGGGGACCCACAGGAGGTGTTGCCGTGGAGGGACGGGCCACGGGAGGCGCTGCGATTTACGGAAAGATGCGCGGATCTGTGCGCTGAGCACTGCAAATTGGTGGCCTCTGGGAAGTGGGAAATCACGGCAGCTGAGGACGAAAAGGGTGCCCCTCGGTCTCCACATTTACATCGGTCAGGAAAATCGGGCCTCGCCCTGGACGTCGGGTGTGCCGTGGGCGGCGCGTCGTTCGAGCTGACGAAACATTTTCGAGACGTCGTCGGTGTTGACTTTTCGCAATCGTTTGTGACCACCGCGAATTTGATGAAACGGGTGGGGAGCCTGCAGTACACGTCTGTGACGGAAGGAACCATGGTTGAGTCGCGGCAAACTTCCGCGCTAGACCCTGGAATAGACCGACAAAGGGTGGAGTTTTTCGTAGCGGACGCGTGCGCGTTACCGAAATCGATGATGCTCGGCGGCAGCGCGCCCGCTGATTCTGAATTATTTGGAAAGTACGGACGACACGACGCGGTGCTCGCGGCGAACTTGCTTTGTCGTCTTCCCGATCCGGAGCATTTTTTGATGGCATGCGCCAGGCTGGTACGTCCGGACGGCGTGTTGGTGCTTGTTTCGCCGTACAGCTGGCTTGAGCAGTGGACGCCGAAGCACAAGTGGCTGGGGGGCGGGGGTGGACACAAATCGAGCGACGTCATAAAAGCGCTTCTCGAATCGACCGCCGGCGGGTTCGATTTCGTGACCCAAAACGACCTGCCCTTCCTCATAAAGGAACACGACCGCAAGTTCCAATGGGGGGTTTCGCACGCCACGGTGTGGCGACGCCGGAATCCGGCGGTGCACACGGGGGAACCGTGATGATGACGCATAGTCGAGGCTGTTCATCGTTTGAATAGTCTCGTTTATTTTTTCATTGCATTCATCCGGGTGCGCTCACGTCACCCTCTTTTTTGTGTCTTAGCCCCTCCTGCTCTTGCTCACGTGTGTCGTCTCGTCGCCGTTCCGTGCGTCGCGCCGCGCGTCCAATTCTGGGCTGCGGGGTCATCGGTTTGTACTCCCGAGTCGCCGCGTTTCGCGCCACCGCGGCGTGCTGAAAGGAGAAGAACCAAAATAAGTCGTCGTGGCAGTGGCATTTTTTAGCAAGCGACGCCGACGGTACTGATGACGGCCCTGACGACGACGCGCGTAGTGCCCCGCCCTGCCCTTCGTCATCAGTACCTGTCGATTCGTGGGACTGCACTGGCGTCACGCCAGTACCCGCACACGCACCACCTGGAAAGTACCCGCTTTCGTGCATTTCCTTGGCGAAGAAAAACAGCGCCTCCAGGCTGCACAGAAAGTCGTCCCCGCAGTCCTCGCCGCGCGCGCGTTTTTCCTCCAAGTCGTCGCGCGCGCCGCCTTTCGGCTGCGGGTGGAACCGCCAAAACGCGGTGCGGTGGGTTTCCAGTTTCACGCGTTGCAGGCTCCGTAAGTTGGCACACCTCCCTATCGAAGCCGCGGCGTCCCACTTGCTGTCGATGATCACCACGGCGTCGACGCCAGCGATTTTTCGGGCGTTTGTTTTTTCGTTTTTTTCGTCAAGGGATTTGGCGTTGCGTTGCTCGGAAAACGATTTTTCGTCATCGCCATCGCCGTCGCAGCCCAAGCCCTCATCGCACGCACCTTTCGCCATCGCCCTCACCAGTTTCGCCACCGACCACGCCCCACTTTCCGGAAGCAACAGCACGCATCGTGTCGGGTCCAGCACGGGCAGCTCCTCGGGGCGGCACAGCGTGACTTGCCCCGGGGCCAACAAAGCGCACTGCACGCCCGTGGCTTTGGAAAGCCGCTCTTTCGAATCCGTGATGAAGTACGTGTGGCACGGCAGGGTAACTTTGGGAGTGTTCTGCACTAAAGACACCAAGCACACGTGACAGAAGAACCGGCGGTTGCTCTTGCACCCGGCGCAAAACACGCGGTCGCCGCCGCCGTCACAGGACGCCGCCTGCAAAGGCGCGTGCGATGACAGAAAAAGATCTGCGTGCATGGGGGGCAGGGTAAATTCGGGACGACGGCGACTGAGTTGTAAACCCGCAACCTTTCCAACGAGCGCGTGGACACCGCGGGACGAATCAAGTCCTATAGTCGTCACGGTCGAAACCACGTCGGGCGGCGCGGGCATCGGGAGGCGACACCCTGGCGCAAACGCGCCTGCCGCCGCGCACCCCTTCTGTGACGGCTGAAGCTAAAAATTCTCGACGACGAGAGAGTTCCGCGTTTGCGTTTTTAGATGTCATCGAAATAGACCGCCCGCTCCCTCTTCTCCGAACGCGGTCGACTTCGCTGGCCACATCGGGCGCGCACCCACGGCGGGTCGGGTCGGGGGTCGCGGTGTAAAGCGGGGCTGGTGTTCCGCCGAGGCCGGTGTTCCCGAACCAGAACACGGAGCGTTGGTCTCGGAAGCGTTGGTCGTGACAAATCCTGTCGGCACCGAACTACAGCCGAGATATTTTAGCCACCGATCGGCAAACAGAGACACGGCGTGACCGTCGAGACGCGTCATGGCTCCCAGAACCGGGGAGGCCTTCGATTTGGATGAAATCACCAGCCGCCGTGAACCGTCCGCGTCCCTGACCACGCAATTCAACAACCTCGACCTGCACCCTCCCCCCGGTTTGCTCATGCGGATGCCGTCACTCGAGCCGGCGGGCTTCGATGTCGAGACGCGACACTCAAGCGTGCTGCCAACCGAGGTTGAGCAGTGGACGTCGGAAAACGTGCTTGAGTGGCTCAACGCGGTGGGTTTGCGCGCCCTCTCTGCGAACTTTCAAACGCACGGCATCGACGGGTACCTGTTGCTTCGCCTCACGGAACACGACTTGGACCGGGATTTGGAGATTCCGTCTAACTTACAACGAGTCAAGGTGTACCGGGCGATTGGGAACTTGAGGCGGACGCTGAACGGGCGGACCCCGAATGACGGGCGGAACAGAAACGCCGCGCCCGCGACGCTCGCGGCTACGTCGACGACGACTAGCAGCGAACACACCTCCGCGTCGCCTGGTGACAGCAAACGCTCCTTGGTAAAAAAACAAGACTCAGGAAAGTCGTCGAGCCTATCAAACGGCACGCGGCAAAGCGACCAGGACGGCGTCGAGGCTGATTTGAGCTGGTTGCAGTTCGTGGCGCGTCCCGCGCGAAAGGGCGCGCTCGCGGAGTGGCTGTTACAGAAAACGAAAGAAATCGACGGCGACGATGAAACCGAAACCCCGGGTGCACAGCTGAACCAGTACACGCACGCCGCGCTGGGTGCGCTGGCGGTGATGTCAAGAGCTGGGCCGAACGACCATGGGTGGAGTGCAAAGGGCGGGTCAGGGTCAAAGCGCGTTTCGCTTTCGTTTGGCGCGTCGGGGTCGCCGTCGGTATCAAACGGGTCGCTCAGCGGAAGCAAAAGTTTGGGAAGCAATAACAGCGTGGGTTCCAGGGGAAGCGGACGCGAGTTTGGCGTGCGTTTGCGTGAGGCCCTTGAATCGACCCCGGGGTGGGACGGTGAGTGCGCGTCGTTCACGGCGAAGCCGGATGTCGTGTGGTTACAGTCGAGGTTGGCGGACCTGGTGAGCGACTTGAAAACGAATGACGGCGCCGCCGCGAACGCGAATGCACAGCAAAACGGCGGGAAGTCGGACGACGACGACGTGTTTGACGCCGAGACACTCGCGACGTTGGGGTCTGCAGGGGTTGGCAGGAGGAATCCAGAATTACACCAAAGTGACATCGTGGAAGCCACCATCTCGGCTGACATCTCGGCGCGCGTCATGGAAGCCACCGCGGAGGCGAGCGCGACGCTGACGTTAACGGCGCAGGATGAAATCGCCGAGATGCAGCTGGCGCTTATGCGGTCGCAAAAAAACGCGATGGCGGAGATGCACTCCGCCGCTGCTCATTCCGAAGCTGCTGCGTATGAAGAGTTTGAAGCGGCGAATAGCCCGTTTGAGTTGAAAACCGCATCTTACCTCGTGGAAAACGCGGCGGCTCGCCAGCGCGAACTAGCGGTGCAGTCGATGCAGCAACGCGTGATGGCGTCGCAGCAGACGCTCGCCGCGGAGGTTATGTTGCGGCACCGGTCAGACGTGGCTGAACAGGTGGCGCTTCTTGAGAAGCACGAGGAGATGAGTTTGGAAATGAGGCAAATGCACGAGGAAGCAGGCGTCGCGGTCGCGGCGCACGAAAACGCCATGGACACGTTGCTGGAACACGCCGAAGCTATGGCTGACGCTATTAAAACCGGCGACGCGTTTGCGTTGTTGGAAACGCAGAGCGAAATCCGCGATGCCGCGATGGCACAGCGCAGTACTCGAAAAACGATGCTGGCGCACCGCGAGTCCTTAACCTTAGCGAGGGACGAACAGGACGAAGTGTTCGCGGTGATGGCCAGACAGAAAAATGACTTTGACCACGAGAGGCTCGCGTTCGCGAAAGCCACGGCGGCGCTGACGGTTGACATACAAACCGCGCAGGGGGAGGTGATGCGACGCGCGGCGAGCGTGATGCAAAACGGCGCTTCTGCGTTGGAGGCGCTGCCGGAAGACGAAACCGTAGATGCGGTGGCAGTAGACGGTGGCAGAGACGAAATTTTCGAGACGGCGACGAAAAGCACAACAACGGATTCCTCAAATTCGGACTCCATGTCCGAGTCCTGGGAGATTGACTTTGCCTCCGTCGACTTCGCGCCGCACGGCGTTCCTAGCGGCGACAACCGGATCGGGCACGGCGGTTTCGGGGAGGTTTTCCTCGGTCAGCTGGGTGGTATGAACGTCGCGGTGAAGCGGTTGTTCAACCAGTCCGTCACGGAGCGAGGGATGAGGGAGTTCAGGGCGGAGGTTATGATCTTGTCCAAACTAAGGCACCCGTCCATCGTGCTTTGGCTCGGGGCGTGCACGGCGGCGCCCAATTGCACCATCGTGTTGGAGTACATGGACCACGGGTCCCTATCGCAGCTGTTGCACCGAGACGAAACCCCGTATACCATGATAACCGCGGTGAAGTGGTCCATATCAATAGCGCGAGGCATGCTGTATCTGCATCAGCACAAGCCGTTTCCTATTATTCACTGTGACTTGAACAGCAACAACGTGCTCGTGAACAAGGAGTGGGTGGTGAAGATCACGGATTTCGGGTTATCCAAAGTGAAATGCACAAGCCGGCTTTCGAGGCGAAGCGGAATAATAGGCACGGTGAATTACGCCGCCCCAGAAGTCATCAGGGGCGCGTCTTCCTCAGAAGCTAGTGACGTGTACGCGTTTGGCGTGCTAGTATGGGAAATCTTGACACGAAAAATTCCCTGGAAAGACCTGACCGAGTACCAAATCATTTACAAAATGACGGCGGCGACGAAGCGAGTCACGACGGAAGCCAACGCGACGACTGAAAACTTTCCGCTTCGGGGAGCGGATGACCTCCCGGCGGGCGCACAGGAAATGCTGCACGCGTGCTGGACATCGCAACCCACTGAGCGGCCGTTCTTCCCGCAGCTCGTGGAGGAGTGCAGGGAAATGCTCAGGTCGGAAAACGCAAAGGAAAAGGCGAAAGACACGAAGGGTGAGGAGGTTTACGAGTAGCTTTTTAATTTAGAACATCGAAGGATGAAAATGTTTTTTTTTTTTAGAATCCTAGCGGTTTCTTGTACACACCGGACGACACCGCGTGACTTGTGCGACGCATCGCGGACGCGTAGGTTCCACAAAAGGCGTGCACTACGTCACTGGTTTGTCCGACACTGTTTCTAAAACTCCCACATCGTATATATGATATTTTTTCTGCGCAACATCGACAGTTTGTGTGTCTCCTGAGTTGTTATTTTTCTCTCTTTTCTTCTCAATCAAGAGTCTCTGTGATTTCGTCACAGACTCTCAGACACAAGCCGTACCAAAAGTACCTTGACAAAATCACTACGGCGGCGGCACTGCGAACCTCGCGACGTACGGCGACACGGCGTACCCGGTACACGTCACCACGAAGCTCCCTTGTTCGAGTTGCTCCGTCACGGTGTTGTACCCCGGGTTGTGCACCGCGAGCCTTACTTTGTCCGCCTCGTTGACGTTCGCGGTGAGAAACGCGTTGCCCAGGGACCGGCTGAAGCTGGCCTGCACGACGTCGCCGAGCGCGGCGCCCGGGGCGTACACGTCGAACACGTACACCGAGCCTGGATATAAATCCGGGGGCGTGAATTGCGCGGAGTCAAACTTGAGGTGCTTGTTCAACACCCCGGAGTAGTCCTGGCGGCCAACCTTGAGGGTGTGAGCCTCGGTGAGGCCGTTGAGGAGAATCCGCTTGTCATCCGCGGCGGCGCCGATGGTCACCGCGCTCGCGGACGTAACGCCGATGGTGACGTTGCCGTTTTCGACGCCCGAGGCCGCGACCCCAGCGTCGATGGACACGCCGCCGCCCACGCCATCGGAAGTGGTCGAGGATCCGCCAGTAATGCTCACGGCGCCTCCAGCTGCATTCAAGGCGGACGAGTCACCAGCCGCAAGCGTCATCGCGCCGCCAGAGCCGGTGTCTCCGCTGCCCACCGTCATGCTGATCGCGCCGCCCGCGCCGCCCGCTGCCGTGCCCGTTGACACCGTGAACGACCCCGTAGCTCCGATAGTAGACGCCCCTGTTGTCAGCGCCATATTGCCACTCACACCAACGGTAGACGTCCCTGTCTTCAGCGCCATGTTGCCGCTCACACCAGTAGTGCCAGAGTTGGAGGTCTGGATCAACACCGCACCCGAGGAGGTTGCCGTGCCCACGCCGCT
>Ga0115007_10002165_pt1 | contig 12241 bp, 15 predicted proteins | sample ArcOceMetagenome_2_FD_87166 | JGI IMG/M metagenome (GOLD analysis project Ga0115007, IMG submission 87166) | Marine eukaryotic phytoplankton communities from Arctic Ocean - Arctic Ocean ARC135M Metagenome | ecosystem: Environmental > Aquatic > Marine > Oceanic | place: Arctic Ocean | collected... | reverse complement strand
TGGGGGCACGAGTTGCACTCCTTCCAGCCGTGTTTCAGTTTGCCGTGGGGGCACGGGTTGCACACCGTGCAGCTCTGTTTCAGCTTCCCGTGGGGGCACGGGTTGCACTCCCTGCAGAAGTATTTCAGCTTGCCGTGAGGGCAGGGAGTACACTCCACGCACTGGCGTTTCACCTTGCCGTGGGGGCAGGTGTTGCACTCCGCGCAGTTGCTTTTCACATTCTCATGGGGGCAGGGGGTGCACTCCACGCACTTGCGTTTCAGCTTGCCGTGGGGGCAGGGGTTGCACTCCGCGCAGTCGTGTTTCAGCTTCCCGTGGGGACACGGGTTGCAGTCCATGCAGTCCTGTTCCAGTTTGCCGTGGGGGCACGGGTTGCACTCTGCGCAACTGCGTTTCAGCTTGCCGTGGGGGCACGGGTTGCACTCCGCACAGCCCTGTTTCAGCTTGCCGTGCGCGCACCGTTTACGGCCCATGGCGCACCACGTAAGCTTCCTAAGTGCACCCCCCGCAGGCTCTCACGTCAAGCCAACCGCGCTGGTGGTTGTGTTGAGGCCATCAGATGGTTACTCATCGGCAGAACGGGATTTTTTGCCGAAATAAAATCTCGTGCTGTATCTTCGCAGAGTGAAACGACCTCCGTGCTCCCGCTCACTTCGCGGCGCACCATCCCACCCTGACGATGTCCGCGGTCGCCGCGTCGCGGTCGGTTCCCGTCGCGCGCCTCGAGGGTCACACCTCGCACAGCGCACGCGCGCAAAGGGCGTTCAGAGGGTGTACTCCGCGCTTCTCTAAATTCTCGTCCCCGAAATGTGCGGTGTCCTCATCCGATGAATCCACCGAAACCGAAGCCCTCAATGTGTGGGCGGGCGGCGGCTCGGGGGTGATAGCCCCGGCGGATACGGCTCAAATGAAAGAGCTAGAGCGGCGATGGAATGTGTGCGATTACCTTGACATGCAGACCCGGTGGCAAATCACGAAAGAGCTGTGGCACTCGGAACGAACCCGATGCGGGTTGTCAGGTGAAAGATGGAAGTTGGGATGGACACACGCCAAGACGTACGTCGGCATTTGCCACTTCTGGGACGACGACGACGGCGGCGGGTACGAAAAAGGAGACGTGTTCCTGTCGAAATACCTACTTCTTGACCCGGAATTCAACAACGTGCTAGGCTGTTTAAGGCACGAGCTCGCGCACGCGCTGACCGGCCCGGGGGACTTGCACCACGGCGAGCAATGGCGTTCAACCGCTAAAAGAATAGGCACTCAAAAAAACTGGAGTGGCGACACCGCGGTCGGGTATTTCTACCGCCCGGCCGTTTTAGTAATCTGGTCCGCGCACGACCTTTCGCAAATGCTCCCGACTAAAACCGCACACGAACTCCCGCCAGAACAAAACGAAAAAACAGTCTGGCCGGGAGACGGCACGCGCACGGTGTTCGCGGATGGAGACGGGAACGTGGTGATGTGAGCAGGGGAGGTGATGATGCGTTGTTTGATCTTACGATTATTAAGGAAAGGTCTTGTGAGTTTTATTCATAATCCGGTCTGCTTGCTCACGCTGCTACTCTAGCGCTCCGCGGCGTAAGGGCGGGTGATTTGCGGGATTCTTGTCTCGATGATCGAAAAAGGTTTCCGTGATGAGCTTGCCGTTTCTGAAACTTCCCCTCGAAACGAAACGCAAAGGGGAAGCAATTCGCACTCCACGAGACGCGACGCCGTGCATCACCTACCCGCGCGACCGAGCATGTTTGCCGTGTCCTTTAGCCCGCACTAGCCTGCAACGGGCGACGCGGTGCGACTTAGCGCGGCGAGTTCTTTCCCAGAACGATGTCACGTCCCAGGTCCCGCCCTGCGGCGCGGGTGGAGTCCGAATCTTTCCGGGACGACGTCTCGGACGGGTCCGACGGTGAGAACGACTTGGTTCGTCCGACACGTGCGGTGCCGCTCCCCCCGCGTCCAACCTCCGTGCCCGGCCTTGTGCTTTCCGGGACGCGCGTTTTGGGCGGCGGGGAGGGCGGTCGGACCGACTTCGCACGGTCGCATCCATCCTTAGACCTGCCTCAGGGGCAAACGCACTTAACGCCGATGCAGCAGTGGGAGCTTCGCAAAGCCAAAGCCAACCGCCTCCCTCCGCCGAACTCCGGAAAAAGAACAGAATCATTGAACCCGAGGTTCGCGTTGCAACGGCAGCACGACTTTGCGCTGAGACAACACGCGAGGGACGCAAGCCTGGATGCGTCGTATGAGCAAACAGTCAGGCCTTCGCCGGCGACGCGGGGGCTCCGCGACGCGGAAACGGTGAGGCGGTCTGAAACGCGAGCCGCGGCGGCGGCGGCGGCGGCGGCGAGGAAACTACGAAATGATGAGGGAAGTGACTTGGATGCAACGTATGCATCAAGTTATTATGCATCTCCCCCCCCCGCTGTTGTGGATCCGTTCGTCTCCGCGTTCGTCTCCGCGATGCGCGACGACGAGGACGAGGACGAAACTGATAATAGTCGCAGCGACGCCGACGTCGACGCTTCGGAAACCTCTGACCGCAGTCCAGGTAGCCCGGAAAAACTCCTCCAGACTCCTTTCCTGGATGCTTTAGTCCTTGAAGTGATGCGTCCCAAAGGCAGCGTTTTACCAACGCTACGTTTGGTGGACGCGCTTTGGGACGGAACGAGCATCGCGACTTTGGGTAGTAGAGCGGGCGAAAGCGCTTCGGCGAATCGAGTCAGAATCGCGACCGGTACTGGTACTTCTTCGAGGGGTAAACAACAAACCGACACAGCTGTACACACAGGCAAAGGACAAGGCGCGCGCCGTTTTCTGGAGCGGCGGTTGCTAAAGTGTAGTAGCGGCGACGTTTCGCGTTCGCGTTCGAACCAGAGTCCGGTGGTAAAAAATCCACCTCAACAGAGGTTTACGCGATACGTCGCGGATTACGAAGTGGTCGATACGAATCACGGCAATAAAGCTAGTGACGAGGCTGCTGCTGCTGCTGCTGTCGTCGACGCCGAAGAAACGTATGAACGGTTACCCTCGGGTGACGACGCAAACGCGTTCATCAAGCTCCCCCCGTTTGAATCCCTGCCCCTTCATTTCAGCACAAGAGACCGCCGGGTGCTTTACCACGACTTCGACTTCAAGCCGCTAGCCCCACAACCGCCGGCGCCGCGTGCCGTTCTCGCCAACGCGTTCGCGGGTATGGGTATTCCCGTGACGAGCCGGACGTTTCGGAAAAGAAAAAGCGGGGACAAAAACGCAGGCGAGAGTTTGACACAAACGAGCGACCGCGTGGTTTTCGATTTGGAGAGTTTGATTCGAGGGTTGCGACTACGGGAAACCGCGTACCAAGAGACACGTAAGCGAGCCTCTGACGAACAATTGGAAAAAGTAAAAAGCCTTTCCAAAAAGGTCCACGACATCGAACTCGACGCTCGCGCGACGTTTCAAATCTTTGGCGACGACGCCGAGTTGAAACTTTTCGACGACGCCGCACACCTGGCGGTTTCCCAGACCGTTTCCGGCGTAATGGAAAGCACGCGGTGGTGGTACGGGTCCATGATACGAACCGCCGCGACTACGATTCAGTCCGGGTTCCGGGGCATGACGGCACGAAAAATAGCGCGCATAAAAAGAAAAGGATTAAACGCCGGTCGTCGGTACGTCAAGCGCGTCGCTTTGCAAACCCGGTTCGAGTTGTGGCACGAAAACGCGAAGACTCAAAAACGACACGACGCAATTTTAAGAGTAGCAACAAACAAACGGGACTGGGGTTTACGAATTAAGTGTTTCAAAGCGTGGCGAACACGCACGAAGCTTGGTGTGCGTTTTCACAAACACGTCGACCGACTCGCGCGCGTGATGCGGGTTAAATACCACGAAGCGCCGTTGTTCGTGCAATGGCGCGCGGTTACCGAAAATCGAGTGTGGCAAAGAAAGCACGCCACAAAGCTGGTGAGGAGTGCAAATCGCAGGTATTTGGGGTATAATTTTGGGAAATGGTCAGCGAACGCGGCGTCGTCAGCGCGAGGGCGAATTTTGGACACCGCGCAGCACGCGCAGTCGGTGTTGGAAGCGACGAAATGTTTTCACGCCACCGACCTCACCGCCGCCGCGGCGTGGCGATGCGCCGCCGCCGCGAGTGACAAAGCAGCCGCCGGCGAGTTTGCGGAAGCGCGGCGGTTCGCGGAACGGGCGAGGGAATTGTGTGAGGCCGCGGCGTTGACCTGCGCTGAATCGGAGAAGCACGCCGGTGAAGCGGGGCACGACTCCGGCCCGCGAAGCCGAGCCAGGTTAGCGTACAGGTACGTATTGGGGCTTTCCCAAATCCAGGCACACGATTTGTCGATTGTCCGCCCGTAATTACGTAATACACGCGGTCCGAAGGACTGACACTTTCTTTTATTTATCGTAAGCGCGTTCGCGGCGGCGAAGAAGAGTCACGCTCGAGCGCTCGCCGCTTCAATCGCGGCGCAGAAAAACTGCGATTTCGAATTCGCGGCTGAACTGTTTTACGGCCGAGTTTTAGTCAGACGCGTGTTCACCCAGTGGAAACAGCACGTGCAGTGGGTGGTACCTCTGAAAGACAAAGCACGCAGGGCGGTTTCGTTTTTTAAGAGAACACGAATACGCGGCGGATTTCGCGAGTGGCGAAACTTCACGAGTGGCGAAATCGAAAAACGCGAAGCGAGCGCGATTCGGAAGTACGCGGATATTCACCGAGCGCTGGTGGCGAAACACGTGAGGCGAAGTGGAGTGCCGGGCAAGCATGTGCTTACTCGCAAAGAAACACACACCAACCACGTGGAGCGGGTTTTGAGAAGTTTCGGCGCGTCTCGGCTGGCGAAGAACGAAAAAGTTTTGACGTCAAAAAAAATAGGAACGGTTTCCAGCAAGCCTCGCGGCGGCACGCTGTTTGACGGGCCGTCCGCATCCGCGGCGCGCGCGGAAGATAGAAAAATACGCGACGAGGAGAAGAAACACAGCCGAAAACTTGATGGATTAGAAGGGGGGTCACGCACGCGGGAGTGGAATTCTAGTTTGTGAGGGTAACGGGTCGCGCGTCTGGAGTCTTTGTGAAATAGCAACTCTTTAGGATGACCGCCTGTTCAATCGGTACGTACTGTCTCTTTTCTTACTAAACCCTAATGCCCGATCTTTCAGTCACCTTCGTCCTCGTCGCCGATGCCGAAGTAGCCGCGGATGGTGAAAGGATCTTGCTTGATCTCGGGCTCCTGCTTGATCTCGGGCTCGAGTTTGATCTTGGGCGAACTCTCCGGCTCGCGCTTAACCCGCTTCGAACTCGGCGGAGCCGCGCGTGCCGCTTTGCACGCCGCGCAGCTGTCTTTCAGCTTGCCGTGAAGACACGGGCTGCACTGCGCGCACCTATCTTTCCGCTTGCCATGAGGACACGGGCTGCACTGCGCGCACTTATCTTTCCGCTTTCCATGCGAGCACCGCTTTCCTCCAATTATCACCGTACGATCACCACGTCGTGCGTCGCCGTGCCTCTCGTTCTGAAAAGCAACGACTTTTTTGCTGGAGGATATTCTTTTGCACTCTTCCTCCGTCTCGGAAGAGCCGAAAAGAAGCAACCTTTCCCTGCCCCAAAGGTCGCGACGCTCCGCACTTCCCGACGGACGCTACCGCACTCCTAATCGATGATGCACGCGGACGACCGCTTCGGGCTGACGAGCCCGAACTTACGGCGCGTCAAGCTCAAGCCCTCTCCGGTTTCTCCCGAGGGAACTGTAGCAGCTCAGGCCGCCGCGTCTTCGTCTTTGACTCCCGGGGGAAACCCTTTGTCTTCCCCCGTGGGGTCCACGCCGAACACGCCGAGGTTCGCGCGAACAAGACAACGGTCGTCGTTCGAGTTCGACATCAACGACGTCGTGGTGCAAACCGGCGTTGGTACCACGCAAACGACGCCCCTGTTGGTCCGGCCGTCCGTCCCTCCCACACGGGGTCCGACCGCCAGTGAACAAGGCGACGCGGTGGGGAAAGGCGAAGAGTCTCCTCCTCCTTTTGCTTTTTCTAGCGCGAAGTCAAAAACGAAAACGTCTGCAGACCCCAAACAAGTTCAACACAACTCAGACGCTTCGTGTTCGCACTGCACGGAGCTCGTCAAACAGTGCGTCGCAAAGGACACGCAGATTTCAAACTTGACCTCGCAGCTCACTCGGCTTCGGTCGTGTCTCGTCGCGATTGAAACGTGCGCGGAGAAACAAGCCAGACACGAGTCTTCGAGCGAGCACGATTTGCAGAAGCTGGAGCGGAAACTGTTTCTTTACCGGGAAGCGCTGAGAGCGTCCGGGATGTCCCCGGAATCGTCCGACATCTCACTCGGACAAGGAGGTGTGCCGTCCCCGTGGGGAAGCCTGGAAAGAGTCGGGGACGGGGAGCTGGGGACGGAAACGCTGGGGATGGAAACGCAAACGCGAGCTCTTGCCAAAACAAAAAGCGTCCCCAAACCCGGGGACGAGCTGGGGATTCACAAGGTACACGGCGGTACGCGGTTCGGTGCGGGAACGGGGACGGGGATACGGGACGCGCGTCACGACGAAACCGACGAAAGCGGGATGAGCGAGTGATACGAATGGAAGCGAGGTAGACGCGAAAGGCGAACAAAAACTCGTCGTGTCAGATTCACCTTTCAAACGTGGTTTAAGAAAACAATTCACCAATCAACAACCGACGTTTTTCATCGACTCGAACCGATCAACCAACGAACTGCCTTTCGACGCGTCTTTTCCTTGCCTGCCTGCTGGCAGATATTTCAAAGTGCCTCTTTCGCAGATGCCAAATATCATCCCTCCGCGCGCTCTTGTCACGCACGCGCTCCGGGTTCTTCCCCGCGACGCTTTCGTATCGGCCTCGCTATTATGAGACGCCACGCGGCGCAGCGCGTTGCGGGCGGCGTGATGCGGGTCGTGCGTCCTTTGTGGACGAACGCGTTTCGGTCCGCGCCCACATTTTTGGCACCCGCGAACGCGACCCCCCGTTGGGCCGCAGCAGCCGCGCCTTTCGCGAACCGGCTGCCGTTCGCGCCTTGGAGGCCGTACGCCGCGGCCGCGTCCCCCCCTCCCGGCAACGCCCCCACTCCGAACAGTGCGATGCAGGATGATTTCCTGTCAGGTACGAGCGCGGCGTATTTGGAGAACCTGGAGGACCAGTACCGGGCGGATCCGAGTTCCGTACCGCCCTCTTGGGCTTCTTTTTTGCGACAGATGGACGCCGGGGTGAGCGGCGCTGAGCTTTCCGAGATGTTCTCCGCGGCGAAACAAGGCGGTGCTGCTCCTGCTATGTCCTATTCACCAGCCGCATCTTCAGCAGTCTCAAGCCAGACGATTCAAGAATCCATGCGCTTACTTCTTTTGGTCCGCGCGTACCAAGTCAACGGCCATTCCATGGCCTCCCTGGATCCCCTGGAGCTTGACATAATAACCACCCCAGTTGAGCTGGACCCAGCTTTGTACGGTTTCACGGAAAACGATCTGGACCGGGAGTTCTTCGTAGGCACTTGGAGGATGAAGGGTTTTTTATCCGAAGACAACCCGGTGCAGACGCTCGGCCAGATTTTAAAGCGACTGAAAGAAACCTACTGCGGCAACATCGGGTACGAGTACATGCACATACAGGTAAGGACTTAGTCTACAATACTATTAGACTGTTTACTGCGCTGTACGGAGTTCAGCCCGAAAACACCACCACCCTCCGATTCCTTCCCACTTCCTGACTGTTTGCCCACACTCGCCGACGCAAGACTGACACCTTTTCCTCACCACTCAACAGGACCGGGACCAGTGTAACTGGCTGCGCGAGCGCATCGAGACGCAACGGCCGACGCCGTACTCCAAGGAACGAAAAAAAGTTCTCCTGGACCGCCTCGCCTGGAGTGACATGTTCGAGAGCTTCCTTTCCAACAAGTACACCGCGGCGAAACGGTTCGGTTTAGAGGGGTGCGAGACCCTGATTCCCGGGTTCAAGGAAGGTACGTATTGGGCCTTTCCCAAATCCCAACGCTGTTTGCCCATACTGGACTGACACTTTTATTCTTTCACAATCAGCCATCGACAAGGCGAGCGAGCTCGGGGTGGAGTCGTTGACCATCGGCATGCCTCACCGAGGCCGGTTAAACGTTTTAGCCAACGTGGTCAGGAAACCGCTGCAGTCGATATTCAACGAGTTCAAAGCCGGGCCGAAACCGGCGGGGCAGTCTTCCGCGGTTGGCGGGTCGCAGTACACGGGGAGCGGGGATGTTAAGTACCACTTGGGGACGAGCTACGACAGGTACGGCCGGACTGGGCTTTCCCAAATCCAGGCACACTGTTTGATGCCCTGTATGAAGTGCAGTCAGCAAGTCTTACCGCTACAATACAAGACTCAAAACTGACACTTTTCTTTTCCACAACAAGGCCTACGTTGCGCGGGGGAAGGATGCACCTGAGCTTGGTGGCGAACCCGTCGCACTTGGAAGCGGTGAACACGGTGGTGATTGGCAAAACCCGCGCCAAGCAGTTTTACGAAAACGACAAAGATGGAAGCAAGCACATCGCCGTGCTTCTTCACGGCGACGGCGCGTTTTCGGGGCAAGGCATCGTGTACGAAACCCTGGACATGTCCCAGCTCCCGGAGTACACCATAGGCGGCACCCTGCACATCGTGGTGAACAACCAAGTCGCGTTCACCACGGACCCGAAGTACTCGCGGTCGTCGCCGTACTGCACGGACGTGGCGAAGGTGAGTCGTGTTTACCACGCCGGCGATGGAGTAAACAGTCAGACCTTTCCGTACTACACCCTTTCGGTTGGCTTCAACCTCCACGACCTCCACGACCATACACACCAGTACTAACCACCTCTTCCCCACTTTACCCCGACTGTTTGCCCCGTCTTACTACTACCTCGAACCCACACCTACCTCAGGGCATCAACATTCCCGTGTTTCACGTAAACGGCGACGACGTGGAGGCGGTTGCGAAGGTCTTCGAGCTCGCCATTGAATGGCGACAGCGGTGGAAAACCGACGTGGTGGTGGACATCGTTTGTTACCGCAAGTACGGGCACAACGAAATCGACGAACCCATGTTCACGCAGGTACGACCTGGGGACCGTCCACGCGTAATTCTTCCATACACACTACCACCTACACATTTAACCGACTTTTACCCCATACTTTACGCAGCCGTTGATGTACAAGACGATTAAAAAGCAAGTCAGCGCGCTTGACAAGTACTCGAAGAAGCTCGTCGCGGATGGGACGTTTTCGGGGGATGAAATCACGGGAGTGAAGCAAGCCGTGCTCGATACGTTGGAAAAGGAGTTCACGGACAGCGGGAACTACGTCCCGAAACCGAGGGACTGGCTGGCGAGTCACTGGCAGGGGTTCAAGGGCCCTGACCAGCTTTCGAAAATAAAACAGACGGGCGTGAAGATGGAGACTTTGAAAAAAATAGGCGACTCCATCACCACCATCCCGGCGGGGTTCACCCCGCACAGAGTCGTGAAACGGTGCGGGCTTTTCCCGCCCACCACCCACCGCCTCTGCGATTGCCCATACGCCACTGACACTTTTCTTTACCGTCAGCGTGTACGACGCGCGGAAGCAGATGATCGAATCGGGGGAGGGGGTGGATTGGGCCCTGGCGGAGGCGCTGGCGTTTGGAACCCTTCTCGAGGAAGGGAACCACGTGCGGCTTTCGGGGCAAGACGTGGAGCGCGGAACGTTTTCGCACCGACACGCGCTTCTGCACGACCAAAACACGGGTGCCCGCTGCGTGCCGCTTCGGTCGGTGTACGGAGACTCAAAACCGCACAACTTCTTCACCGTGAGCAACAGCAGCCTGTCCGAGTTTGGCGTGCTCGGGTTTGAGCTCGGGTACTCGCTGGAAAACCCAAACTCGCTGGTGCTTTGGGAAGCGCAGTTTGGTGACTTCGCGAACTCGGCGCAGATCATCATCGACCAGTTCATTTCGTCCGGCGAAGCCAAGTGGCTGCGGCAAACCGGCCTCACATTGTTGCTTCCGCACGGGTACGACGGCCAAGGCCCGGAACACTCCAGCTGCCGAGTCGAGCGGTACCTGCAGATGAGCGACGAGGACCCGACCAAGATACCGCCGGATATGCGCCTGGACACGCGGACGCAGGTACTCATTTTCACGCCCGACGCGCCGATTCGCCAGAGCACACTGTTCGCGCGTGCGGTTCACGAAGTGACGAACAGAGACGCGGGACTCGGACTTCGGACTTCGGACTGACACTTTTTTAAAAACCCGCAGATCCAGGAGCACAACTGGCAAATCGTCAACGTCACCACGCCCGCGAACTATTTCCACGTGTTGCGGCGACAGGTGCACCGGGAGTTCCGCAAACCCCTCATCGTGGTGTCCCCCAAGAACCTGTTGCGACACCCGAAGGTAAGGCCTCGGGCCTTGGAACCCAAATCCCGCGCCCCTGTTTGCCCATACTCGTCCTGCGAAGGGACGTCTTACCTCTGCCCTGACTGTTCGGACCGATTACGGTGACTGTTGACCAGGCCGTCGTCCCACACATCGCGATACACGAGACTGACGCTTTCTTTTTACATCGCAGTGCGTCTCGCCACTCGACGACTTCGACGACGAAGAGAAGAACGCGACGGAACAGGGGATCCGGTTCAAGCGGCTGATCATGGACAAAACCGCCACCTCGCGCGCGAAGGATGACTCGCTGCCGATTGACCTCGGGGCGAAGCGGGTGGTTTTCTGTACGGGCAAGGTACGGGGCTTTCCCATTTCCCGCGTTCCGCCTCTGCGATTGCCCACACCAGACTGACACTTTCGGTTTTATCGGGCCAGGTGTATTACGAACTGGACGCGGAGCGCGAAACCAACGGCACGGAAAACGAAGTTAAGATCGTCCGCATCGAACAGCTCTCGCCGTTCCCGTGGGACCTGGTTGACCGCGAGCTCCGGCGGTACCCGAACGCGGAGCCGGTGTGGTGCCAGGAAGAGCCGATGAACATGGGTACGTTTTTTTTTTGGAAACACGGAGTGTGAAGCGCGTTTACCAGGGTACAGTCAGACTGCTTGCGCGTAGCGTTCGTACGAGCGCTACCCTGAACATGTTCCCACGACGTTGTCCCTTCCTGTTAGCTTCGAACCGACTCCCCGATGTCTACGCAACAACAACAACTAACCACCCCTACCACTTTACGTGCGACTGTTTGCCCCTACGACTACAGGCGCGTTTTCCCACGTCGCCCCGCGGTTCCAGACGCTGTTCAAACAGAAACAAATCTCCCGGCCTCTTGACCAGCTGCGGTACGCGGGCCGGGCGCCCGCCGCGTCCACCGCGACCGGGTACGGCGCCGTGCACGCGGAGGAACAGGTTGGGTTGGTCAAGGCGGCGCTCGGCGACGGCGTACACGCTTGAGTCGAGTTTGTGTTGATTTTTGTTTTTTGTGAGAAAATCGCTCGTAAAATAATCTCTCTCAAATCTCCACACATCATCAGACGTCGTGCACCACGCAAGCATGTCGTGCGTAAGCGTGGCGGGTTTGCACGCGGTGGCGCGGGTGCCCGCGCGTGTCACCTGTACCCGGCGCCCGTTCGAACCGACGCGCGCCACCACACTCCACGACGCACGCCAACCTTCCGCGCTCGCCGGACTCGTCTCACGTCGTGTCAAACCGCACGCGCTTCGGCACACCGAGCAGTCCATCTGGATCGACCAGGCACGAAGGCACGGGCGTGCTCTTGGCGACACGCGGAAGCCCAGACGTTGGGCGATGATGCCGAGCAACGAGTCTATACCTGTGGAAGCCGAAGCCATTCGCCAAGCATATGTTCCCCGCAGGTGCGTGCTTCCCTCGTCCTCGCTTGTTTACGATTTCTCCTGCCAAAGCGGCGTCTGCTGACAAAACTCTTTTCGCCCTTCGACGCACAATCTGGCACAGTCAGTCTCCGAAGGTCGTCAATGCCGAACGATGGAAGAAAAAAGTGCGCACTCCGCATTGATGCGAGATGCCCAAGACCCATTCGCCTGCACCGTGTTCGTTGCCCGTCAACGGCGTGTAAAACTCACCCTCTAACTTTCATTCCTCCGCAGGGCATCGCGCTGGTCTGCTCCGATTGCGAAACCACGGAGACGAGTCGGTGGTGCACCAACAAGGACGATAAGGACAAACCGGTCTGCGTCGTTTGCTACAAACGACAGGCATGTCACGCGCGTCGATCCCACGCGTCAATATTTCAAATCTATGTGTCGTCACG
>Ga0115007_10002163_pt1 | contig 12246 bp, 11 predicted proteins | sample ArcOceMetagenome_2_FD_87166 | JGI IMG/M metagenome (GOLD analysis project Ga0115007, IMG submission 87166) | Marine eukaryotic phytoplankton communities from Arctic Ocean - Arctic Ocean ARC135M Metagenome | ecosystem: Environmental > Aquatic > Marine > Oceanic | place: Arctic Ocean | collected... | reverse complement strand
TCATATAGAGTGGTAAATCACGCATATCGGTATGATAACTGGTAATTTCAACTACATCGCTAAAGCCACCTCCCACTTCTTGAAGAATTTTCTTCAAATTTTCAAAGACCTGAACAAACTGAGCCTCTTTCTCAACAACTAACTCTCGGTCTGAATTACGACCTATTTGCCCTGCAATATAGAGTGTCCCATTAACTAAAACACCTGGCGCGTAGCCAATTTCATCCTTAATAAACTCCATTCCTTTAGGGATGACTAATGTCTTGTTTTTCATATACACACTCCTCTTTTATTATGAAATATGATTATCTAATGAAATTTTTACTTATTTTATTAGTCAGCATTCACCTGATACTACACCGTTCTTTAAATGTATAAACCCAGTGACTGCAAGCTTTATCCGTTTAATGCAAAAGACTTTGCATTGCATTTTTTGGACACAAATATGCATCTTATGGCTATTGATATATGCCCAGCTTCTTTCTAATGATGTGAGCGTATAAAAAGTGCATGCATATATAGAGGCATTACATGAAAAAGAATAACAAAATTATAAATACGATTCTCGCTGGAGTAACAACCTTAACTCTTTGCACTCCTGCTACGGCAACAGAGACTGATCCGATAAAAGTGGGGGTTATGCTACCGTTTAGTGGTGTTTATGGAGGTTTAGGAGAGGCTACCCGCAATGGCTTAAAAATGGCGCTAAAGGAACATGCCGCCGACTTAGAAGGAAGGACCATAGAGTTTATCGAGATGGATACTGAAGCGCGACCTGATCGTGCTCCCGAAATTGCGTCGTCTTTATTAAACAAATCCCATGCAGATTTCATCGTCGGTCCCGTCCATTCGGGCGTAGCGATGGGAATGATCAAAGTACTTAAAGATAAAGATAGCATTATGATCATTCCAAATGCAGGTGCTAATGCCGCAACTGGCCCGCTGTGCGCACCTAATATATTCCGCACCTCATTTTCCGCATGGCAGCCATCCTACCCAATGGGTAAAGTCGCTTTAGATGCCGGTTACAAAAAAGTGGTAACGATGAGCTGGAATTACGGCTTCGGTAAAGAAAGCTTAGAGGCATTCGAGGAGTCATTTACAGCCGGTGGCGGTGACGTCGTTAAAAAAATTCTAGTTCCCTTCCCTAAAACTGAATTCCAAGCTTACTTATCAGAAATTGCATCGATTAAGCCAGACGCCGTTTTTGTATTCTTTGCAGGCGGTGGCGCTGTTAAATTCGTTAAAGACTACGACGCTCTGGGCTTGAAAGGTAAAATCCCGTTATTAGGTTCAGGCTTCTTAACCGAAGGAACTCTAGAAGCGCAAGGGCAAGCAGCTGAAGGCATCTTAACTACATTACATTACGCAGACTCTTTGAATAACCCAACGAATAATAGCTTCCGCCAGCGCTATGCCGAAAACTTCGGCAAACCATCCGATCTTTATGCAGTGCAAGGTTATGACACAGGCTTAATGATTGCTAATGCCGTAAAAAGTTTACAGGGCGACATAAGCGACCGTAAGGCGCTAATCAGCGCGCTTGAGAACACTACAATTAACAGTCCTCGTGGTGATTTCACATTCTCTAAAGCACATAACCCTATTCAAAACATCTATTTGCGCGAAGTTGTCTACGGCGAAAATGAAGTCATCCAACTGGCTGCACCCGCACTCGAAGACCCAGCTCGCGGCTGCAAAATGTAATGTGATACTCCCCCTGAAACATAATGTTTCACCGCATTATGTTTCAGCCCCGTGTTAACTTTTTCTCACATCTAGGTTTTATCATGACTACCACCCTTTTTATAGTGCAGCTTATCAATGGCTTGCAGTATGGATTACTACTGTTTCTCATTGCTTCCGGGCTTACACTCGTGTTTGGAGTAATGGGCATACTTAATCTTGCTCATGGCTCCATGTTCATGATCGGCGCTTATCTCGCTTGGTATTTTGTTGAGCACACTGGCAGTTTTGGTGTTAGTGCGGTGGTCTCAGCCATTATTGCTTTACTCCTCGGTATCCTTATTGAACGCACATTAATTCGTCACTTATATCGCCGCAACCATCTAGATCAGGTGCTGTTAACGATCGGTATGATTTTTGTCTTTAACGCACTCCAAAGTATTTTATGGGGAAATGATCCACTAGGCGTCGCTGTACCTGAACTACTGTCCAGCTCCATTCCGTTAACTGATATTTTGGAGTATCCGGTTTACCGTATCTTTGTCGCCATATTTTGCGTGTTCATCGCTATTGTCATGTATTACACCATCAACAAAACCCGACTTGGCATGTTAATACGTGCAGGGGAATCTAATCGCGAGATGGTTGAATGTTTAGGTATAGATATCAGCCGACTCTATACCGTTGTCTTCGCTATTGGTGTCATGTTAGCGGCGGTGGCCGGTGTTATTGCCGCGCCTATGACTTCGATTGTACCCGGCATGGGAGAGCATATTTTAATCGCCTGCTTTGTCGTTGTGGTCATTGGCGGAATGGGCTCTATCAAAGGTGCTTTTATTGGCGCATTACTGGTGGGGCTTGTAGATACCTTTGCTTCTGTCCTAGTTCCGCAGCTATCAAGCATGATGATTTACATCTTAATGGCGTTCATTCTTCTGCTTAAACCCCAAGGTTTATTCTCTTCTTAATCAGGAGTCTAGGTTATGTTATTTAACAAACGCACAGAACGTTTATTTATTTGGATATTCTTTCCTTTAGCATTGATGATGCCGCTCTTTTTGGAGCAGAACACTTTTTATGTAAGCAAGTTAACTACCGTCATGATCTTTTCGCTTTTTGTCATGTCGCTAGACTACCTCGTCGGACGCTGCGGACTTATCACGCTGGGCCACGCCATGTTTTATGGCTTAGGTGGCTATATATTTGTCATGATTGCGCCTGAATATGAAGCGGTTAATTTTTGGCTTTATACCCTCTATATATGTTCAATTGCAGCGGCGATTGCCTTACTAATTGGGCTTCTAGTTCTGCGAACCAGTGGCATCTATATGATTATGATTACATTGGCTTTCGCGCAGATGGCATTTTACTATTTCTCGGACTCTATCGAGTTTGGCGGAAATGATGGTGTGTTTATTTATGTAAAACCCGAGACTAGTCTCTTCGGTTTAAGCTTATTTGATTTAGATAATCCCATACACTTTTATTACCTTTGCCTACTCTCATTATTTAACACCATGGCCTTTTTCAAGATCATCATGCGGTCACGTTTTGGGCGGGTGATGGATGCCATTCATGAGAACCCCGATCGTACGGTGGCTCTTGGCTATAATGTGTTCTTCTTCAAATTGATTAGCTACACCATAGCGTCAGCATTGGGTGCCTATGCAGGTTATCTTTTCACTCTACAATACGGCTTTGTAAACCCTTCTATGCTGTCCTGGACTACATCAGGTACGGCACTGGTTATGTCGATCTTAGGAGGTATGGGTAGTATTTATGGTGCCATCTTGGGAACACTGGTCTATGAAGGGCTGCACTACTCCCTAGAACATTTAACCGAACACTGGTTATTGTTTATGGGTGCTCTCATCATCCTCATGGTTATGGTTTTCAAGGATGGAATAGCGGGCTATTTAGAAAAGTTATTGGAGAAGCGTTCATGAGCAACCAAGCTATTTTAGAAACCGAAGGGCTTTGCAAATACTGGGGTGGCCTAAAAGCATTGGATAATATCTCCCTGAAATTCTACGAGGGCCAGCTTCATGGTGTTGTTGGGCCTAATGGTGCAGGCAAAAGCACGCTACTCAACCTTTTATGTGGGCATTATAAACCGACAAGCGGCCGTATCATCCATAAAGGAGAAGCTATTGATGCAATCAAACCTTGGGCTTTCGCTCGACGAGGTATTGGTAGAAGTTTTCAGAAAACAAATATCTACCCCAAATCAACGTGCTTAGAAAACTGCTGCGTTGCTGTTCAGCGTTTAATGGGAGGTACCTTTAATATATTTAGCTCTCGCTACTCCCAAAAGATGTTGGATGAAATTGCGACCAACGCATTAGAAAAAGTGGGCTTACTTCATCGTCGTGACCATATTGCAGCACAAATCAGTTATGGAGAGCAACGCCAACTTGAGATTGCGATGGTGTTAGCAACCTCCCCCGGTGTCTTGCTACTAGATGAGCCGATGGCTGGTATGGGGCATGAAGAATCCCTGTTAATCATCACGTTACTGCAATCATTGAAAAAAGAGTATTGCATCGTTCTCGTTGAACATGACATGGATGCTGTTTTTGAATTATCGGACCAACTCACCGTTATGGTCGATGGCCAACATTTAATCACAGGTAGCGTTGATGAAGTGCGAGATGATGCTCGCGTAAAAGAAGCCTATTTAGGCCAAGGCGATGAGGTATATTAACGATGGATAGTCTTCTTGAAGTAAAAAGTTTGCACACTTTATATGGCGAAAGTCACATTTTGCATGGAGTCAGTTTCGAGATACAGCCCGGTCAAGCCGTCAGCTTAATGGGCAGAAACGGCATGGGAAAAACAACAACCCTTAAGTCTCTGTTAGGTTTAGTGACTCCCCGTAGCGGCCACGTCTATTTTAAAGGCGAAGATATTACGTCATTACCAACATGGCAGCGCATGCAACGAGATATAGCCTACGTCCCTGAAGGTCGAGGCATGTTCCACAACCTGACTGTCAAAGAAAATTTGCAAATGGCGGCTAGAGCTAACCGACAAGGCGAACAAAACTGGAACTATGACCGCGTTTTAGCCACCTTCCCTCGATTAGAGGAGCGCTTAACTAATTTAGGGACCCAATTATCAGGTGGCGAACAGCAGATGCTGGCCATTGGTCGTGCTCTGGTTACAAATCCAGATCTTTTGATTCTTGACGAAGCGACCGAAGGCCTTGCACCGTTAATCAGAAAAGAGATTTGGGATGTCATCCGTACAATTAAAGATAGCGGCATTTCAACCATTATCGTGGATAAGAACATACATGTCCTTAAAGACCTGTGTGACCAACATATCATTTTAGTCAAAGGCGAGGTCGTATTTAGTGGCGACTCTGGCCAACTGATCAATCAACTTGAAACGGTTGAGTCTTATTTGGGTGTTTAAAAAAGAGGTACAAGGATGTACTCCCGCTCCATTAGATATACGTTGTACATAGTACACCCGCCTTCACTCCAAAGTAGGCGCGGCGGCACGACCAATCATCTATTTAATGTCAGTCTGCTCATGCTTTGGGTGAGCAGACTGTCTAGTAAAATCACGGAAGTCCATCTAGAATAATCGCCCCTATCTCGCTTAATTAGACGGATTTTAAGTATGCCGAACCACATTGAAAAAAATAACGAGATAACCCGGCAAGGTATCGGTTCGTTGGAAATAGGGCTAAAAATACTTAACCTTATTGCTCAATCTCCACACCCTCTGACGCTAAAAAACTTATCTGACAAATTAGAGCACTCTTCCAGCCGCTTACACAAATATCTGGTCAGCCTCTTACGAATGGACTACATCATTCAGTCAAACGGTAACTCTTATACCTTAGGTAAAGCTAGCCTAACATTAGGCGTTGCAGCAATACGCCGTATTGATCCAATACGCCTAGCATTTGAAGCCGTTGAAACCCTCAATCAAGAGACCGATAAAACAGTCTCTGTGACGATATGGAATGGACAAACACCTCTTGTTATTAAATGGCTAGATTCCAGCCGCCCTATTGCCGTTAATGTTAGATTAGGTACGGAGCTATCACCCTTTTACTCGGTATCTGGTCGTATATTTTTGGCGAACTTACCTGAAGACAGACGTTCAGAAATTATAGACTCCTTTTATGAAAATCCGCCAGCCCTACCACGGCATCGTGGAAGAGTCATGCAGAAAGAAGCGTTTAATAAGCACTTAGATGCCATTAAGAAAGACAATATTTGCAGTTTTTACGGAGACTTTCTTCCCGATATTAACGTTACAGGAAGCGCTATATTCGATATCAATGGCCAAATTTCATCGGTTATTAGCTTGTTAGGAATGGCGAATGATAGTGATGTAAAACCTGGAGGGTACTATTATAAAGTGGTAAAAAGTTGCACCAACCAGGTAACAGAAGCAATTTGCGGCCAACACTCTCTATAAGTTAACGTCTGCTTTTTAACGTATCCGAAGGCAGCTCACCAAACATTTTTCGGTAATCCGACGAAAAACGCCCTAAATGAGTAAAGCCGTAATCCAATGCGACTTCCGTTACATTACGGATGTCATAATTAGACATCATCTCTTTCTTCACACTTTGAAGCTTTAGCTGCTTGATAAACAACTTGGGTGTGATACTAAAATACTTGGCAAATAAGTTATATATCGTGCGCATACTAACATGACCCACCTGAGCTAAGTCTTCGACGCTTAAGTCATCTTTAATATGGGTCTCTATATAATTCACTAATTGACTAAAGCAACGATCATTAATATCAAAGTCACTCTGTGAGCGTGCATTATTATCAAACTGCTGCAAAAGCTTGCGAACCAAGAGGTCACGATACGGTAATTGAAGCTGGTTAAGCTCTAACTCCGTATCATTAGCTTCGTAGAGCAAAGCGTCTAATAATCTGCGGAACCCAAAAGACTCCTCTAAATTTATAATTCTTCGTGCAAAGCGAACACCCGAAGGCACAACAAACCCTGACTGCTCATAAGAGGCATCTTTTATTAATTGTTCCGGTATCCTTAAAATGACCTTTTCGCAATCCGATGAATAATGTAAATCCATTTTTTCCTGCGGATTCATCATCAATGCTTGGCCCTTTTTTAACAGCAGATCTTCATCTTTAAAACGCCAAAAACACTCGCCTTTCGTGACGACCTGAAAATGATAGACATCATGCAGGTCAGGACAGTGAACTTTAATCTCGTCACCATAATAAATATTTGAAAATCCTAACCCAGCAAACTCGCGATAATTAAGTCTAGAGGTTTTTTGCGCCATCGACGCAGACGGCTTATAGCTGATCTGGTGATTACCTAAGTGGCGATTGATAAATTCAGATACTTCAAAAGGATAAGCTTGATCAAATACAATGCCATTACTGAGTGCGCTTGCAAACATCATTCACACCAACCATTTATGTAATTATTATTATTCGATTTATTATAGGTAAATAAAAAACACTCTGCAATGGCTGTTTTTTGACCTACTTTATCCGCACACACGCTGAATTAAGACACTATAATTTCGCAGCATACATGCCAACAAAGTAAGTATTTATAAGTGGGAATTGATCTTAGGCCCCCTCCCTTACACCTTCAGGCTAAAAATAAGGAGTCGATAGCTGAGTATTTGAAGATAGGGCGAGCGCTTCGTCTCGTAACTGTCGCCGCAGTACTTTACCTACTGGCGTATGGGGCAGGCTTTGTTTAAATTCGACTAAGCGTGGTACTTTATAAGACGTAAGACGTTCACGGCAATATTCACGTATGTCGCGCACATTGAGGCGCGGATTGGATGACACTACAAAGAGTTTAATTTGTTCACCCGTTGATTCATCCGGCAGACCAATGACAGCACACTCTTTAACATCCGGGTGACAACTGATCACCTTCTCTAGCTCGCTTGGATATACCGGAAAGCCGGACACTTTAATCATGTCTTTTTTGCGGTCAACTATGTGTAAATAGTCCAGTTGATCTATATAGACAATATCACCTGTTTCAAACCATCCATCTTTTATTACCACTGCAGTTTCATCAGTCATGTTCCAATAACTATCGATGACTTGAGGGCCTTTTACCCAAAGCTCACCTTTTTCACCATAGGACAACAGCTCTCCTTCTTCATTCAGCACCTTACACTCAGTCCCGACTAACGCTTTACCAACGCTCACCATTGAGGGCTGATAAGGGTAATTAGCCGATATTACGGGGGAAGCTTCCGTAAGCCCATAACCCTCTACCAAAGGGCAGCCCGTTATTCGCAACCATTCTGCAGCCACCGAATCACTCAACGGAGCTCCTCCAGAGCAAGTGATTTTAAGTGCACTAAAGTCTAGCTGTAGGAAGCTAGGATGATGACATAGGCCTACAAATAAGGTATTGAGTCCTGCAAAAAAAGTACATTGATACCTAGCCAACTCTGATACTAAAACGTCCCTATCACGCCAATCTGGAATTAATACCATGCGGGCGCCAAACGAGGTCATCATTAAGCAGTGCAATGTAAAAGAATAGATGTGATAAAGCGGCAAAGGAGCAACAACTACTTCGTAGCCAGCATCAAGACCCCCTTCAAACAAGACACATAGCTGGTTCATATTGGCGATTAATTGACGGTGCCTAAGTACTGCCCCCTTAGCAACACCTGTTGTACCGCCAGTGTATTGCAAGAGGGCAATATCATTCTCAGCTACCGATTCTTGGACAAACATCTCAGCTTGACCAATACGAAGTACTTTTCGAAAGCCAATCAAATGGGGTAATGCATATTTATAATGACGATATTTTTTCGGCAACCCAAAAAAACGTGTGAAAACGCGCTGCGAAAACGGATGAAGGTCTAAAGAATCGGCAACAATAACCTCAGCAATGTTCGTATCATCAATGACTAACTCGACTTGCTCTAGACATTCTTCCAGAGTAACTAAAACCCGAGCGCCACTGTCGCGCAATATATGCCTAAGCTCTTCTTCGCCATAGTTAGGGTTAACATTGACCACGACCATATTAGCTTTCATAGCACCAAACATCGTCACAGGATAATGAAGCAAGTTAGGTAGCATAATCGCCACCCTATCCTGCGGAACCAAAGTGCCTGTAAATTGTAGATAACCCGCAAAATGAGAGCTTAAACGATCTAGCTGGGCATAACTCAATGTGGATCCCGCATGAGTAAACGCGGGCCTATCAGGAAAAAGACGAGCTGATCGCAGCAGTACATCGGACAACACTTTAACACCAGCCAGTGTTTGCATACAGATTACCTACTCTAGGTCTTGAGTGTATCGGTATTCAGAGTCGATACCATCACGGAATACCGTAAGCTGGCCTGTTTTAATCGGCGTCCAAGGTTCATCATGTGTCAGGGGTTGTGTCGCGATAACTGTCACAATGTCACTCGCTGTCGTTTCCTCACAGAAATCGACAATCATTTCGTCATCCATTAAGCGTGCTTGACCAAAAGGTGATTTACGAGTGAGCCACGATAGCTTTGAAGTACAATAAGCCAATAGCATACTGGATTCTGACAGCAGCATATTAAAAACACCGTAACTGCGTAGCTGCTCACAACAAACGTGAATTAGGTCGACAACCGGGATCATGTTTTCGGGACGCTCAGGAAATACCGCTCGGATTTCACCTAACAACCAGCAAAAAGCGAATTCACTATCGGTAGTCCCTACCGGCCGATAAAAACCCAGCGACAACTCATTATAAAGACGTGGATCAAGCTGACCATTATGAGCGAAAGACCAACTATACCCCCATAGCTCTCGGATGAAGGGGTGTGTATTTTCAAGACAAACAGACCCTACGTTGGCTTGCCGAATATGACTAATCACCACTAAGCTTTTGATGGGATGATCTTTAATTAAGTGTGCGATTTCGGAGTCTATACTAGGCTTAGGATCATGAAAGGCTCGTATCCCTTTCCCTTCATAAAAAGCTATTCCCCAGCCATCCCGATGGGGACCTGTACCACCACCACGTTGCATAAGCCCACTGAAACTAAAACAAATATCAGTTGGAACATTTGCACTCATGCCTAGCAGTTCACACATGGAGATTCGCTCTTTATTTGTTCACTTTTAACGTAATTTTGTCCGGCAGCGTATCAATAGCATCGACACCCGATGCTTCCGGCGTCGATATTACCTGTAGTGATGATTTTTCATGTAATTTTCGCTCGCCCAAAAAACAACCCGCAGGATCGATAGACATCACTTTGCTCAAGACAGTAGCACGTACCTTGCCACCCTTTTCGATATGTAACTCATCACAAACAACTTCGCCCTCTAAAACACCACTGACGATGAGTTGCTTAGCTTTAATCGAACCATTTACAAAGCCTGATTTACCAATCGATATATGGTCTAGCGAGTTTATTTGGCCTTCAAAGATACCGTCGATATGCATCTTACCCACAACGCTCATGTCACCTGAGAATTTATTGCCTTCGGCAATAATCGTTATGGCTGAACGGTTTGGTTGAGAGGATACAGATTTTTTAAGGATGCCCATTTTACACTCTTCACTGTTGTAAATATTGTATCAAAGTTAGCGATATTCCACGCGACGAACGGTGCCGGATTGATCGGCTTATATAAGTGGCGCACTTCATAATGTAGATGCGGCCCTGTCGACTGCCCGGTATTACCACTTTCAGCAATTTTTTGACCTTTATGCACAAACTCACCACTGGTAACATCGAGTTTATTTAAGTGTGCATAGGCCGTTCTAAAACCAAAGTTATGAAGTAGGACAACTTGCCGACCATAGCCATCCCCTTTATTACCTGAAAATTCAACAACAGCATCAGCCGTAGCATACACGGGTGTACCTATCTCAGCTTTATAGTCTATTCCTTTATGCAAAACAGACTTTTTACGCAACGGATGCATACGCATACCAAAGCCATCATTAATACGTATCGCCTGGATAGGTAATCCATTTGGCATACTATTCAGCATAAATAAGCGCTGATTGGCCATCATGGTCAATGTTTCTAAACGGTCTGCAGATACATCACCATTATCTGGCACATTGAGCAGCGTTTCTAATTCGTTTAAGTTTTCGCCTAAGGAAAGCTTTAGCTCTCCCATCCGAACATTTTCCTCTTGTAACTGATCCCGTTCATTCGCTACTTTCGATAAAGAGCTACTGAGTTCATCCAGCTCATTCTTATAGAGCGTTTGTGTCCCCAGCATCATTTCGTATTGGTCACTTAACTGCTGATGATCCTCTTCTAAACTGGCTAAATCATCACTGGTTTTTACCAGCAACCAATTTGATATAAAAAAGCTTACAGCTGACACAATGACAAAGAACGCGACAAGGTAACGAGCAACCTGTCCCAACGAATACTGACGCGAGCCATAAATAGTGGTTAGCGTCACTATGAGTTTGTTTTTCACACCTAGAACCCTTAATGCACATCTGGCGCGGTAAATATACCCGTAAACATCTCTGTTGTCATAAACCCACTCAAACTATGTGCCATATAGGCATTTTTATGGGGCAATAAAAACGGCTCTCGACAGTGGTTAGCGCGCTATCCTCCGTTGAGAGCCGATAATTCTTTATAGACCAAAAAAAATACTAGCGCACTATTTTATAGCAAGGAACATATTCTTCATGGTTAATTTTCATGCGATGCTGATCAACAAAAGACTCCAACAAATGATCTAACGAAGCCATAATTTCATCGTCACCTAGCAACTCAAACGGCCCATATTTACGAATAGCTTCAACACCAGGCTCTTTAACGTTACCAGCGACTATGCCTGATAATGCACGCCGTAATTGAGCAGCCAAAATATAGTCAGCTTGGCCTCGCTTAAGATTCAGCGTCGCCATTGCTTCATGCGTCGGCTCAAAAGGTAGTTGAAACTCAGGAGGAATATAAAGTTCCCAGTTATAGTGGAAAGATTCATCGGTGTCTTTACGATGAGCTAATACTTTATCTAACCCTTCCCGCATTTTAACGGCTACTTCGTGTGGATCATCAACAATAATTTGATAGCGCTGTGTTGCGCTTTCGCCAATGGTGTCACGAATAAATTTATCAACCGTTTCAAAATATGCTTCACTACCCTCAGGCCCAGTAAAGATCAGCGGAAACGGAATATCCTTGTTTTTAGGGTGAAGCAAAATTCCTAACATATAGAGAATTTCTTCTGCCGTACCTGCACCACCTGGGAATACGATAATCCCATGACCTAGGCGAACAAACGCTTCAAGCCGTTTTTCAATATCCGGTAAGGTAATCAACTCATTGACAATGGGGTTGGGAGATTCCGCAGCAATAATGCCTGGCTCTGTTAACCCAACATAGCGCGGGTTGAAAACACGCTGTTTAGCGTGAGCAATAGTTGCACCTTTCATCGGTCCTTTCATCGCACCAGGACCACAGCCAGTGCAGATATTCAAACGACGAAGCCCCAACTCATACCCTACTTTTTTCGTGTAGCGGTATTCAGGGCGCTTAATAGAATGACCACCCCAGCACACCACCATGTTTGGTTTAACATGGGGTTTCATCGCATCAGCATG